>Ga0307515_10015112_pt1 | contig 14244 bp, 12 predicted proteins | sample 17_EM_MG_FD_194513 | JGI IMG/M metagenome (GOLD analysis project Ga0307515, IMG submission 194513) | Populus trichocarpa ectomycorrhiza microbial communities from riparian zone in the Pacific Northwest, United States - 17_EM | ecosystem: Host-associated > Plants > Roots > Unclassified | place...
GCCCGCGATCGCCGGCTCCGCGACCTCGCCGAGCTCGGGCTGCATCAGCAGCGCGACATCGCGCGCCAGCTTGCCGATCGCGCCGATCGCGATCCCGAGCGCCGCGCCGAGCCCTGCGATCGCGTCGCGGCGGCTGTGCCACGCCGGCCCCGCGCCCAGGCCGAGCCGCCCGGCCAGCGCCGCGCGCACCGCCGGCCCCGCCGCGCCCAGCGCCGACAGCGTGCCGACCGCGCCGCCCAGCTCGAGCTGGCTCGCCGCGCGGTGCTCGCGGTCCAGCCGCGCCGCGGCCGCGTCGATCCCGAGCAGCCAGCTCGCCGCGCGCATCCCGAAGCTCACCAGCTCCGCCGGCTGGAGCAACGTCCGCCCCAGCGCCGGTGTCGCGGTGTGCGGCCGGGCCAGCGCGGCCAGGCCGTCGGCGAGGTCGTCGAGCTCGCGCCGGAGCAGCGCCATCGCCTGGCCGATCTGCAGCACCAGCGCGGTGTCGGCCACGTCCTGGCTGGTCGCGCCCCGGTGGACCGCGGCCGCGTGCTCGGCCGGCACCGCCGCCCGCAGCCGCGCGACCAGCGGGATCGCCAGCGTCCCGGCGTGCGCGGCGGCCTCGCCCAGCCCGCCGGCGTCGAAGCCGTCGCACGCGCGCGCCACCGCGACGGCGGCCGCCGCCGAGATCGCCCCGTGCTCCGCGAGCGCCGCGGCGAGCTCGCGCTCGAACGCCAGCGCCGCGCGCACCAGCGCGGCGTCGTCGAAGCACGCCAGCATCTCCGGCGTGGACGCCATGCGCGCCAGGATCGTCGGGGGCATCGGGTGGGTCCTCTCGGACATCATCACACAGCCCCGCGGCCGCCGGCGCGCGCCGCACCGCGTGCCCGGGCGCACCGCCAGCCAGCCGGCCGTTCGGTCATGGAATACCTTCGCGCCGCCGGGCCAGCGGCGTATCGTCGCGCCATGGCGAATCCGTATCGCGCCGACCAGGTCGGCAGTCTGCTCCGCCCGGCCGAGCTCGTCGAGGCCCGCCACGCCGGCGCCTCGCCCGACGCCGTGCGCGCGCTCGAGGACCGCCACATCGTCCAGCTGCTCGAGCGCCAGCGCGAGCTCGGCCTCGACGTGGTCACCGACGGAGAGCTCCGGCGCAAGAACTTCATGAGCGACCTGACCGAGGCGGTCGACGGGTTCGACACCGACGACGCGGTGGCGCGGAGCTGGCAGGGCAGCGGCCCCAAGGTCGCGAGCGTCACCGGCATCGTGACCGCGAAGCTCGCCCAGCGCCGCGCGCTCACCGCCGCCGAGCTGCCGTTCCTGCAGCGCCACGCCGGCGCCGCATACAAGGTCACGCTGCCCAGCGCCACCCAGTTCCCGGCGATCGCCTTCAAGCGTGGCGTCACCGATCGGGTCTACCCGACCCACTCGGACCTGCTCTGGGACATCGCCGAGATCGTCAAGGCCGAGATGCGCACCCTGGCCGAGGCCGGCGTCCCGTACCTCCAGATCGACGCCCCGCGCTACAGCTACTACATCGATCCCAAGTGGCGGGCCTGGCTCCAGACCGAGCTCGGGGTCGATCCCGACGACGCGCTCGACGAGGCCGTGCGGGTCGACAACGCGTGCTTCGACGCCGCGCGCCGCGACGGCGTGACGCTGGCGATCCACCTGTGCCGCGGCAACAACCGCAGCCACTGGTACGCCGAGGGCGGCTACGACGCGATCGCCGAGAAGCTGTTCGGCGAGCTCCGGGTCGATCGCTTCCTGCTCGAGTACGACGACGACCGCTCCGGCGGGTTCGAGCCGCTGCGGTTCGTGCCGCGCGGCAAGCTCGTCGTGCTCGGCCTGGTCAGCAGCAAGCTCGCCGCGCTCGAGTCACCCGACATGCTGCGCCGACGGATCGACGAGGCCACCCGCCACGTGCCGCTCGACGAGCTCGCGCTCAGCCCGCAGTGCGGCTTCGCCTCGACCATGGAGGGCAACCTGGTCACCGAGGACGATCAGTGGGCCAAGCTGCGCGCCGTCGTCGACACCGCGCGCCAGGTCTGGGGCTGAGCGCCTCGCCTGCCTCAGTCACCTGGCTCGCCTCGCTCAGGCCAGCGCCGCCGGCACCACCTTGCCGCTGCTGATCGCCGCGTCGATCGCCGCGGCATCGGCCCCGACCGCCGCCAGCGCGGTCTTGCCGAACGCCGCCAGCGTCGAGCCGGCCTCGACGTCGCCGCCCGCGCCGGCGACGCCGGACTGCGAGTTGAACGCCAGCGCGCCGTAGTCGCCCGCCACCGGGCCGACCCCGCCGATCACCCCGCCCTTCCACGGCTTGCCGATCGCGATCGAGACCTGGTGGTTCTGGTTGTGCTGGCGGCCGTCGGTGTTGCTCGGCCCCAGCGTCCGGCCGAACACGTTGAGCGACAGGAACGTGACCTGGTCGGTGAGCCCGGCCGCGGCGAGCTGCGCCATCAGCTGGCCGATCGCGCCGACCCCGGTCACCGTCTGGCTCGCCTCCTTGGCCAGCGCCGCGTCGGTGTGGTTGTCGCCGCCGAACGGGATGTGGATCGCGATCACCGGCGTGACGTTCATCTGGATCAGCGTGATCGCCGCGGTGATCTGCGAGCCGATGGAGTTGTCCTTGATCGACGTCAGCGAGCCGAGCAGGTCCTGGCGGATGTTGCGGACCTGGCTCTGCGACGCGATCACCGAGTCGAGGTACGCCTTCTGGCTCGGGCTCGCGCTACCGCGGTACAGGTCGTTGATCTGGCCCAGCGTCTGATCGCGCAGCGCCTGGAGGTTCGCCAGCGGCCCCGCCGGGCTGGTCAGCGTGGCCTTGAGCGCGAGCGGCGGGATGATCGGCAGCGCCTGGCCCGAGAAGCTCAGGCCCTCGCTCGGCGTGGTCGCGCCCAGCGTGATCGGCTGGGCCTGGATCGTGCCAAGGCACGGCGCCAGCTGCTTGGCCAGGAGCGACGGCAGCATCTCGTCGGCGGCGGTGTTGCCCATCAGCCGCAGCACGTCGGGCTCCTTGGGGTGCACCGGCGTGTTGGTCATGATGTGCCAGAAGCACGTCCGGTCGAGCACGGCCTGCGGCAGCTGGCTCCACGGCCGCGCCGCGGTCAGCTGCTTGCCGTTGATCGTCATCTTGATCGGGGCCATCGCCGGATCCGCGCTGTGCGTGATCAAGGCATCGTCGTAGGTCCCCGGGACGTTGGCGTTGATCGGATCGCCCTGCCCCGAGGTCTGCAGGATGATGAACTGCGCCTTCGACCGGTCGAGGCACATCGCCGCGGAGTCGGCGAACGCGCGGCGGCCCGCGAGCAGCACCGACGCGGGGATGCCGGTGGCGAGCGCGCGGAGCCCGACGTAACCGGCTCCGAACAGGGCGGACATGAGCGCTTTGCGACGCGTGATCTTCATGGGGCTCTCCTTACATCCCGATGCCGATGAACGACGGTGACAGGCACGCGGCGACGAACGTCGACCTCAGGGCGTCGCCCGAGGCCGCGCCCGACTGCATCGCGGACTGGAAGTGCGAGGTCAGGATCGAGGTCGCCTGCGCGGCCCGCGGATCCGAGGCCGGCAGCGCCATGATCGTCGAGACGAACTCGCCGATCGCCTGGTCGGGCTGCGCGCTCGACCAGTGCCTGGCGCCGGGCTGGCTCGCGATCGGCGCCGCGTCGATCACCATCGCGGCGACCTGGGCGCAGACGTTCTCGAGCCCGGCGCGGTAGAACAGCGTCGGCTGGTTGGGCAGCACCGGGATCGTCGAGCCGCGGCCGTAGCCATCCGACGGCATGCCGCTGACGATCTGCGCGATCGTCGACACCTGGCGGCCGCGCAAGGTCGAGTCGAGCTGGCAGATATCGACGAAGCCGAGCCGGTTGTTGAGCGCGGCGCACAGGTGGTCGCGGCGGCTGACCGCCACGATCTCGCCGTTGGTCGTCGCCGTCGCGGTCGTCTTCGCGTTGGTCGTGATCGGCGAGGCCAGGAGCTCGTGGACCAGCGCGTTCCACGACCCGCCTGCCGCGGTGAACTTGTCGATCACCCGGGTGAACTCGGGGTCGATCGGGTTACACGGCGCCGAGTTGACGTAGTAGCAGAGCTTCTGACCCCAGGCCTCGGGCACCAGCGGGTGGGTCGCCAGCAGCTGCGCGAAGTCGTCGATCGTGTGCATCGGCGCGATCACGCCCTGGAACGCGAACAGCCCCGGCTGCTGGATCAGCGCCTGATCGGTCTGCGGGTAGTAGAACCACGAGTACGTGCTCGACAGGATCGAGCGCGTCGGATCGAGCTGCTGGTGGCAGCCGAAGCACGCCGTGTTCGGCTTCGCGTGGTCACCGTCGAGCCCGGGCGTGGTCGACGGTGACGTCGGATCCATGCCGTCGATCGCGGTGCCGGTCGCGACGATCAGCGCCTGGTTGACCGTGACCCGCATCTGGTTGCTCGAGTTGGTCGGCCAGTTCGCGAAGAACGCCGGGGTCGAGAAGAACCCGGGGCGCGGAGTCTGCAGCACCAGCTCGGTCGCGCCGCGCAGCGCCGGCAGGTTGTAGAACGCGGTGCGCGCCTCGCCCGCGTTCGGCTTGCGGATCGTCACCATCTTCCACGCCGTGAAGTCGGCTGGCGCGACCTGCTCGCTCATCACCGAGCCGGTGCGATTGCCACAGTTGCCGTTCGGCCCCGGGTGGTTGGGGATCTCGCCGTAGAGCAGCGCGTGCAGCGCCTGCGAGTTGACGTTGAACTGGATCGGATCGAGCGCGTTGCAGCCCGGATCCGGATAGGTCAGCCCCGGCAGGTCGGGCGTGTACCAGTGCATGAAGTTCGGGCTCGCCGGGTTGACGCTGTCCGCGATCGGGATCGGCCCCAGCGCGGTCTGCATCGTGATCTTCAGCCCCGCGTTGGCGCGCGCGAACGTGTCGTTGACCCCCGCCGCGTTGTTGACCAGCCGGGTATCGAGGAACGCGTACAGCTCCATCAGCGCCGGCGTCATCATCAGCCGCCTGGTCGTGAACGCGTCGGTCAGCGGCCTGCCCTCCTTGATCAGCGCGAGCACCGTGCGCGCGAAGCTCTCGCGGACGTTCTGCACCAGCAACGGGATTGCGCGGCCATTCCCCAGCCCCTGCGGCGGGACGATATCGACGAAGTCCGCCGCGTTGATCTGGGTCTGCTGGAACGCCAGCTCGAAGAACACCATCATCTTCTGCTGGTACTCGGGCGTCTGCATCCAGCCGTCGATCAGCCCGCCGAGCGCGTCCGGATCGGCCGTGACCTGGGCGACCTCCGCGTCCGTCGGCGGCTGCCCGACCAGGATGTTCTTGACCTTGGCGACGTACACCGACGGCGGATCCGGCACGAACGGCACGCCGCCGCCATCGTCGTCGCCGCCCGCGGTGTCGTTGCCACAGCCGGCCAGCGCCGCGGCCGCGGCCACAGCCACCAGCGCTGCGCGTCTCACGGTTGATCTCCTCATGGCCGCCGATTCGAGCAAGCGGCTTGCCAGCGGGCACCCCACCGGAATCACGCGACAAAGCAGCCCGCGCCGCGCCCGCCGCCCCGGCGTTGTCGGCCGCACCCCACAGCAGCTGCAGGGACCTCCCGACAACAACGGAACCCGGCTCACCGCCCGCCGCACCCTCGATGATCGGGCCGATCCGCGTGGACCCGGTCGGTGTGCGACCGATCGCAGTCGGCGCGTTGCCGGGCAAGAGTGGCGCGCGCCGCTCGCGGCGCCATGCGAGCATCGTCGCGATGCGGAGCTTCGCGTGGCTGTTCCTGGGAGCGATCGGCTGTGGATCGGTCTCGAACAGCAAGCTGCCAGACGCTCCGCCGCCGGGGGACGGAAGCAACAGCTCACCTCCAGGCACGATCCGCTGGGTCCGATCGCTGTCGTCGATGGAGGCGCTCGGCGTCGCCGATGGCGCGGGCGGCCTCGTGGTCACCGGCGCGATCAACGCGCCGGCCAACCTCGGTGGCCAGGCGCTCATCCCGGTCGGCGGCTTCGACATGGTCGTCGCCGGGTTCGACTCCGACACGGCAGATCACCTGTACTCGGTGCGCCACGGCGACGTCGGCAGCGAGTTCGGCTTCCTCCACCACGTCGACGCCCAGGGCTCGCCCATGGTCCACGGCGTGTCGTACGGAACCGTCGACCTCGGCCTCGGCCAGATGGCCGGCGGCAACGGCGCCGACGCCACGCTCGCCGATGGCTTCATCGGGCACTTCGGTCCGTCGGCGCCGGCGTGGGTCGCGCGGATCGTCGGGACCGGCGAGGACAAGATCGTCGCGACCGCACCCGCGGCCGGGAGCACGATCTACGGCGGCGGCTGGTTCGAAGGCACGACGACCTTCACGCACGGGACGACCGCCGAGATGCTGACCAGCGCGGGCGGTCGCGACATCTTCCTGGCGCGGTTCAACACGTTCACCGGCAACGTCGATCTGACCAGGCGCTACGGCGGCACCGGCCGCGACGAGCTCTCGAGCGCGGCATCGAACGCAGGCGGCCTGACCGTCGCCGGCATGTTCGATGACACGCTGGCGTTCGGCGGCACCGCACAGCCCGTCATCTCGAACGGCGGCCTCGACGTCTGGGTCGCCAGGCTCGACGCGAGCGGCAACGGCATCTGGGCCGTGCACCACGGCGGCACCGGCGACGATCGCGATCCGCGGATCGCGGTCGACGCGGCGGGCGATGTCTACGTCGCCGGCATGTTCACCAACCAGGTCGCGTTCGGGGCGATCAACCTGGTCGCCAAGGGCGACACCGACATCTTCGTCGCCAAGCTTCGCGGCAGCGACGGCAGCGTCGCCTGGGCCATCAGCCGCGGCACCGCCATGACCGACCGGATCAACGATCTCGCCGTGGACGCGGCCGGCCACGTCGTGCTCTCCGGCTGGGTCAACGGCCTGCCCACCGCCGCCGGCGACGGGCTGCTCGAGAACCTCGACGCGGCCAACGGCTCGTCGCGGTGGCAGAAGATGTTCGCCACGCCGGGCTCCGACAGCAGCGGCACGGTGACCTTCGGCCGCAACGGCGAGCTCTACGCACTGGTCGGCCTCGGCGGCCCGTTCGACTTCGGCGTACCGATCATCGGCGCAGCCAGCCCCGCCGCCGTCATGCTCCGCATCGTGCCCTAGCTAGCTAGGGGCTGCCAGGCGTACAAACCGGTGGGTTGCTATGCTCGCGCGCATGCTGCGCTACCTCCTGCCGTTGATCGCGCTCGCGGGCTGCAAGGGTGACGCGAGGCTCCCCGGAGCACTGCCGACCACCGCCGAAGCGGCGCGACCCGAAGCGGCGCGACCCGAGACCTCCACTTCACGACGGTTCGCTGAGGCAGGAACCATCACCCCCGGCGCGCAGGCCGTGGTGGTGAGACCCGACAGCAGTGTTGTCGCGGTCGGGGGCCGGACTCCGAAGTCGCCCTGGCAAGCGCGACCTGACGTCTGGCTCTTCGATCCACGCACCAGCGCGTGGCGCGCGGGACCTCCCCTCGGCATCGCGCGCAACGATCTCACGGCGCTCGTCCTGGCCGACGGCGCGCTGCTGGTATTCGGCGGCACGCATGAGGACCGCGAGGTCGCCATCGTCGAGAGGCTCGATGCGGGCGCGACTTCCTGGAAGCGCGTTGCGCCGATGCCCGCGCCTGCCCACTATCTCGCTGCTGTGGTGCTGCCATCGGGCAGCGTGTTCGCCGCAACCGGCCAGCGCGGCTATGACTGCGTGGCCAACGCCTGGCTGTACGACCCGGCGAAGGATCACTGGGCGACTGTCACCCCCGCGCTCGAGGGGCGGATCGGAGCCGACATGGTGCTCGACGGATCCGGAAGCCCGGTGGTGCTCGGAGGTGACTGTCAGGGGGTACGCGACGTGCGAGGGGCCACTTCGATGAAGTACGACATCGCGCACGACGCATGGTCGGAAGGGACCTTGTCGGTCGCGCTCGGTGCGGCGCACATGGGCGTGCTCGCGCTGGGCGACGGAACGACCCTCGTCGCCGGTGGGCTCGGGGTGGGCGCGGCTGCAACCTCCACGGTGGCGATCCTGGACGCGAACGGGAAGACCTGGAAGCCCGTCGCGGCGATGCTGTCCCCACGCATGGCGGTCACGCTCGCACGGGTGGGCGGTGGCTCCATCCTCGCGTATGGCGGCACGGATGATCCCGCCGACCTGCATGTCGAACTGTACGACGTCCGGACCCAGCGGTGGTTCCGGGGCCCCGAGTTGCCGGCTGCTCGGCATCACGAGACGCACGCAGTGAGCCTGCGGGACGGACGCGTGCTGGTCGTCGCGGGCTTCGACGCGATGACCGAGATCTACAGCGGGCAAACCTGGCTCTATGGTCAGGAGTCGCGGAACCGCTCGGAGTAGTGGTGGTGGAATGCGCAGCACGCCACGTCACGTGCACCGACGGCGCCGCAGCTTTAGCGCCCTCCAAGGCGGCGGGTCGGGGTCCGGAGGCACCCGGGCAGGTGGATCCAGCGCGGGCGTGAGATCGGGAGCCAGAGGCGCGAGGTGGATCCAGCGTGCTTTGCGCAGGGGACTTCTCGAGCCGGTTCGAGTTGACCAGGTCGACGACCTAGCCGCCTGCGGGGTCGGTCGCGTCCCGGTGCACCTGGGTCCAGATCAGCGTCGAGAGCTCGCGCGACAGGCCATGGCGCGCGCCCTCGGCAATGGCGTCGAACGCATCGTCCCTGCGCTCGCGTTCCAGCTCGCCTGGGTGCAGCCACCGCGTCATCGCCATCCCGCCGCGCGCGCTGCGTGATCGCCATCGTCGTCATCGGGCTATTGACGGGTCATGCACGATTTGCGCTGACCCGTCACGCCGCCAGCTGGGGCGTGCCTCGCGCGGGGCCCGCGCCGCTTCCGACGCGTTCTCCACGGCGGCGCCCACTCGATGCACGATCCCGGTGATTGCAGCAGTCGGTTGATGTAGGACAAGCGCTGCGGTTCTCATCGAGCCCGAAAACCGCGATGGTAGTGTCAGCGCCGGCGCGCCGAGGGGGACTGAGAGGTATGCGCCCTGAACGATCCCTGCCGACCGAACCCGCGGACGCCGCGCTCGTCAAAGCCTCGCTTGCCGGTGACCGACAAGCCTTCCCGCTCCTGATCGCGCGTCACGCGCCACGCCTCCGGCGGCGGCTCTGGGCGTTGCTGCGATTGCCGGCGCTCATCGATGAGCTGGCGCACGAGGCCTGCGTGACTGCGTGGCGGCGGCTCGACCGCCTCCACAAGCCCGGGTCGTTCGGTACCTGGCTGTGCGAGATCGGCGTGCGCCTGGTGCTGAAATGGTACCGCCGCGACCGGACCGATCGGTTGCGCCACGCCGAGCCGCTCGATGGCGACGGCGCCGCCGAGGAGGCCGATCCCCGGTGCACGCAGTACGACGAGCTCGAGCGCCGCGCCGGGATCGAGCAACTGCGCCGGGAGATCCGCGCCCTCCCGGTGCGGTACCGCCGCGTGTTCGAGCTGCATTACCAGGACGAGCTGTCGTGCGACGACATCGCCCGCCGGCTCGAGATCTCGATCGCCGCGGTGCACCAGCGGCTCTCGCGCGGCCGCGATCTGCTTGCCAGCGAGCTGGTGCCGGCGGCGGGCGTGCTGGGCTCGGGGTTCGCGGCCGGGCAATCGCCCGACGCGTTCGTCGAGGCAGTGATGCGCACGGTGCGCCGCCAACCGCTACGCCGAACGAGCCCCGCTCGCGCGGCCGGCAGCGCGAGCGCCACGCTGCGCGGCTCGCGCGCCGCGCCGAGGTCGACCGCTGCGCTACTCGGCTGGCTCGTGCCGGCCCTCGCCGTGAGCGGTGCGCTGTACGCGGCGCACGCGGTGCTCGGCGCCGTGGTTCCGGCGCCGCCGGACCAGCAGTCACCGGGCCAGTCGCGCACGCCCGATGCAACGGTTCGGCCAGCGGCCGCGCGGCCGCCACCGGGTGAGCTGCCGCCGGTTCCCGGCGAAGCCGCGAACGCCTCGTCGCTCGTCGACGAACCGGAGCCGGACTACGTCGTGCGCAGCGAGCACACGCGGGCCGCCTCGGCCCTGGGCGGCGCGCACGAGCTGCGCCCGATGGACGCCTACGGCCGACAGCTCTACCCGCACTTCGCGGGCGTGTTCGCCGTGCACTTCGCGATGTGCCTGTGGGACGACGTCGTCGGTCACGACGACTACTCGCGGATCGAGGTCGACCTGCGGTTCACGCTGTGGTCGAGCCGCGAGCGCGAGTCGAACCTGGCCAGCCGCGCCGCGATTGCCAGCGCGCGGGACGTCACCTACGAGCTCGTCGGCCTGCCGCTCTCGACGCACGATACGAGCGTGTTCTGGCGCTGCCTGAACGACTCCCTCGCTCAGGCACACTTCCCCGCGCCCGACGACGATGCGCCCCGCACGATCCGGCACCACCTCGCGATCGACTTCGGCGTCATCGCCCAGGTATTCGACGCCATCTGCGCGGCGGCGCCATGAGCGGTGGCCGGCGCCGCGATGCTGCGCTCGTCGTGCGCGGAAATCGCCATTGACAAGCTGCGCGCTGACGCGTAGCTAAGGTCCGCGCGCATCACCGCGCCAGGAAGGAGTCCATCGTGCGTGTCTCTCGTCCCATCGCGTTCCGTTCGGCCTCGGTCCTGGCGACGCATCGCTGACTGTTCGCCCGTCTGATCCGCCTGCGCGCGGAGCGACGGAGATCAGCCGGCCAGCGAGCTCGGTCGAGGACTTTCCCTGGTTCGATCGACGGGAGCTTCGATGACACGCAAGCGATCCGCGCGACGGCATGGCCGTGGCGCAGCTGATTCCGACTCTGATCTCGATTCCGCACATCCGGAGCCATCTCCGGATCAACTGGTGACTGACTACTTCGGCCCCACGGCCCACAGCGGCGAGCGACGCGGGCGCGGCCGGCCGCGCGATGCCGAGCGCGCCGTCGGTCCGCTGCGCCGTGAGATCGAGCGCACGCTGACCTATGCCCTGCTCGCGGCGCGCGATCCGCGGCTGCGCGATCTCGTGATCCTCGGCGTCGAACCGGCGCCGGACGCCTCGTGCTTTCAGATCACGGTGGCGGCCCCGGAATCGGTGGCGCCGGAGGCGTACGCCGCGCTGGCGGCGAGCCTGGACGCCGCGCGCGGCGAGCTGCGCTCGGATCTCGCGCGCAGCCTGCAGCGAAAGCGGACCCCCGAGCTGCGGTTCGCGATCGGCACGCCAGGGCGGTCGGTCGCCCCCGAGGAGGACGAGCCATGACCGCGCCGATCGCGACGTGGCTCGCCGCGCCGCTGGGCAGCGACGTGGCGTCGGCGCTGCGCCGGCTCGCCGACGCCGACGATGTCGCTCGCATCGCGGTGATGCCCGACGTCCACCTCGCCGAGGACGTGTGCATCGGCACGGTCGTCGCCACGCGCTCGGTCGTGTACCCGGCCGCGGTCGGCGGCGACATCGGCTGCGGGGTCGCCGCGCTGCGGTTCGCCGCGGACGCCGCCGTGCTCGACGACGCGCGCACCGCCGCCGTGGTCCTCGACGATCTGCGGCGCAGCGTCCCCACGCTGCGGCACCCGGTGCGCGACGCCCCGCCGCTGCCGGCCGCGCTCGGCCCGCTGTCGCGACCGCAGCTCGACGCCGCGGCGCGCGACCTCGGGCGCGTCGAGCTCGGCACCCTCGGCCGCGGCAACCACTTCCTCGAGCTGCAGGCCGACGACACCGGCGCGCTGTGGCTGATGGTCCACTCCGGGTCGCGCGCGATGGGCCAGGCGATCCGCGATCACCACCTGCGCGGCGCCACCGCGCGCGGCGGCGGCCTGCGCGGGCTCGACGCCGAGGGGCCGCACGGCGCCGCGTATCTCGCCGATCTCGCCTGGGCGCTCGCGTTTGCCGACCTGAACCGCCGCGCCATCGCCGATCGCGTCGCCGCGATCCTGGCGCGCCATCTCGGCATCGCCGCCGAGCCCGACACCTGGTGCAGCTGCCATCACAACCACGTGCGCCGCGAGGTCCACGATGGCGAGCCGCTCTGGGTGCACCGCAAGGGCGCGATCCCGGCAGCCCTCGACGAGCCCGGCGTGATCCCGGGCTCGATGGGCACCGCGAGCTACCACGTCGCCGGCCGCGGCGTCAGCGCGGCGCTCGCGTCCAGCTCGCACGGCGCCGGCCGCCGCTTCAGCCGGTCCGAGGCGCGCCGGCGGATCTCGGCCCGCGCGGTGGTCGCCCAGCTCGGCCCGGTCTGGTTCGATCACCGGATGGCAGACGCGCTGCGCGACGAAGCACCGGCGGCGTACAAGAACCTGGACGCCGTCATGCGCGCGCAGTCCGAGCTCACGCGCATCGTGCGCCGCGTCCGACCCCGCCTGAGCTACAAGGGCGTGTGAGCGCCTCGGCAGACCACCGGACCTCACCGCCGATCCGGCAGCGATTCTCGTGACCCCAGCAGGACTCGAACCTGCGACCTGCGCTTTAGGAAAGCGCCGCTCTGATCCAGCTGAGCTATGGGGCCGGCCGCGCCGAATCTGCCCGACGGGTCCGCGGTGCGCAAGTCTGCTACCAGCGAACCTAATGATCCTTCCGGGTTAACGACACCGCGTTCGCGCGGCCGCTCGCGACAGCGCGCCGTGCTATTTGCCACCGGCCCCGGGCCGGTCGCTCAGGTGCCCGAGGCAGTCGAGCAGCGGTGCGCACCGGGTCTCCTCGTGAAAGCACACCTCGAGCACGCGGACCTGGCGCGACGAGTAGCTCGCCCCCTTGCAGGCCTTCTCGAACTCCTCGGTGTGCTTGCGCTGCACCTGTGGCGCGGTGTCGCGATCGAGCTGCCGCTGATCGATCTTGCCCGCGGCGAGCCGGGCCCGCGCGTCCTCGACCGCGCAGGCGGTGATCCTCGGGCCGAGCTGCTCGCACGCGGTGTCGCGGCGCCGCTCGAGCGGCGTGCGCGTATCCTGGGCCGCGGGCGGCGCGGGTGGCGCCTGCGCGGCGGCACCGTCGCCGTCTGCGGCGCGCTGCGCCCCACCGCAGGCCACCGCGGCACCGAGCCACAGCGCGGCGAGCGCCGGCCCGCCGCTGCTAGTGCGCGGCCTGGTCACCTTCGCTGCCCTCGTCGTCGATCGGCGCGAGGCAGCGTGCCTCGAGCTCGGCCGCCGTGCCCGCCGCGGCGATGCACGCGGTGACCCTGGCCGGCGCCTTCGCGCAATCGGTCATCACCATCGCGGTGTTGTCGGCGACCGCCTCGTCGACCCGGCCCGGCTCGCGAACCCGCGCCTCGGTGCGGTACAGCTGCTCGACCTTGCCGCGCGCAGCGGCGCAGCCGTTGCCTGTCGCGGGGCTGGCCGGCGCCGCCGCTGCCGGCTTGCCGGAGCAGCCGCACGCGAGCACCGCCGGGACCAGCCACCTCATGGCGGCGAACCTACCACCACGTGGAAGCCGTCGAGCGCCCAGGGCGGCTGGTTGACCCGGCCGCGATCGGTCAGATCGAGGTGCATCGGCGTGATGCTGTTCAGGCCCCGCGCGACCGCGACGCAGTCGGTGCCCTCGACCTGGTCGTGGCCAGCGGGGCCGCCGCCGACCCAGTAGTACGGCCGGCCGCGCGGATCGCGCCGCTCGGCGACGTCGTCGGAGTACAGCCGGCGGCCGAGCACGGTCCACTGATACCCGTCGCTCGGCGTCTTCGGCATGTTCACGTTGAGCACGGTCCCCGCGGGGATCGGCTCGGCGACCGCCGCGCGCACCACCGCGGCGGCGAACCGGATCGCGCGGTCCGGATCCTCGGCGCGCGGCGCGAGCGAGCACGCGATGCCGGCGGCGCCGCGCAGCGCGCCCTCGACCGCCGCCGCGACCGTCCCCGAGTAGAACACGTCGCTGCCGAGGTTGTAGCCGTCGTTGACGCCCGACACCACGACGGCCGGCGGCCGGTCGCACAGCTTGAGGATCCCCAGGTAGACGCAGTCGACCGGCGTCCCCGACAGCGCGAACCGCCGCGGTCCGACCTCAGTCAGCCGCAGCGGCTTGTGCAGCGTGATCGCGTGCGACGCCGCCGAGCGCTGGCGCTCGGGCGCGACCACCAGCACGTCGGCGAACGCCTCGATCAGCGACGCGAGCGCCTCGAGGTGCGGGGCGTCGACACCGTCGTCGTTACTGCAGAGGACCAGGGGCCGGATCATGTGCCGGGTCATGAAAGGGGGCCGATCGCTGGGGGCGATCGGCCTTTGCTCGTCGAGGCGACAGGATTTGAACCTGCGACCCCCAGACCCCCAGTCTGGTGCGCTACCAGGCTGCGCTACGCCTCGATCGAAGGCAGCAAGGTCTATCCGATCCGGACCAGC
>Ga0307515_10015113_pt1 | contig 14243 bp, 11 predicted proteins | sample 17_EM_MG_FD_194513 | JGI IMG/M metagenome (GOLD analysis project Ga0307515, IMG submission 194513) | Populus trichocarpa ectomycorrhiza microbial communities from riparian zone in the Pacific Northwest, United States - 17_EM | ecosystem: Host-associated > Plants > Roots > Unclassified | place...
GATCCATAAACCTGAGGATCAACTGCAGCTTGAGATGCCAAATGGTTGGTATTAGGAATGTACAGCTTCATGATTGTTCGTTTTCATCGATATTCATAGCACTCCAAGAAATGTTGGAGCAAATTGTTTACACTAATGCATTGTGTGCGTGCACATAATTCAACTGTTAGACTTGAAAAAATCAAATGGAATTCACATTGAAATCTGAAGGGCTCAGACATCAACAAGTTCATCAAATTATTCGTCATCTAAGTATCACTACGCCTTGCAAAACATCGACTCTTGTCAGTTATGCTTCTGTCAGAATAAAAAAAGAACATGCAAGAAGCTTTTTGAGAGGTTGAACTGCAACAAGAGCAACGAAGTTTTGGGTCAATGGATGGCAAACATATGCAAAATGCTTGGTGTAACCTGTTAGAGGATTTCTGATAAACATCGATGATGGAATTGAACCTGATCCCATCTGTGATTACTTGGAATCCATGAGGTTTGCTGTTACCTTCCCAAATAAGCTATCATCTGAACTAGACAAAACTCCCTTCAAATTCTGAGCTATAGTAAACTCTGACTTTCCACTACCCGCTTATGATGAGCCATAGCTAGTTTCCGATTCCATCTTCCCTATCCTTCCTGTAGTTCCAAGGGTGAAATCTTAATCATATCGTGTGTTAGACTTTAGCAGTGGGAAATAGACTTGATGAATTAGCAGTCTCTGCATCGTATGGACTTGTCTATCCATTTGCGATTGCCTTCCAATAAGATGTTCGATATAACTGTATGATGCATACACTAATGTTGAAAAAAACACCCAGCACAGACCATCAAGAACACCAACTCCGGAACACATCTAGGACCCTGAGTTATATGATACTCATGTGAAAGTTTTAGGATCAAATCTATCAGTTGGTATAATGGGGAGAGTTTTATCAGTTTAAATCAATCTGTTGCTTCAGAAATAAGGGGAAGCATTTTTCAACTGAACTAAGTCGATCATTTCCAATCAATTGCCTTTTACAATATCTAATCCTCAGCCTTTTATCAAGATCCAACCAAACTAGACCTCCATTTGGGAGTGTTCACAGCATATGTTGTGCAGCCCCTTGAAGCTTAAAGGACACTTTTGAAACTGCACAAAACTTGTCATGCAGCAGCAATCCTAAACACAGCTTAAACCTTAGTGCTAGACCAGTTGGATCTGGCTATAGCATCTCATTTTTACTCTTTTTTTGGGCCAAAGTTCGACTTTGATTGAGTTATTGTGAGAACAATTTCTTTTCACCATTTCAACCTCCATCTTTTTGTCTACTCTTCAAGAGTGTTGTTGTGAATGATTGAAATCACTAGATTTATGTTTAAGCTCAATTTACATACAACTATGACATCCTTCACAAGTGTTAGAATTGTTGAATACTGCAAACTATATTCTTAAGTAGCTCTTTTAGTTTTATTTCTTTTGGACAACCTTTTGAGATACAACTATAGCTAGGCATTTCTAGACTAAAAGGTCACTGGATTTATCTGGTTTAACGGCAAACTAGATGTTTGAAAAGGCATTGAAAACCTTTGAGGCATTGAAAAAGAATTTCCAATGCCTTCATAGTGTTCTTGAAGACACTGAAGAACTACACTAGTTAGGGAAAAATATTCTATATTGAGAATAAGAAATAATAGAGTAGCCACCAAGTTGCTTGAATTGTTTTTCCTTGCTCACCAAGTGTTGACTATTATATAGATGCTCCACTCTTCCATGTCCATCCACCAATTTTCTTGACCACCACTCCGATAAAATGAGCTACATCATCAACAAGAATACACCAAAAAACTAACTTATTTACACCAGGTTGGTGTTGGTGCAGCCGTGCCTGTCACGACTAACGACTACAAAATCCGATAAATTTAGTTCAGATTTGTTAAGAATCAACAATTTTTGTGGTGAGCTTTCACCAAATAATTATCAAATCTCACAAATCTAACCTAAATAGTTTGGATTTGTAAATCATAGAATGGCTAAATCTACAAGTTCTTATGGAATGTTTAAGTATAAATCTCCCCTGTTCTTCAAATAATGAAAACAGATAGTACAAATCGACTCTCACATGCATTGGTTAGTACTGAACATACAAGATCATCATGAAATTCAATCGAACTCCAATTCAATTCCAAGACTGTTCCCAGTAAATTAGGAACTGGGAATCCCTTTAATAATGTTTGGTTTACCAACAATAAACTAGAATTTCCAAGGAAATAAGACTATTAGATGACTGCAAGGGGTAACAGCACCGGACACGACTGTCCTAGTAGACCATCCATGATCCACACATACTGGAGGGTTCCACTAGTGTGTGTGAGCCACAGACGACCAGATGTGGCAGTCACAACAGGCTCGGCAGCCCTTGTCACCAGTCATTATATTATATCTCCCTTTCTTTGGTAATATTAAGATTCTACTACAATCAGAGTTGATTTCAAATACAATTAAAATATGGATCTTTTTTGAAATCAGAATCAGAAATCTTATTCGTGTTCCATTCAAAATCCGAAACGAACCAAATGCCGTGAAAGAGACTCACTCTAAAATCTGATTTCATTATGAAAACTGGCAACATTAGTTCAAAACGTTGTCAGCAATTCATATAAGAAAAGATCAAACTATTCACAAGTAAGAGAACAGCTTACATTGATATAAAGTGAGTACAATGGAACACCCTCCCACCTTAACCCTCCTGGCAGTATTTCCTTCATAATAACACACGTACATCTCCCTATGTCCAGTGGCAATGGCCTGCACAATGATGCCATGAAATCCACATCCACAATACCAAGTTTCGCATATAAAAAAAAAAACGAACATGAACATGAACAGAAAAATAATTGTGAAATACCAATTGGGCAATGTAGACCAATAAGATGTAGGAGTATCCTCAGCATCTGAATAGTCCCAGATATTAACAGAACTTGAATTCTCAGACTCAACAGAGTTCCAAACTCTAGACTTGAAAACCTTTTCAGGCTCATTCATTTGCACACACAACAGTAAAGAAGAAGGCTTTAAGACTCTGCCAGTTGACAAAGACTTCATGTTGGTTAACTGTGGCTTTGGCAAAGCAGAGAGACCCATCTGTACACAAAGGTTTTGAATTGTTGCACTGCATTTCTTTGTCAACATTACTAAAGATGGTAGTTGTCTTTGTTGTCGGTGCTTTTGCAATGAGGTCAGTCACTGCAAAGTATGCTGGTGCTTGGAAACAGAGTTGTACGAGGATTGGTTAGGTGACATGTGTCTCTTGAAACCAGCCATGCTTTAGTATAGTAACAGAGAAAGTTTTGATCTTTTTTAACTTTGAGAGGGTTTATGGTCGAGTGGTCTTTAATGGGAGTGGATTTGAATTCTGAATGTTGGCTTGTTTCGAGAAAGTCTGATTTATACAACAAGGATTCTTTTGTGTTCTGGGAAACTGAGAGATTTGAAGGAAGTTGCATAAGGAGGCAGGATTCTCGGGTAGTGTTTTGTACCGTGGTGAAGATGTGGGATCCTTCCTTGACAATCCGTTGCTGCATTTAGATCTTAGGTCCCTTGAAATCTAGTCATTTGAAAATTTAAAATCTCTAGACGGACTATAAGGGGCTTCTAACTTAACTATTTAGAGAATTGAAGCTTGATACAAAAAATCAAGCAAGTATTGAAGTTTTTTAAAGTGAAAAGGGAGTTTTGAAATCAATTTGGAGATTTTTTTTAAGATTTTTTTAAAAATAAACAACCTAAATGAGATTGCGCCACAAGTGAAGTGAAGTGAAGAGAAGACAAATTGATTAAACATAAGAGATTAGATTTTAATTTTTGTGATATTTTATGTTTTTAGAGAGCAGAGAAAAAATCTATTAGATTTTGAAATTAATTTGATGTTTTTTAAGAAGAGTAAATATATTGTATTATATATGAAGATAAATTTATCGATTTTTGTCGTTCAAATTTAAAAATGAGTAGATCTAGAATGTAAATTATAATTTTTGAAAGAATTGAGATAAAATAAAAAGATAATTAAACTATATAAAAGAGTTAGAGTAATTTTTTAATTTAAATTTGCTATGATACTACTATATTAGAATAATAGAATTTTAGGTGTTGTATGATTTTCATGATAAAACTATCTCACCTAGTCCTCGTTCAAGATCCAAGTTATAAGAGAATGATTCACTTATCAATTAAGTAAAAAATAAAACACCCTCATATTATTATTTTTTTTACCAAAAATAACATTATTATTTAACGGTATCCTTTCTCGAGTAATTCTCACCCTAAAAAAATATTGATGCAAGACTTTGCAAATAAAATAGATAAAATCTTTAAGGAGTTGCTATATTGACTTCAAATCATTACTTAATTTGCTATTTTGTTACAAAATATCAAGTAAAGTGTACATGTTTAATGTAATTTAGTTACAAAACATAAATTAAATCTAACTTAGTTATTTGTTACTTGAACCGACGGAAATTTCTAGGCCTGGTTTGAGATTGCTTTTATTGGACCTTCTTTTCTACTCCAAGGGAATGATTCAGATTTCCTTATAAAATGCAATTTAGAAAGGGATTAATTAGTTTTTTTTTCTTATAAAAAAATGGATCATATAAAAAATAACTGTTTGAGTTAATTGTAACTTAGTTTAGCAAAAACAATCAATTAGTCCTCATAGTTTCTTAAAAAATATTATTTAATTTTTTATTTTTAGTTGTTTTGTAATTTATTGTTTTCATTCATTTTATGTTCCTTTTCATTTTATTTTGATTTTTAATTTAAGAAATAAAAAAGATAAAAAAAAAACAAGTAGATAAAATGGAAAATTTGATGAAAAAGAAGTGAATTTTTAAAACAAAATGTTGTTAAATTAAATGTTATTAGCACTATCAAAGAATTATTTAATTATTTTTTATACTATAGAGAATTTATAATTTTTTTCATGTAAATTATAATAAACTCATAAGAATCTATGTTGAATGTAATTTGTAAGGGAAAAAAAAACAAAAGACACGAGTGGGGCCGTGTGCTTATTTTTGGATAAATAGGTAGAAATTGAGTGGTGATCCCCTTCTTGTCACTTTGCTTCTTCAATATTAGCAGCTACCATGGCCCCAACACAATCAAAACCCATCTCCTGCATTGCTAATAAACCCATCATCACCACCAAAACACATGGCCACCCACACACTCACAGCTACTCTCTGTAACTCCTCTCTCATTAAATCCAATTCAAAGTTCACGTTTTTTGGCACCAGAATCATTACTAGAACTCAAAAGACTCAAACTTTAGCTATGGCCACAGCCCCAACTGCTGCCAAGGTGGCCCCAGCTGTGATTGTTGGTGGTGGAAGGGTGGGAAGGGCCTTACAAGAAATGGGTAGTGGTCAGGATTTGCTGGTGAAGAGAGGAGACCCTGTGCCACTTGATTTTGAGGGTCCCATTTTGGTTTGTACAAGAAATGACGATCTTGATGCTGTTCTTGAAGTCACACCTAAGTCTAGATGGAGCGGTACTGATACCTGATTATACGTTACTTTGCTGCTTTTATGAAAATGGTTATATAACAATTTGTTTTTGTTTTTAGTTTTGTTGATTGAATTATGCTATTCTATGTTCTAATTGAATTGAGTGCTATATAGGAGGGTACTCATTTTTCTATGTTTTATTTGGGGTTAATGTTTAATTGGAAGATATAGGTGTCTGTAATGTATTGGTTACCCCTCGTGTTGCTTAACTTTTTAGGATAGTTTAGTGTCAAAATGAACACAGTTGAGTGATAAAACTTCAGTGCATTCTTCATTAATGCTGTTGGATTATGTTTATTATGGAATTATTTGATCTGAAAGTTTGGGTTTTTTAATCTTTGCTATGCATTTTATGGCTTCTGATAAATGGTGATGATTGATTGAGTGGATGTTGACAATCTAGCAGATTTGGTTTTTTTCCAGAATGGGATGCTGGAGCCATGGTTTCAAAGTAAAGGTCTTGGTGATGCAGACCAAGTGCTGGCATATTTTGCTGTCTCAAAGCTTGGAGAACCTCCTATTGATGGAAAGACTGATACCAATCCTGAAGGATTGACTGCAGCATATGGAAAATGGGCGTCTGCAGTAGCTGCTAGATTGCATGCTGGAGGTCTCACCTGTAAGGTAAAGAAGCTTTTTTTTTATTAACTATTGTCTGGTTGAAACCGTTTGAGGGAATTGATTAGGCTTTTCAGAAAAAAAAAATGTTAAGATGGGGCTGTGGTGGTAGGGAGTGGAGGTTGACGCAATAAAGCTCAGAGTGTCAGGTTTAACTAAGGTTTAACTATGTAATCCAATGATATTGTATATAGAAGGCAAAGTTTGGCACTTTGATGTGATAGGTGTTTTGGGTTTCAATTTTTTCAGTGGGCAAACTTAGTCTAACGTTCCCCTTCTTTCACCTTTGCATTCAGAATTGAGGAATTCATGTTGTGATAGTAGTCTGGCATATTTACATTATTATTCATTGTTGTATTCAGGTTCTTGACAAGGAAACTTTTCAGAAGCAAATGTTAGAGAAGCTGATCTGGATTTCAGCATTCATGCTTGTTGGAGCTCGTCATCCAGGGGCAACTGTTGGTGCTGTGGAGAAAGAATTCCGCTCTGAGGTAAATCTGCCAATGACAATGATGTGTTAAAGCATCAGAGTTTGAGGAGTTTCAAGCTACTGCATATCTTTTGCAATATTTATAGTTTATAGTGAATTTTAGATCAATTAAATTGCTTATTTCATTATTTATTTCCAGAACGCTTTCATTTGATTGCAGATAATTCACCGTGTACTTGATGCTGGTTAAAAAAGCCGACACACCCTATCAGTGCTATTTCTGTATGCTTTGTGGACTTTAAGATTTACATCAATTGGATGATATAATTGTTAAATTAGGCATTTTTTGCTCGCCCTTTTTCTGTTTTCTTTGTGGTACGTCAATCACGATCTTGTACTTAAACTTACTAGATTATATTATGCCTAAGACAGTCATGCTTGGACAAATTGGCAAGAAGCCCTTTCCTTCCAGCCATTCGCTAAGCTTCCTCTCCTTGTGTAGACCTTTGCTTCACAAGATTATGATTGTTGAGTTCTTGAAATTGTTCAAGCACAATGAGATCTCTAACATGAATAGATCAGATTGATACTGATATTTATGTTTCCAGGTGTCTAGCCTTATCGCAGAACTTGCTTCTGCAGCAGCTGCAGAAAAAGGAATAGTATTTGAAGAAGCTATTGAGGAAAGGTTATGTGCTTACTCACGTGCTGTTGCCCATTTCCCAACAGCTGTTAAGGAGGTAAATGCTTTTGTTAGTCATACCTTTGAAGCATTCAGCACAATTTCATCAATTCTGATTTGGTTGGTGGATGTAAAGTAGTTTGAGACTCGAGCCCTAACCTTATTTTGCTGTGATGTTGCTTCTCACATGAAAGTTAATTTCTTGCCAGTTTAAATGGAGGAATGGCTGGTTCTATTCTCTCTCCGACAAGGCTGTTGCTGAAGGGAAACCTGATCCTTGCCCCCTACACACAGCTTGGCTTAAAGAGTTAAAAGTTGTCTAGCATGTGGACTTTTACCTTGTCAATGGACTGGAATACACGCTTCTCAGAGTGTGTCTCTAATGGGCTCGCAATTTTCTTTCTATCCCTTTTCTTTTTTTCCAAATTGACCTTCAAATAAAGTTCACTGCAATTCATTTCATTTTTGCGTTATTATTCATTTTAGAACGGTTCTTCTATACCTCAAACTGTAACTCCTGGTTAACCCAGTTCAAAGCTTGGGTCATACAAAGCTTGGGTTATGAGTCATGATGTTGACCTGGATTTATTAAAGATTTGATTTTCTTTTTCAAAAAAAGTATTTGAAACTACATTTTAATAAAAAAAGAAGAAGAAAGGAGATTGGGTTTTCAATTGATCATTTCAGGTCAGTAAATCATCAGTTAACCAACCTGTGATTGACATATGCAGTAGCTATGGCTGTAGTGTAGCGTAATGCAGCCATAACAGTGGCTTAGAGCAGCAGCAGCATCCTCACAACTTTCCTTACTAAACAGGATGTTTATTTTTACAGATGAAATAATGTTTTTTTGATTTTTTAATTGTTTTATTGTGCTAGTATTAAATTTTTTTTTTTATAAAAAAATATTATTTTAAAAATTATTATTTACCACATTCAAAACATTACTTACTTTCAAATAATTTAACAAACTTTAAAATCTGCATCATAGCAAGGACCAACGCAAGCAATGGGGAAAAAAAACAAGAAAAAACACATTCATCAAATGCAGATAATAAGACAACAACGTTGCTGATTTAATTGATGGAAACATTGAGGGTACTGTGGCAGCACTGTCCACTAATTGCCATTCACTTATTAATCAGCTTGGCTAGAAAACGAAGGGATTGGCCTAATCCCGAGACGCTACCTTTACTCTGATATTTCATTAACAGTGGAAAATATGGGATATATATCCACAGGGACCTGAAAGGCAAGGACAACGAACGAAATTAGAGGTAACAAGTACACATTCCTGAAAACAGCCTAGCTCTCATTAGATAGAAACATGTGCGGTGGGGAACTAGAAGGGTGTCACAGCCCATACCTGAACACTCTCTAATTTTTCCAGAGCAAGTTTCAATGGCCGTGTCATTTTACAGTATTTCTGTAACAGCAAATCTGCAGCCTCCTTGTCACCTTTTGCCTGTATGGTGAGTATCTCCCTACTCAAGCTTTCAACAGCCTCTTCAACCTTTGAAATGAAAACAGAGTTGATGGTCTTACTCGGTGAGATAAATCCATGAAAAAGGAAAGTTGAAGCAACCATACCTTGGCAAAATCAACAGAAAATGTCTCTTCAGGATGCAAGATGAAGGCTTCTTTCTCATACATCCAGTTAAATTGCAGTGCTTGTCCTTTCCTAAGGAATTTCAGTAAATACGAAGTCCTTTAGATTATGCCAAGCATGGAACCAGAGAAGAATGATTAATTAGCTTACCCATGAGCTTCCTCTAAACCAAAACGAACTGACCGGAAGCATCCCGCAAGGAATGAAACATACATAGATTTTACCAGACTCCTAGGAAGTAAATCCTGAGAGAACAAAAATAGAATCACGTAATAAACATTACAATAAAATCATAATACTACCCAATCACACGGAAAAAATAGATCAGCACCTAGTTATTATCCCACTAAAGTGTGGTCCTGGGAAATCAACTACATCCAGAATATTGATCAGACAACTAGATTCTTCTGTCAAACATAGTTCAACATTTCAAAGATGCATTCCCAGGATTCTAGGAAAACATATTATGAGATTTCTTGATGCATCTGAAACACTTTAAGTTACAGGTTGATGAGAACTAAGATCTCTTATTTCATCATCCAATTTTTTCCCATAAGAAAAATTAGGAAAAAAAAAAGAAAAAAAGAAATGCAAAAAAAATGGAAAAATTGATTGTTGTTGTTGTTGTTGTTTTACATTCTGTTTTCATTTTCATTTTTAATTTTGGTACGCTAATGAATCTCTTTTTATTTTTTCTTTTTTGAAAAAGAAGCAAGTAGTGAACCCAATTTTATTTTTTAAAATACATGGCGTGGCAGGTGGATATGAAGTTAAAGCCCATGTCTTTATTATTGCAAGCTTTTTATAATTTGAATTTGGACGTGTTTTATTTCTATGGTTTAGCCGGTGGATTGGAGCCTAAAAATCTGAATTCAAATTCTTTGTATTTTCTTAGGTATGGGTCATTAATTTGATAATTGAATTCAACCCAAGCTCCTTCCTTCTCAGATGGGTTCTAAAGGCCTAACGCTAATTTAGTGAGAGATTAAAGGGGTGTTTGGAAGAGTGGTAACGGTTACTTTTCAAAGTACTTTTCACTCGGAAATGCATCAAAATAATATTTTTTTATTTCTTAAAATGATTTGAAAATAACAAAAAAAGACTAATTTAAAGCAAAAATAAATAAATAAAAATTCAATTTTTTTCAAAAATGCTTTTGAAACGCAAAAACTAACAGGCCCTAAAACTCGTTTTAATCTCTATATAAGAGGTCAATAATCAAAACACAACTCAAGAAAGAAAAATGGATATTGACATGGATTTGTATAATAAATTCCCTTGGATTAGAACTTCATTGACATGGATTTGTATAATAAATTCTCCTGTTAGAAATAAATAGTAACCTCGATGAGGATAAACTACGGTTATATCTTTCCTAGATGTGTAAGCAACTTAAGCGGCGATTCTACTTTTACGAATTATCTTCTTCTACGAATTATCTTCTTGATCATCTAAACATAGGGTAAGACAGCAATGGGATATCACCTCTACTTGGAACTGGCTACACCTGCACTAGGGTTGATGAAGACCTTTTCTTTTGGGAAGAGCCACCCTTGATACCGACAAGAATTAGAAATTCACATGTCATCCAAAGACAAGACTTGAACCCAGAATCTCTAGGCCAAGTATTAACCACTTGTGCTAACTCTTTGGATGGACCTTATTTACCCTCTGACCAAAAACACTTGTAAATGCATTGTTGAATGAATTTAAATTCAGCATCTTTGACATGAAATCTAAAGTGGCAGTGCAGCACACATATCTGTGTCTATATATGATAATATTAATTAAATTTAGTCACTAACCTGGTTGATTAAGAACTTTAGGGCCCAAAGGCCAACTATATCAGCTTTTGCTTCTTCCAAAGCAGAGTGGAGTTCTTGAAGCTCCTGCATTAAAATATGAAGAAAAACAACAGTTGCTATCAGAATGCAAATAAATTGAAACAATAAAATAATAGTCTTTCATTGAAGTGTTGTTCTGTTTCATTTCCATTACAGTTATTTTGAACAGGTAATGATAAAAGACCAGGTCATAGAAAATGATCAACAAATACAGTTACAGAGACCATGCATGAGATGTGCTATAAGTCACAATAAATGTGCCCCATATTAACTATGGAAAGGGATAAATAAACTAGTCAGATCATCACTCCAGATACCTCTATTTGGAGGACAAAATTCCTTTATACATATTAAATATTGAGTTAAAAAAGAGAAAGATGAAAGGAACTCTCAGCAAGGCCCGGTAGACTACTACTTCAGGCACAACTTAACAATGAAAGAAACATCCAAGGCAGAATTTCTACTGAATAAAACTGAAGAAAGGAATATGAAATGGAATAAATGATAAATTACATTGACTACCACTGACATTGTTGCAATTACACTAACCACACCTCTTGTTTCCAAAACTGAAGTCACAAAATAAGAAAACTCCAAAATTTGGTCTCCCTAAAACCATGTAGTAGTTTAAATTGAGGCTTAAAAATCTCAATTACAATTACATTCTGTGAAGAGCTGAAGTACGATTCCATATAAAGAAAACTGTTTGAAATCAAACATAAGGTTGTAAAAGATATGGCAATGCTCGTCTCATTTTAAACAGTCAAAGATGTGTAGAGGTTGAGATGCTTTCAGGCTATAAAAGACACAAAAGTAGGGTGGGAAAATTAAACCATAAGAGCACACAAATATATTCCAGCAACATGGTAATATATCCTGTTTGAATTCTGGTATAATATAAAACTTCCAGTTTTATAAAATAGAAATCTCCATCCAGTACTCTGCGGAAATGAGGAATTTACTTAAAGAGAGGGTAGCTATCTATGTATGCCCCATTATCAAAAACATACGAATGCAAAACAATCCATAAATTATAGATGTAGTATAAAAAGAAAAGTTATGTAAATAACCTTTCTTACTGTTGACTTTTGGCCATCTGGAAGTGTGATAGTATGAGGCCCAATACCATGGCAGCACTCATGGCATATAGTGTGCGTAAAGAAAGATTCAAAATCTACCAATCCTTTTTGTTCCTTGCTAATACAAACATCAGCTATGGGCTGAAGAATATGCTTGAACCTGATTAGGACAGACACGTGATATTTAAAGTAGTTTCCAATACTAACATTAACATATTTTCAGAAAGCAACAATCATTATAACAGGTTTAGAAATAAGGTAAGAAATTATACTTTGCCTCTGAAACATTCTTCAGCATGACCATTGAAGTTCCTCGATCTTTTACTATACGCTCATCATTTGGTAAATTGAAAGCAACAGTTTGAGGACCCTTTACATCCTGATGTCAAATTAAAACCCATCAGCCTTGGTTTTCCCTCCTTTGAAATAGGAACTCATACATAAGGGGTGGGGAGAAGTATTTCAGCAAAAGTTTCCCCAAAAAGCTGATCTTTAAAGGATGGACCAACAGAGTTTTAGATCCTGGTATTGTAAACGGGATGGGTTCATGCCATAAAAAAGGTACAATAGAGAAACAACAAAAGACACAGATTTGTCCTATATATATTCCAAGAACATACCCCTGCATTATAAAGAAGCCGGATGACCCGAATGGGAGCAGCATTGACATTTTTTGATTTGTATGCACTGTCCATTGGAAGATTTTGTTCCAAAAACTAAACAGATATACTCTGTTAGAAATCATGAATATAAAAAGAGAAGTCCCAAGAAAAACAAGTACCAACTTTGCATATAAAATGACTCAATACCTGCAAATTATCACCAAACAATTTTAGTTGAGCAGTTGCTTTGTCATCCCGGATACCAATGAATGCTTCAAATGTTGCCTGAGAAAACATAACAGAACTCATGAGTCATTTATGCTACCCGAGAGATTATGAACATGTCAGGAAAGAATTTAAGATCAATGCTACCTTGTAGCCAAAAATTGCATCCTCGTACGTCTCATATGGACCTATGGTAACGTCCAGCTTGGAGTCCTAAATCCAGAGATAGTTTAAGACATGTCATGAATCTAGATGAGAATATTAAGAATTTAAGCACCTTAACAGTGAAACGAAGATCTAACCCATTCATTCTTGGAAAAACTCAACAAACACACAATTGATGTTATTAAAAGTAAATGGCTACATGAAAATAAAGACTTGGAAAATGAAAAATCCAATGATTGAGCCCTATCTTTTTCATATTATAACATTATTAGTTTATTTAGAAAGTGTAAACATCCAATTGCTAACATAGTTAGTTTTCATCATTCCATGATAGGTACAGATCACTTTTTTGCTTTATTCTTAGCCTAAGCTATTTCCTTTTTCCTTGAGGAACAAAACAAACAATAAATCAGGTAAGCTATGCAGACTGCTGAGACCTGTGAAATATTGCAGAATGACAGAACTTTTTTGCTTTATTCTTAGCCTAAGCTATTTCCTTTTTCCTTGAGGAACAAAACAAACAATAAATCAGGTAAGTTATGCAGACTGCTGAGACCTGTGAAATATTGCAGAATGACAGAACGTTTCCAAATTTTTTAAGTTAGAAGGCCTCAGCAGACCTTCAAGTGCCTCTCTTGCTCCTATTACAATTCCACGTCATTCAGAAAAAGGAGAGTCGTATATAAAGAAAACAGTCACCATGATTCAATATCCATAACTATGTGATTGTGGTGGCCCGGGGGGAGGGGGAGTGTACACAAGCAAGTGCCAGCATTAACAATCCCCCAAAATCGTATCCCTTTCTCAGTATTAGAAAACTTGCTCATGCGAAACAATTCCTACAGAGCCCTTTTATCTCAAACTAGAGTGCTGATGACAGGGGGAAAAAAATACCATGCACTAGATGTCATTCTTATCACCATATACCTGAACCAAAAACTTTGAGTGTTTTCTGGAATGTCAAAGTATTCTGCATACTAACCAATTCCATCCAGGCTATATCTGATTCATAATAGTCATTTGAGAGGAATGCGTCAGCCTTGCTATGTAGTAACCTCTTCAAACTACACAGCAGAAGAACAAATTCAACAATCATCGGTAAGTGGAATAGTATTCAGTATGATGTGAACAAATGAGTTACTGGCAACAAGAAAAATCTAGTATAACTCTATATACCTAGGTGAGCCAGCCAAGTCCCCAGCTTCATGCAATAGTTCTGCAGCTTTTCTAAGGAAGGAGTTATACTCCTTTGAGTAAGGAACACTATATAGATCATGGGCAGTCATTAAATGATTTGTCCCATGAACTGCATGATTAGGTGAAGAAGAATCCAAACTAAATTCACTGTGTCTTTTGATGACGGTGAAAAAGCCCATTGCATCATTTTGTTCTTTCTCTGTCAGACTGTCATTCCATAATTTAAATTCCTGTGACATAAGAGAAACTTA
>Ga0307515_10015114_pt1 | contig 14243 bp, 9 predicted proteins | sample 17_EM_MG_FD_194513 | JGI IMG/M metagenome (GOLD analysis project Ga0307515, IMG submission 194513) | Populus trichocarpa ectomycorrhiza microbial communities from riparian zone in the Pacific Northwest, United States - 17_EM | ecosystem: Host-associated > Plants > Roots > Unclassified | place...
TAGGGTTTTTTTCCTTCTTCTGCTGCAGCTCCGCTGCTCCTGCTGCTGAGTGGAGTGGTGGTTTTGGTGGGAGTGTGTTTGGGGTTTTGAATTTGGATTTTTTTAGCATAGATACAAAATAGTCCCCATATTATCTGTTTTGTATCGATTTTGCTCATAAACAATTTTGATTTCTAAATCGGAGCTTTCGTTTGTTCTCACTTCTCAATTTTAACTTTTTGAGGTTTCCTCCTGTTTTTTTCCTTGTGTAGTGTGTTGAGTTAATTATAAATCAGTCTCATCATCTGATTGCTAAACTGATTTCTTATGAAAAACAGTAGTGGCTCAGTGGTAAGAGCTTGGAACCAAGAGCTTTGCTCCCTCTGTGATCTCAGGTTCGAGCCCTGTGGTTGCTCATATGATGGTCACTGGAGGCTTACATGGTCGTTAACTTCAGGGCCCATGGGATTAGTCGAGGTGCGCGCAAGCTGGCCCGGACACCCACGTTAAACTAAAAAAAAAAAGATTATGAGTTAGTTACATGTTCTGGCAAGATAATATATTCTACATTATTTATGATACTTGTAATTTGTCATAAAAAGCTTGTAACTTGCAAAATAATTTCTTTAAATGGAATTTTAGGATCATTGAATGATAAAGTCAGTGATCTTTAAATAAATAGCTACCATAAATGAGAGAAAAAACATTTATTATTAAGAAAAAAGGTTTTTGTTGATAATTTTGATATGATAAATGCTTTAAATTTAATAATGTATTTTTATTGAGAATAAAGATTATAAACCTTGAACTTCAAGGATTTATAAGATATCTATAGTTTGTGAATCTTTTTTTTTATTGAGAAAAGATGTTGGAATGTAATTTTGCCATAATAACATTTCATAAGAGATAAATATCCCTTACACGTGTATTAATAAAGTATAAATATCTCTCACATAAAAATTATTAAATAATAAATATCTCTTACACATGTATTAATGAAGTATAACCATCTCTCACATTAATATTATTAAGGGATAAAAATCTCCTAAATAATATTAATGAAATGAAAAGATGCACAGGTTTAGGCCACAAAGTTCGGCTTGGCATGGGTTGGAACATGCATTGAGCCCAAAGATATTTAGATATGTCCCTGGGCTTAAACACATGGCCAAGGCCCACTTTTACACCAAGTGAAGCCCAAAACGTGGGCTCAAACATAGCGTCGGAACCTATGAGGTGCTAGGCGTGTGCCTGGCACCTAGGCTTGGGCATGCTACCCAAGCCCGAAGGGTGCTAGGCGTGTTGCCTAAGCTCATGGGGTGTTAGGTCTACACTCAGTACTTGGGTCGGGGTGCTGGGGTGGAGTCCATTGGATGTTAAGTCTGGGCCCATAAGCAATTGAGACCAATCAAGTTGTTTGAGCCCATGGTTTTTAGTATTTAAGTCCTTAGAAAGGTTTATGAGCCAGTTAATTTTACTGGACGTTAAGCCTGAGCCCATAAGCAATTGAGACCAAGCAAGTTGTTTGAGCCCATGGATTTTAGCATTTAAGTTTTTAAAAAGGTTTTTGAGCCAGTTAATTTTAAGTTTATCAACATCAAAACTAAATCTCTTTTTAATAGATTTTAAATATGACATAGTTAGTGCATTTTTTTAAAAATTATAAATTATTGTTTTGAATTGTAAATAGTAAATTCATTACCAACAAGACTAAATATATGAGAATTATATATATATATATATATATATATATATATATATATTATCTTAATCTTATAATTATTTAGAATATAAAACACTCTTATTAACAATTATTTTTCTAATTAAAAAGTAAAAATATTATTTATATTACCTTTTAAAATAATAAAAGGCAAAGTTTATAAGTTTATAACCAAATATAACTCATAGATAAAATTTGAGTTTTCCAAAAACATTAAAATGCCAGAAACATTTTTATCGTAAAAAGTAAAGTTACTATTAATTCTAAAAAAAGAAATAATAATCACATTCACTGCAATTTTCTTCTTTTTTTTAATTTTTTTTCAAAGATAATAGAATTACACTCCTGAATCCTATTAAGTGATAACCTTTCATGAATGACAAGTCGATTATATTGTCAATGAAGAGTATGTCTTGTATTATGATGTAATGGTATTTTTAAAAGTATTTTTTATTTAAAAATAAATTAAAATAATTTTTCTAATATATTTTTATTTTTAACATCAATATATATATTTTTAAAAAAATATAAAAAATATCAATTTAATACATTTTCAAGTTAAACATACTTGAAACATGCACACACAAAGGTTGAAATGTAATGCTACACTAAAAATATTTCTGATCTTACATTTTAAAAATATTTTTGAAAAAATTTTAAATTTTTTTATTTGTTTCAAATTATTTTTTTTAATGAATTGTTTTCACGTGTTAAAATAAATTTAAAAAAATAAAAAAATTATTTTAATATATTTTTAAATAAAAAAATAATTTAAAAACAAGTAACGAGATACTTCCTAAGTAAGCCTACAGTCGTCACGCCTCCGCGTCATCATCCACGTTTCTGCACGGCACCGTATCTCTCACGTGCAACACACCATTGACCCTGTCCTGTCTCCATATATGTGTATATATATATATATATATGAACTGCATTTTACCGAAGAAATCGATTACAGGGAAAATACGAAACGAAAATGGGAGGTGCGTTAATTACTTCGAACTTCAAAAGTTAAGAATCGTACCCGATCCCTAAAATCTTAGCATTTGATTCAAAAGTAAGAATCATAACAGGTGGACAGAAAAACTTCAATTGTTGGAAAATCAATTAAAAACAAGGGTATAAATTGAATAAATATAAAGTACAGAACCAAATTAAAGCTAAGAGTACCTTACATGACATTGATAAAGACTTCGGAGCCTTAGAAGCTGCAAGCTTTTCACTCTCTCTCTCTCTCTCTGCCTGCAAGCTTACCCCACCTTCTTCTATCCTGAGAGAAGACAAGTTGACCTAGACAGAGAAAAAACAAACACACAGAACTTTCTCTCTCTAGAAAATTTACAATGGCAAGCAGCTTCAGTCCTTTTCTCTCTCCACCAGCAAAACGCCCCGTATATTACTCCACCATCTTGCCCGACCCGAACCCGAATTCCACAAACGGATACTCCGCAAACAAACGCTCCAAACCCCACCCCTCTACTTCAGCTGCTCCGTCACCAGTCCCGTCGGGGCACGTCTTGTTCCGTCTACTCTGTCACGAGTCAAGAATTGGTGGCATTATAGGAAAGGGCGGCAACATAATAAAAGGCTTGCAACAACAAACCGGAGCTAAGATCCGGATAGAAGATGCTCCACTCGAATCACCGGATCGGGTGATAACGATAGTTGGTTCAGTTACGCAATCGTCGGTGGTATTTAGTGGAATTGGGAGTGCAATCGAGGTTTCCAAGGGGCAGGAGGCATTGGTTAGGGTTTTTGAGAGGATATTAGAGGTGGCGGCGGAGAGTGATTCGGTGGCGGGTGGGTTGGTTTCTTGCAGGTTGTTGGCGGAGATAAGTTCGGTTGGGGCGGTTATTGGGAAAGGAGGAAAAACAGTGGAGAAGATTAGGAAAGATTGTGGGTGTAAAGTTAAGGTTTTGATTGATAAATTGCCTGCTTGTGCTTCTTCTAATGAAGAGATGATTGAGGTAATTGAAATTTATAATAGGGTTTTTGATTTCAGAGTTTTGATCTTTTTTTTTTGGTTTTATTAGTTTTTTTTTCTAGAGTAATTATTGAGCTTTGAATTCTATTATTGTGATCTGGGAACAGATTCATTATCAGTTAAATGAATATTTATTGCTCTTGTGGAAATGGTTAATATTTGCAGATTGAAGGGGATGTTTCAGCTGTAAAGAAAGGACTTGTTGCGGTTTCTCACCGCCTTCAAGATTGTCAACCGGTTGATAAAACAAGGGTGATTAGCAGCAAACCTGTTGAGGCAGTTTCCAGAGTCTCTTTTCCTGAAGTGGGTGTAGAAATTCTTCCACAGCATTCTGCAGTGCGACCCACCATAGCACAACATTCCGTAGCGCCACCCACTGTAACGAATAGCTCCATTGATTATGCTTCAGGAACTCATCTTTTTTCGTTGGAGTCCGAGAGGGTCAGCACTCTGGACACAAGTACACCACAACAGCAAGTGGTTTTTAGAATTCTGTGTAATAATGATAGGGTTGGGGGTGTTATTGGAAAAGGTGGCAACATAGTCACGGCTCTTCAGAATGAGACAGGTGCTACTATAAGCATTGGACCTAAGGTGGCTGGGTGTGATGAGCGACTAATCACTGTTACTGCATCTGAGGTTTGGCATTATGTATCCTTTTTCATATTCCTATTCAAGCAGTGGTTATCATGTGGGAAGTAGTGCTAATGACTAATTGCACTGGTGTCTTCTCCTGCAGAACCCAGAGTCTCGGTACTCAGCTGCACAGAAGACTGTTGTGCTTGTTTTCTCGAGGGTTGTGGAGTCCGTCATTGAAAAGGGTCTAGATCCAGGCTCAAGCGAGGGGTCCCCTGTTAGTGTGAGGCTCGTGGTTTCCCCAAACCAAGTTGGCTGTTTGTTGGGAAAAGGAGGCACAATAATTTCAGAAATGCGGAAGGCAACCAGTACCAGCATACGAATAATAGGGCGTGACCAGGGTAACCCTAAGTGTGTGCCAGAGAATGATCACGTGGTAGAGGTATAATGAAGTCTTTATCGATTCATTTTTTAGTTGGTACAGTGCAAGGATAACAAAGATCACCCTTTTTACTTTTTTGAGGTGCAATTAAAAATGAATCTCAAATTAAATGCAAGAGTTATGGCTTGAGGTCTTAATAACTCTTAAATATTCTGGATTTTCAAATTAAAAAAATTGTTCAACTCTTTATTCTGGTCAACAACAAATCCCTTTTACTGACCTGCTCTAACACAGCACAATTTTTCATTGTCTGTTTTGTTGTTTTTTTGACAGATTTTGGGAGATTTTTTGAATGTGAAAGACTCAATATACCACATTACTGGAAGACTCAGAGATAATCTTTTCTCTAGCATTCTGGGCACTCCTGGAGCAAGGAGCAGTTCTTCTGTATTAGCTGAGACCAGCCCCTATGTGAGATCGATGGACCCAGTGAGGGATGCCAAGAGGGATTCGCTGAGGGATCCATTGTGGGAGCCACTGAGGGATATTACGAGGGATCCATTGAGAGACCCACTGAGGGATTTTATGAGGGATCCATTGAGAGACCCTCTGAGGGATGAATTTAGGGATTCGTTGAGGGAAACTGTGAGGGATCCTTTGAGGGAACCAATTAGGGATCCTTTGAGGGAACCAGTGAGGGATCCTTTGAGGGGACCTGGGAGGGGTCCATTGAGGGAGCTAGGGAGGGATTCTGCCTCTTTTTTGCAGCCAATGGTGGGCATTTCTCATAATCTAAATCGCCAAACTGTTATAACACAGAGTATGGATCATCTTGGATTTTCACGTAGTTTAGATCATTCTCCTTCACCAAGGTTATGGGGATCACAGGTACTATCTTCCTCCCTGTAGGATGTTACTATTTGTCTTTTCCCCTGTTGGGTTATAATGTTTGTTCACTTTGTTTTGGTGGGACTGATTGCAGACAATACCTGGAGTAAATCCACGGGGCATATCAGATCTCAGTGGAGGATTGCCTTCTTTTAAAGCTGGCCTAGATGATCTTGTCAGGTTAGTAACATGTTACTTGGTCTGTGAAAACTTTAAGACCTTTGCTCTTGTATTAAATAGCATGTAGAATAAAAACTGTTGAATTTTAGAAGGAGTGAGAAGAGGAAGAGTTAGACCAAAATAGTGTCACCAGGGGTTCGATATCACAATTCTTAGAAACTTTAACCAATTAGATAAGTGAATGGAAAGAAAGGGTTCACGTGGTTGACTGTGACTAGTTCGGGATAGAGCATACTTGACTTGAGTTTCATCATCGTGGCAATTGTTATTTTAATCAGTAATTAGATTTAGTGCAACTTCAGTAGACAGGAATAGAAGAAAGCAAGACCTAAGGCATTTTACCCAAATTTTATAGGAAATAAATAAGTCATTATTACTATTTGAAATATGATTAGCATTCTCCCTGACCAGTCATCTACAACTTCTGATCACTTGCACTTTATGAGCTTTTGTCTCTTTCCTCTGGCATGCAGTGGAGGTAAGTCTGCTTTTGTTACAAATACAACTGTAGAGATCGTAATTCCTGAGCATACTTTCGGCTCTGTATATGGGGAGAATGGTAGCAATCTAGCTCGTTTGAGACAGGTATGCACTTTTGCCTTTTATTTTTCTGTTAGTTTTGCTTCTGCTGTCATTGTGTTGTCCAAGATAGTTAAACAAGTAAATCAATATGATTTATTACTCATTGAATGGAGTTCTCATTGTCACACTGATAATCCTAAAGGCTTTTTAGAAGTTGCTTCTTCAAGCATTACTGTTATTATTATTTTGGTTCATTATTTTGAAGGAGAGGAAAAGAATTTTGACACATTGACCGAGTTTAAAACCATCAAAAGAATAGCACTTAAGTTTAATTCTCAAGCATCAATGTGCCTTCTCCTTGGCCAGACTATTCTGGTTAATGAGATAAGGAACATATTCTTTCCCTAGCTTGATAAGAATTTTAATTTCTTTATTTTCCCCTTTAAATTTTGTAAGTTAATTTTTTTGCTAGTTTATTGCAAGTTACTCTTTTCTGTGCTGATATATTAATGGTGCTTCTATTCTTGTGGGTGTGATATGAATTATCAACACAATCTTTGTAAATTAGTAAATGGACTTACATGAAGAATAGGATTAGCCTAACAACTTGAGGCCAACCAGTTTGAAACTTCCTATAAGTATTGACACATAAGGTTACATCTATAATGTACAAGTAAAATTCAACCTCGTTATTAGATGTAAAAAGACAACTTGTATAATACGAGCTGCTGAAGTAAAAAGGACCAACTTTCTTGTTACACAAAATTGAAATGTTAAACAAGAGAGAAGGCACAATACAATCAGTTTGATGCCCACCACCTTTGTAACCAATCTACTCAGAAACTGACCACAAATATGATACAATTGCCTTGATGCCAAACTAATTTCAAATGCTCAAACCTATAAATAAGCTGATTGAAATTCCTTGAAGACAACCCACTTAACGATTATGCACCTTAAATTCCTCTACACAAGACTTGCACCTACAGAAGAAAAATAGTATTTGAAGGCTTTAATAATTTTAACTTGATTCTCATTATAAAAAGCATAAATAAAACCATACCTTTGAATTTTCTATCTTTCAAATGTATTTAAGTTGAAGAAATATGAAATCTTTAAGGAAAATATTCTATAACTAATTACCCATCAGGTATAGAAGTTGGGCATTAGAAATGAGTCTCCCTGATTATTAGGATTGCATTATTTTTAATTTAGTTTACACCTTATTAATTATTTCAGTAATAATTGAGAATGGTATGTCCAAAAAGTGTTTCACACCTTAAAAAACTTTTACATACATTATACATCTTATCTTAAATCTACTTCAGCTTATCCTCTGGTGTTCATTAATCAGTTCTCAGGTGCCAAGGTAATAGTGCATGAACCTCGTCTAGGAACAAGTGACAGGATTATTGTTATATCTGGGACCCCTGATGAAACCCAAGCAGCTCAGAGCCTCCTTCACGCATTCATCCTCACTGGACAATATTGACAAAAATATGTTTGGTTGGAACTACTTTCACAAAGAAGTCACAGTTGCTTCGTTTAGTTTCCTTTTCTTTCACCAAACTGTGTACACTAATCCTTGCCTTCTTTTATGACAAACCCTCATTTTGGAATAGGCAATTCAGCAATATGTTTTGTTGTCAGTGAACTTAACTGTTTTCTGATAATCTTGTTTTCATAACCAATTAGTTATGTCGTATCCTGGTTTCTGTCCAACTTATCATGTCCTTTCTTTGCGCGCTCGCACACACGCATTTCATCATTGGACCTTGGAACATTTAATTCAAACAGTTTTATACTTGAATTGGAAGGCAAAACCTACACTGACATGAGTCACAAACAAACAAATGCTAACTTGTCTCAGCATTGTGGAACATGTCCCTTCAATAACATCTGTACAACATGATAAAGAACACACCTTCTGTTATAATCTTGTTGCTGGTTTTATTGGGTAACAGAACATTCCCCATAAACTGAGTCAAACTGATTAATACTTGACCAGGAAGGTTAAACTCCCTTACATGAGGACACAAAAGAACAAATTCCAAAAATACATCTGCATTTTAGAACATCATACTGCACTTATATTTTTAGTGTTACACCATTATGTTGTGCCATCAGGAACTGGCAAATTTCCAGTTTAGGACAGGTAGCGTTAACGATCCAGTTTGAAAACTTTGTTTCAAATCAGGGGAGGACTTAATAGTTCATATAGTCTTCAGAAGAAGAGAATGTTTATTAGACCCAATGTTTTTTTTCTTTTTTGTTTGTGTTTAAAGAAATTGTTGAACCTGTTAATCATTTATTTACTCTTACATGGTGCATGGAGCTTAGGAGTGTTGGTTCCTGGTTTTGGCAGCTTTAAATGATAAGAGTTAAATGCCTAAAGACATGTCTTTTGCACGTATCAAAAAGGATAGATGACTTGAGAACTAAAACTCTCAACTTTTTGAGGGATTTTTGGGTTGACTACACTTGAAGGATTATTGGTTGCTTGGTGTAAAGGAATTGTGGAAACCCAATTGGATTAGGACAGTTTTAAGTGATGTTAAATGCCTGTAAGTTTGTGGTTTTTGCACCTATGAAAAGGATAGATGGGTTTAGAAGATACTGTTGACTCTTTGAAGGATTGCAGGGTTGAAACTATACACTTTTAGATACGTAGGATTTTGGTTGATGAGGAAGATTTATAAAATTTATACGTTGTTCATCTTTTTTTTGGGGGGTTCATGTGACGCATAGTCAAATGAACATGGTAGTTTCCTTTTGTTTCTGAAAATATGTAGTTTGTACAAGAATACTGTTGACAAGGTGCGCTTTGGATGAGATTTGGGTTGAATCTAATACTATGGTTGGGAGGATGGATAAGGGAGAGGATGGAAATGACAAGATATTAGAAACCAGAGGGAAACAAATAATGGAAAGCAATCTTTTCTTTTAGTTTTCTGGTTGGTAAGAAAATAGGAACTAAACTTTGCAGTGATTGGAAGTAAAGAGGACAAGGAAATGTAAGGTTGAAAAGAGAAAGGGAAACGGATGCCTTTTCCTCTCCCAATTCTTCTGACCTGGATGGATTTCTTTTTCCTATTCATCCATCTTTCTTTCCCCACCCAAATGTAGTGTAAATGAATGCAAACCGAAGTCCAAAAAAAAAAGAACGCTTCTTAAGTCAGTCAAATGTAACATGCTTTTTATTCATGTTGCTTTGGGTAATGAGCAATCAATTCAAATTGATTGCACCTGAATCCAAATATGAAATTTCCTTGCACGAGGACACAAATCAATGATGGAATCTGTATATGCATCATAGAACACACCCTTTTATATCTTTACAGCACATTATTGTGTCATTGAGAATCTGCAAATTTTATGTCCAAACAGATTGAAATATGTATCTGCATTGTAGAACATTACCCTGCAGTAATATCAATTTCATATCCTTGTTGTGCAATCCAGAATCTTCAAATATTCAGTCCTGAACTGGTTCGGTTGTCAATTTATTTGTTGTAATAGCAACTTCATCTCAATATATGGAACCACCTTAACCATGGACACAGTGGCAGACAAGAAACTTTCTGTAGGGAGATCCAAAGGATATACTCAGACCATTCATATATGTATGTTCATGGAACTGGTATATATATTTTACCCAAAAAACAGAAGAAATGAACATGTACAATGGTAAAAAAACTGTGTTAAGAAAGTTCGTGAGAGTAATTGTTGACCCTCATTATTTGTTTCGAGTACCTTAGCTTATTTATGCTCAAAGATCATAGGAATGATTAAATAAGTCAACGGCATGTTGCTACCGCACCAATGGTATGAGAAGAAATATAAAGAATGAATTCATTACAATGAAAGAAAGGACTAAATGTTCAAATTCATGTAACCTAACTCAGTATACAAAAAGAAATAAAAATGTGTAGATTAAATATGAACAACAAAGAAGAGGGCACCCCGCGCATTTAGCTTCTTATAACCTGAACTGGCCACACTCAAAAGCTTGCAGTCAATGCACCTCGTGGAGGTCATGATTTTTGTACATAGAAAAACAAAAAAATAGCAGATATTTCAGGTGTATGCTATTAATTAGTAGGAGCTTTTGAGGAAAAAGAGTATATCAACTCTTCGAAGATCATTGGTTTGATTACACTTTTGGCAATATGGTTCAATATTTTTCCATTGAGTAAGGACTGTGACCTTGGTTGTCTCTTGTCTCTTGTCTCCATGGATGAGTGAGTGACCATTTTTTTTTGGAGAAAGATGAGTCGCGCATCCTTGGTGTCTATTTTTGTAAGTTTTGTTGACTTTTCATCACTCAAATAGATAAATAACAAAATAAACCTAGAAATAGATACAATAAGGTGCTATCCTTGGGTCAGATTTCGACCAAGTTGACACCATCTTTGACTAGGAGAAAAAATGAAGATGAAAATTAGAAAGGATGAACATAGAATTATATGAAGTATTTTCTCTCTGCTCTAAAAGTGTAAAGCAGAAAGCAATTTATCCCCTCAGTTGTTTGGCTAGAGGAGTAGATGTAAGTCTGAATATTAGGCAAATAATAAAACGCATAAATAGATGGACTGAAAATGCAAAAATGAAAGAAATGGACGTGTCCTTTACTCTTCTTGTTTTTATATATATATATATATAAAACGCATAAATAGATGGAAGTCTGAAATTGATGTCTAAACATATGAGACTAGCACATCCTTTATCCCACCTCCATCTCTATTCATTCATCTAGCCTTTTACACCTTGCTTGGAACTCAAATTTCCTTTATGCATGGAAGTAAGAGATTCATGATCTTGGAAAGACGAGAGATACCTCTACCAAGCTAAATGAGAAGTACTTTACACTATTTTTTCTGTACTTTCTTTTCCACCTCCTTTCCATGCAAAAATATATTGTAAATGAAGGCAAACAGAGGTCCATTTAATGTATTTCTTAATTAGAACAACAATATTATTCATACAACAAGATATATGTCACAACAAAAGGATCTGCTGGATACAAACCCCACACTCTTTTAATTCTTCACAACTGAATCAGTTGCCGCTTCTGATGCTGGGAGGGGTGCTGCCTTGAGAATGATTTCCACGTTGTCATGGACTCCTTGTAGCAACAACTCACCATCATATGTAAGAAATTTACGCTTCTTCGCGGCTCTAAGTGTACCTACCAATGCCTCAAATATGTTTGCACACCTATCATCATTGAACAACACACCAAAAGTAACCTACAAAGCAAAAAAAACAAAGTTAATGGTAGGGAAAAATGATAACAAAACAGCATGTTAAGATCTTGTTATAGGAATAGGAGATGCAAACTCCAACTTCCTAGGTCTGGTTTCTTGAGATTCATGAGCATGCCTGTTCACACGGACTTGTGCATGCAATCAGTTGATTTAGTTCCTTGGGTATATCAAGAAAAAAGATAGTGATGTCCATTACAGAGTGAAGATATCTAAGACTAACAATTTGAACCCTGTCTTGCATGGATTGATGAATGGAGAATACCTAACTAGTGAGTTGTATGCAATGCATTATGTTTTTCCTCGAGTATGATCAAACTTGTGTGACCTGGAGAACATCTTCAAGAATTGACACGGGTAAAGAATCAGCAATTATCCAAATGAGGTATGCTGTGTATTTTTTTAAGACAACTGATTTGGTTTTTGTGAAGCATTTTTTAATGTTGAAAACGAGCAGGCATATAAAGCAAGAGAGCAAGGATGCAGGGGACCAGCTCTAGGGCAGTTTCTCTTTTGCAAATACCTGAGTTGTAATTATGAAACAAGCAGAAATCATAGATTAGTTGAACTCCGACATGTATCACTTTGTAATATTGAGTATATGACAGTTTTATTTAATCTTCTCCTTTTCCTGTCACCCTCTAACTCCAATAGCTATGCTTTTGAATATTGAGCATGCTACTGGGTGCTCGACTAGTTCAGAATGTTCGAAAATCAGATTCGAAACATCCTAGATCTTCAAAACTAAAAAGGCAATAAAATTTGAATAGCCAAAGAGTCGCTAGAATATCAACCCCAGTGACAATCAACGAGATAAAAACATCATGTTATTTAAGGAGAAAACCTGCTTCTGGCATGACAAGGGATCCCTCAAAGGACTAGAGTAGCTAAAAATAGACCCAAGATTGTTAAGAAAGCTGTTCTTGATCAGAAATGCTAAAGTTACTCATAGTCTTGAAGTGGTAGAGAGATGAGAGAGACTAGATCTAAAGAATTTGCAGAAACTGCAAACTGTTCGATGTGTTTGCTGCCTGTAACCTGTTGCTCAAGGACCAGAGAACACTGTATTGTGGGTTCCTTCAAAATAATCTTCAAAGGGCATAAACTTAACCACCAAACCGTTGACCTTTACATTCTGCAACTTGTACAAATATGATAATGGAACAGAAGAGCCAGCGTGGAAGGAAGAACAAGAAGCACCAGCAGCAGCTAGATCTAGGTTTTACGAACAAACTCAACAACAAAATGGATGGCAGATCCAGTTCATGGAGATCCGGATCATAGCATTTTCAAAGAAATCATATGCTTAAATTCCAGAAAAAAAATATAATGATGTGTCTGCAACTGTACACGTAAATTTACCTTGTAGGAGCCATCAGGCTGGACCTTGCCAAGCCTTTGGATTTCTTCTTTGAGTCTTCCAACCTCTTCTTCAACATTCATGGTTTCTCTCTTTCTCTCTTCCCTTCTTTTTTCCTCTGAGATATCTTCTCTCCTCGCAGTTTCTTATCCAAGTTTCGGAATTTGGAGGAATGTCCTTTATGCTTTTATTTTACACTTCCCCATAAAATAGCCTTTTTTGGTTTGATGAAAGGACCAATCCAGTTGTATAATTAAAGATGTCCTTTTTTAAATAAAAAAAATTAACTTGAACGAGAAGAATTATTAACTAGATTAAAATTTAATTGATATTGCATATTAATTGGTGACATGGTTGATTTAATTAAATCTAATAAATTTAATATCAAAGAATTTTATTTAAAAAGGAAAAAAATTATATTGTTGTTATAAAAAAAATGATTTAATCAAAAGATTTAATTATCTAATTATACTTTAATTGTGTGAAAATTAATATAAAAAAAAGTCCTTTGCTGGGGTGATATCATTTTTTAATATAAAAATATGATCTCATCTTATATTAAAAAAAAAAAAAACAAGAAGCGTGCTAGTGATTATTGCATATGCTCATTGCATGTTCCTCAATCATTTCAGACACACATAGTTTTTAATTATTTTAAAGAAAATATAAGGGATCAATCAATCAAAATATACAAAAATTAATAAAAAATATTATATTTTTAATAAAATATATAAAAAAGTGTGCCTTTCTTTTAGATATAAAAAAAAGTTATTGGTGAATTATACTTTTAATAAAATGTTTTAAATAGACAATAATTATCATATTTCTTCGTATTAAAATAAATAATAACTATTTTTTAGATGAAATGTGGTTAGGCAATGATGAAAAAAAGGGAGACAATAGGATAAAAATAGACATATATTATTATATTTTATATTTTAGAAGTATGTAATTCACTTCAAAATAATTAAAAAAACAAATTTATTTTATATTTTTATTTTTATTTTTTCAATATTTATATAATTTTTGTATCTTTCTCTTATATTTTAACTTGTGATCCTAGTTAACTTGTCATTGACTTTTTAATATTTTTTTAAATATTACATATTAATTTTTTTAAATTTATTTTATTAACTCATATCAATAGTCTTCCATGGCCGATATCTTACTGAGGTTAACTTTCAAATTAGTTGACCTGTCATTGACTCAACATTGAATGGGTCTCACACATAATTTAATGAGGGTTACGGGATTTCAGTAATTAGAGAGAAAATAGATAAGAAAGAAAAATATATGCTTTATCTGGCAAGCACGCAATACCCAATCATTTCTTGTCGCGTGTCATTAAAGTCCACCAAACCTCCATGTCTTAACAGGTGTTGATGATA
>Ga0307515_10015115_pt1 | contig 14242 bp, 5 predicted proteins | sample 17_EM_MG_FD_194513 | JGI IMG/M metagenome (GOLD analysis project Ga0307515, IMG submission 194513) | Populus trichocarpa ectomycorrhiza microbial communities from riparian zone in the Pacific Northwest, United States - 17_EM | ecosystem: Host-associated > Plants > Roots > Unclassified | place...
TTTATACATCATGAGAAGGTGAGTTTTTTTTTAATAGGATGAGGCTTCAATACATTTTTGTTTTCTTGAAATCCCTCTCTCTCTCTCTCTCTCTCTCTCTCTCTATATATATATATATATATATATCTTATGCACAGGATAAAAAGACAAGAAATAGAGAGAGAAAGGACACTTAATGATTCAATCGTAATCGTTTTGTAACGCGGCACAAAAGATTGAAATGAACATGCACTTTTAACTTCTTTAATAAAATTCATTAACCTTTTTATTCTTAGAGAAGAAAAGGTCCACTTACAAAGCTATAATAACGAGGCGTTCAGTATAAGTTTAGGCTTTCCGCAAACCTTTTTTCACAAAAGTCCATTTACTGGCGCAACTGAACTCAAATCAAAATTATTGCAAAGCTGCTTATCTACAAAGAAATAGAAAAGAACAAGTTCTTTAACTTCTTGATGTATAAAGAACCAAGTTTATTATAATCTTAAAATCCAAATATATTGAGCAATAAATCAAGACAATCAAAATAAATTAAACTAAATAAACAATAAGAATGCAATCAAATTCCCATCCCAAAAGTTTGAAAAATAAAAGATAAGGTAAGCCAAGAAGAAATTTAATAACCGCCGGCAGGAGTTGGTGTTGTTTCGGAGGTGTAGAAGAAAGTTCTCATAGAATACAATTTAATGTTTTTGCTACTGAGGATGTGGTAAGAAGAAAGAAGGGCACCGCTCATGCCATTGTTGACATCTGTTGGGATTTTGCAGGTCTCCAATGGAGAGCTTTCGAGGTAGGCCTTGCATTCTGTGACTTTCAAATCACCAAGTCCAAAAGCAGGCAATGTTTTGTAATAGTAACCGTTTGCGTCAGTTGCCCCAGTCAAGCATGAGAAAGGTGTTGTCTCGTATCCGTTCTGGTCCACAGCCATACATGCTATCCTTACCAGAGCTCCTGCACATGATAAAAGATAATTTAAGGTGAATAACCTTTGCCTCACTTTTTGTAAGAAAAATAAGATGATTTATTATCACCAGAGTGATGCTAATGTCCAGTTCAGGAAATTCAGATACAATATTATTTTAAATAAATGAGAACTCTCCATGCACACAGTCAAAATCAAGTAGCTTTAAATATAAAAGCTGTAATGTAACAGAGCATAAAAATATATTGGGTGCAGAGAGATTACCTTTAATGGGAATATAATTAGAGCCTGATTTGCAAAGAACAAGACCTTCAATCCCAATGGGGAGTGGAGCTTCTGGGATTGAATCATACCCATAATTTGGTTTTTCGTTGTCTGATTTTGGTATGGTTAATGTAGGCTTGGGGAGGTCTGGTTTCGGGGTGTTATCATAAATATTTGCGTCTGATTTTGGGTGATAGCCAGGTTTAACAGTGTCTGTCCTCGAGTCATAGCTATAATCATTAGCAGAAGTAATGACCAAGGATGACAAAAGAAGGATAGAGGCTGCGAAGAAAAAACGGGTTAGAGCCATTGCAATGCAAAGCACGAAGAAAGATGTACGAAATTACTGATTATTGATGAGGGAGGCTGGTCGCTAGGAAGGCATTTTATAGAAAGGATGCTTCACATTTGTTTTTCTAGTTCGGGATTAAAAAAAGAAAAGAAGAGATACGTGTGAGAAACTTTGATGCACATTAGGGAAGGAATATTGTACGCGGTTGGCAATTCAAATGAACTTCAAATTGCCTTCACAAAATACGTGGTGAGCAGTATTATAGAGATTTTTTAATCTGGGTAGTTTTAATGACCTTAGAAAAAGTTGGAATATGCTCCAATTGGTAAGAAATTAATTGATAATATATACGAATATATATAAATGCTGTAAAAAAATACTCTGCGAAAGAATTTCTTTTAAAAAAAGTATTAGATATACTATCTTTTGTTTTCACCATGTTGCATAATGAATAATTCTCCAGGTCACAAAATCTCTCCGCCTTGGCGTGCTATATATTTTAAAAGCCTCCTCTTTTTTGAGGGAAGATTATTCATGGCAAGTTGGGGAATGGTGGATCTGTTTCCTTATGGTATGACCAGTGGATTGTTGATTATCCTCTAAGTAGATTGGCGGATCAGATTCATCCTTCTCTTAAGTCCTTACTGATGCCTGACATTATTTCTCCTAATCATTCCTGGGATTTTGGGAGGTTCGAACTCTTTATCTAGCTTTAATTGTTGATTTGATTAGGGTTACACCCCTTGCTAGATGTGCAGGAGTTCATGATGGCTTAAAATGGAAAGGTTTAGTATCTGGTATTTATACTCCTAAGTTGGGATATGAATATCTTACCACTAGAGTCTGTGTAAGGTTAATAGGGTCTTGAATAAAACTATAAATGTAATTTTTTGAAATATTTGAGAAATATTTTCTTATTATTTTTTATATATGTTTAACAAGTGAGGTTTTGTACAATTTTCATTTCATATTTGAGGAGTTTTTTTTTTTTTTGTAAACTGAAAGCCATTTTTATTTTATAAAACATAATTAATAAATATATCTTATTTATAAGACTTTTTATTAAGTGATAACCTTGAACCAACTCTACTTACCATAATTCCTTCTCTTCATGGGAGCTAACACCCAAAGTGGAAGTTCATTCGAATTGGCTTCAGGTTCCCTCCAAAAATTAGTCTTTCTTTGGCTAATGGTATGGCAATGGCTCCCTACTAGTTCTTTAAGGTATTCTCGTCATATGATGGTCTATGGTATATTATACCCATTTTGACCCCAATTCCAACATATTTTTAAAATCATAAAAATTGAAGAAGAAAAAATAGACAGCAAAAGGATAAGCAAAAATTAAAAAAGGGAACAAAAAAGATGAAATATCATACAAATGAAGAAAACAAAATAAATAGAAACTCAATTAAGATTAGAAAAAAAAAATGTAAAAAGGATCATCATTCAACACTATCAGATTTAATAGTTTTACCGACAGAAATTTCCGTCGGTATTTACACTCACAGTTCATCGGTAAGTATTTTACCGACGAGCTCGCGTATAGAAACATTTCATTGAAAAAACTCTTGTCGGTAATTTCTGGTTTGTTAGTGAGTTTGTCAGTAATAAATTTACTGATGGATTTATAGATGGATAAAGTGCGCCAAAAAAAATTTACCTGCTTCATTATGTTAGTATTTCCCTTGAAAAGTTTGTCGTATAACCAACAAAATATTGTATGCAATTTTGTTGGTGTTTGTATTTGTCTGTCAGTATATCCATCGATAAATATAACATATCACTGACAAAATACCATCTATAATTATGTCAAAGAGTTAACAGTAACAATGATATTTGTATTAATTTTTTTCCAACTCTCTTAAAAAATATATATTGAACAGAAGTAGAAAAAAGAATTAAAATAAATTATAATCAAATATAAATCAAATATAAAAAAAAGAAATTTAAAATAATATAAAAATAAATATTTATTACAAATTTAAACATATGTACAATCAAATACAATAGATCTAAAATAAATGGGGCGTTAGAGGATAAGAAGGAGGCTAGTCGTCACAGGGACCATCAGGCCAATAAGGAGGAGCATATAGACCACTCATATGTGATCTCATCTTTATTACTACTCGGCAGAGTTCTTTATAATCCGCAGTGAGTGGTTCATATTTTTTATTAAGATGAGTCATTTTATCATGTACTCATTGGTCTAACATCCCTTCGAACTCGAGAGTTTGAGTGCTCAGAACTGATTGAGAGCATCTAACGATCGAAACATTATGGGTTGTCTACAAGTTCTTGGCTGTAGTGTTAGAGATTTTATATACTCAATTTCTATCGAGCCCACCAGATAATCTTGTCTTCAACCACAAATACAGATAGAGATCTGAATTGGTCGAAGGATCATCCTCGTATCTCTTCTTTAAATGGTTATTATATGTATACTACAAAGAAAAAATAAATTAATCAAATTGAAGAAAATTATAACTTAATAAAAAAAAATTGTTGAAAACCAACATACTAAAAATTATTGAGCTCAGTTATCAACGAACTGTTGCACCTCTTTTTGGCAGTCATCACTTCGCACATGCGTTTCAACAAAAAGCTTCTTCGAGCTTGGCTCGCGTCCAAGAATCATAGCCTGCAAGATAAAAATGTTAGCAGTTAAATATATTATAAAAAATAACAAATAAAAAAATGGAGGTAATAAAAAAAATCTTACTATCTGTTTTGCATAAAAAAAATGGAAGTAATAAAAAAAATCTTACCATCTGTTTCGCATGCGAAACGAACGGAACAAAGTTGTCAGTGTGCATGTTAACAATCGTGAACATGTCAGTGTTGGTTCTTCGCACCGGACTGTGACCATCGAGTGAAACATGTGGATGTCACGTGCTGAATGTAGTCCGCCCATACAACCTCTGAGATATATAGCGATCTAAAATCCTTTCAAACTGCCACATCATTCCACGTTGGAAGCTCGCTTTCTCTCGTTTTTTTTTTTTTTTTATGTCTCGTACCAAAAATCACGCAACCTATATGTTACCAATAAATTATCTTTTAGTAAATGAAAAATAAAATTTAAATATTTGAAATAAAAAAAATTATCGTGATTTTGATCTTATCTAGTTGCAGCATGATTCTTCCAACCCTTCCTCGTAATATTATCATTAGCTCTCTCCTGTTCAAATTTTCTCTTGTAGTAAAAAATTATAAAAGGAAAATTTCAGTAATTTCAATAAACTAACCAAATTAACATAATAAAAAATATTTAAGTTAATACTGACCTTAAATCTTGAAAATCATGCATCGACTTGTAGTTTCATTCAGGATGTTTGGAGTTTCCATCTAAGATTTAAAGGCCTATGTTATTGTTCTCACAACCTCAATGTTTATAAACCTGAAATTGCTTTCATTAAATAAAATTATTTTAAAAAAAATATTAAACATGTCATTATAAAAGCAAATCAAACTTAGATTGAAAGCTCATCCTTCCACTAAGCCTTGTATTTAAGTGTAAATAAATCTCATTGTGAAGGGACTCCCCCTCGATGTTGCGCCATCACACTCGACAATCTCGAGTCATGGTCGACGCCTAATGACTCGTGATTGTCAGCATCACTGCTAGTTCTTCTAGCAGCGATCCTATTCTCATGACGTGCAATAGACTTTCCACCCCTTGCTAGATATGTAGGAGTTCATGATTTCTTAAAACGGGAAGGTTTAGCATCTAGTATTTATACTCCTAAGATGGGATATGAATATCTTACCACCAAAAAGAATTGTAATATGTAGAATGGGAAGAAAAAAATGCACGAGTATTTTGTTCAGGTGATTGTATATAAAGGTCTGTGTTGTAATATGTTTTTTTATGTTCTATACTTGGTGATCCTTAGGCATTTATTTACCTTAGATCACATGTATTTGTGTTGCAGGTTATAAGGTCATAGATCTACTCATAGAAGTAATCACAGAAAGTATTTGTTCTATTATTAACGACTACGAAGCTAGAATATGGAAATTAGGTGGGCAACACACTAATAACTTGTAAAATGAAGAATCTAAATGGGTATAACTTGTATAATGAGAATTTAGTTAGATGGTTATGGTGGCATTAGTATGCTTAAACATCATTTGGCATGACATGAATATTAAAAAGGGAGAGTTGTCATCTCTTAAGGAAAATGAAAAGGATTGATGGGTTTTTGGCGTTATTAGGATTGATATGGCTACCATCTTTTTTCTCTTTTTTATAATTTTTCTTTTCTTCTTTTCTCCTTAGTTGAGCCTTCATTGGACCCGATTAGGCTTTCATGAAGGAATGGATTAGAGATTTGGTGTATAATCAGTTTGAATCAGAAAATAGAAAAATATATATTTAGTCATACACGATGCCAGTTGTCTTCTAGGGATGCATGAGACTTATTACAGCGTTCGATCGAGGTCTTTTTCGATATCTTTAGCTTCATCTCTAGAAAATTCTTAATGTCTAGCACGTGTTGTAATCAAAGTCATGTAGCAACTTATTTTTTTCTTTTTTTTCTTGTATCCTATCCTTTGATTTTCAATCCATCTCTCTTTTTTTTTCTTTCTTTTCTCTCTAATTAGGTTGTTAGGCCCAAACGCTGCCCAATTGGTGTCATAGGCTATTTTTTACCCTAATTCTCAACATATTTTCAAAAAAATACAAACTTTTCTAATATATATGATGCATTTTGACCAATTTATAGCCATTTTCTATTTTTTATTTTTTTACCCTTTTCACGTATCTTATTCATATTTTTAAATGATGAATTTTCAAAAACCAAAAAATTGAGATGAATAAAAAAGATTATTGAGTGAAACAATAAGCAAAGAAGGAAATAGAGATCAAAATAAACATGAAAGTTTAGGTCCCTCTCCAAGTAGTTGTAAGATAAGAAAAACAAAATAGAGGAATACAAGGAGATAACAAGAAAAAGAGAGATAAATAGATAAATAAAAAGATTAATAGACCATATATTCAAAGGAAAACAATTTAGAGAGTAGAGAGCGAGAGTACAGAAAAGGAAGCAGGAAGGGAAAAAAATCATTAAAAGAAATGGAAGCAAACCAACAGAAAATAAAATTGCGAGAGAGAGGAGACTAACCCTAAGGGGAAAAAAATTAAAAAAAAAAAGTCACAACTCTCTTTCTTTCTCCCTCATTACCAAATTTTGACTTTCTTTTTCATCCTTGCTAGAACCGAGTAGCCATCTCTCATTTATATAATCACCAAAACAACCTTATCTCTTTACCCATCGTGAACCAACCACCATCATTTCTCCAAATAAATCATCAGCCAACCATAAATCACCCAACAATCAAGCTTGAAATTTCCCCATCACGTGATCCAGTAGCCACTATTCTCTCTCGCCAACCTACCCAAATACCTTTGAATCTAGTCACATCAATAACCAAACATCCCCCACAACTCCGACCTTTTTTCATACCCGAAATTATCTGAGGATGTGTATGTTTGGTTGTAGTGGAATTTGTGCTCAAATAAAGGTTTTCCACACTTGTTTAAAATAAATGGTAAGAGTATTTTAATAAAATAAAAATTGATTTGCTTTCTTTTATGTGATTAATTAGGTGCATATTGATTGTCTTCTCCATAAAAGAATCAACTCAGGATGGTAAGATCCTTGAATCAGTTTTGTCCATTAAAAATTGAGGCTTTATTGTTTTTGTATAAAAAACATTTTTGTTTTTTATCTTTGTGGTTGTTTGGATGTATTGATTATTTTCTTTATCTAAGAATTAATTTTGGGATAGTGTGATCCTTAAGCAAGTCTTATCTCTTAAAAGTTAAAAGATACTGAATATAGTCCACAGTTCTTCTTATCCAGTAAAATATTATCCAAATATTGGAGTCACCTTTGAAGTGACATCATTTGATATATATATATATATATATATATATATATATATATATATATATAATAGACATTTTGCACATATTCTTTTGGATCTTGGTCTGTAAATATAATTTATATGTCCACATTTATTGTTTATTAAATTTTAATTCTGAATACGTGTAATGTTTGTTTAGTTATTTTCTAGACTAGGTCATATACCCTTTTTGTTGTAAGTGATTCTAGATTGGGTTGATGTGACCCACATAGGCCCATCAAAGCAAGTAAGGGCTTTTAGGCTGATTTTGAATGTTATCAAAGAAAACAAGCTTGAAGTTCAATTTATAATTTATCATCTTCTTGAATTCAATGCTCGTAATCCAAAAGTGAGGATTGAACTTTTTTGTCAAGCCTAGGTTTCAAATCACTACCTTACATTTTAGTACTCAAATGTATAAGCATAAGAGGTATATTTTATCATTAAAAACAAATATGAAACAACTTACCTTAGATTGGATGTTTTAGGGTTATTTTCATCTTTTCTTTAGTATAACTAACCTTTTACCTAAGAATTTATGAAAGATTAGTTATGATTCTTAGTTAATATCAAACTAAATGTGTGAATCTTTTTTTAACTGTATCTATCCTAATCAACTCACTGAGATGTCCCTAACAATAGTTGAACTCTTCCTCTCTCTTTTCTTTCATTCCTCTCTAGTGAGGCTATTGGGATTAACTAAAGCTTATTTGAGATCTCTTTTTTATCCTCTCTCTCATTCTCTTTTCTTTCTACTCTTTTTATTTTCCTTTTTTTTTTTTTTTTGGTTGTGCTATTAGGCCTAACTATTGCTTGATTGGGCTATTCCTTTTTTTTTTTCTTCTTCTTCTTCTCTCCAATCCTCCCCTCTCTCCTAGGCTCGGTTGGGCTTCTTGGTGTTGTTTAGCTTTGCTTGATTTGGATCATGTTGGGCTATGATTTTCAGTTTGCATTTTCTTCTTTTTTATTATGCTTTATTTTGGGCTAGATTGGCCTACTTTGTTTTGCCATGTCAACAGGTTTGCTTGATCTGCTACAAGGAACTGCACTAGTGTGACCTTGCGATTTAGGGAGTGTTTTGCATCATGTTTCCTTACCATTTGAAAAAATATATATATATATATATATATGTTTTCAATGGTTTGCTAATGTTAAAAAATATTTTTTAAAAATAAAAAATTTTATTTTGATGTATTTCTAAGCAAAAAAAATTGTAAATCATCATCGCTATCACAATTACAAATATACAATTAGCTTCTTTGTTCTGTCTTTCTCGGCATAAAAAAAATAAGATAAAAACAAAAACAAAAACAAAACTATTGTCCGAATACAGGATATATATATATATATATATTCATTCAGTTACAGGCAATAGCGTGGAATATCTCCAAATCTCAAATAATATATACATCATATATCTCAAAGATTTAGTCTTTGAGACAATATCAGCTTTCTTTAGAATGAGTGCATGATTAAAACAAATAAATGCTTTGAATTGCTGGGCGATTGGCGCCTCTCTTAAGTTATTGTAGCCTTTCTTTCCCGAAATAAATGCTTAACATTTCTAGAGCAAAGAGAGAATAATTTGTATCTTAGCAACTCTATCTTCTTTTCTTTTTCTTTTTTTTAGTGTGTGCAATTATATTTTTTTGGTAGAATTAATCAAATTATTTTTCTTGTTGATAAAATAGACATGGGAAAAGTATTACGTGCTTAAATTATAAGAGTTCACTCATTTGTAAGCATAAAAATTAAGAAAACCAGAGTGAACAGGGACCTGATAAAAGACCCAACATTTGACCCTCTGCAATCTTTCTTTTTGGTGTGTGTTCCTTGAAAATATATAAGGATTAAAGCTCCCAAAATCAAGGTAAGCCCGGCATTCTGTGACCTTTAAATTTAAATTATCATGAAGCCCGAAAGCAGGCAATGTTTTGAAGTAGGAACCCTTTGCGTTGGTTGCTTCAGTTAAACAGGAGAAAGGGGTTTTCCTGTGCCCATACTTATCACAGCTCCTACACACGTATAAAAATAACTTTTGTAAGGAAATTATAACAAAAACACTTTGATTCAAGCTGTAGCAGCATCCATAACAACAATAACACAAGCAAACAAATCATGGCTTCGAATTCTTTAGCTCTCAGAGAAGAACAAAGGGGTATAATTAGAACCCTGTTTGCATAGGACAAGACCTTCAATGCCTATCAGGCTATACTCGTAGTCTAGTTTGTCATTGCTTGATTTTGGTATATACAACTTTGGTTCCGGGATGTTTGATTTTGGGACATAATTATTATTTGGTTCGACAATCTCCGGCTTTGGTGTGGTCACCTTTGGTTGATCATAAACCTTTTCTTCTGGGTCATAACCATGTCCGGGTTTTGGCACAGTCACCTTTGGTTCGGGAAGGTTTGGTTTTGAATCATATTTGTCATTTGGCTTGGCAATATTTTGTTTGGGCACGATCAATTTTGGTTTTGAGTCATAAGACTCATAACCGTAGCTGGGTTTTGGTGTGGGAACATCTGCTTTTGGATCATAACCATAATTTGGCTTGACAGTGTCTGGTTTGGGAACGATGGGTTTGTCAAGGTGTGGTTTTGAATCATACCCATTGCCTGGTTCTGGCTTTGGGCTAGAATCATAATTTGGTTTGGTGACATCTGGCTTGGGAATGTTAAGCTTAATCTTGTCAAGATTTGGTTTCGAGTCAAACCCGTAGTGGGATTTCACAACGTTTGGTTGTGGTTTTGGGTCATAACTATAATCTGGCTTGAAAGTGTCTGGCTTTAATCTGGTGCTGTGGCTATAATCTGGCTTGAAAGTGTCTCGCTTGACAGTATCTGGCTTTGGGTCGTAGCCTCGTAGCTGTAATTGCTACACGCTACCATCTTCAAGGCGTTTTATAGGACTAATTTGAGAAAATATAATATAGAAAGGAAAGAGAGACTTTGCTGCACTGTAGGAAAGCAACGTGATGGGCAATACTAGACAAGGACACCTTTGAATCCAGCATGACGGCTTCGACATTACATAATAACTAACACTGTCTGGATAGATTATGTTTTTCGATTTTAGAATAAACATGACAGCATAGGATATGCTCATTGCTTTGGATGGGAAGATTGCGGACAAGATCATGCTTTCGAAAGGCTAATACTATAAACGATTGAGATTGTGTTTTACAAAAACTTGTGAAAAATAATTTCTGATTTTGAGCAATAATTCAAACTTTGTTTTTCATAAACCATTTATGACAAAAATAAGTTTAGATGATTTGAAATTACGAATTATGTTTTATAAAAAATACTTTAAATAGTTTTCTTAAAATAAAAAATAGATGTAGTATCTTCACAAGTCAAGAGTTAAAAAATTTAACTTTTGATTAAATAAAAATCTTAACTCAATTTTATCATATTCATGATGTTTTTCATTTTCAATTACACATAAAATATGAATATACTATTTTGATATTTTTATTAGAATTGATATTTTTATTAGAATTGATTTGACAATCATAAAATATTTATTTTTTAACATAAACAATTATTCTAGTTAAAAATTTTGTTTTGTTAAGATAAAAAAGAGGTGCATTAATAAATAAAAAAATTATCTTGATTGAAAAAAAAAAATTAAAACAACTATATTTTCAAATTTAATAACAATGCCCAAGGATTTCTTGAGTCTTTAATATTTTTTTGTGTTTAAAAGTAATTTTATCCCATAGTGCAAAGAAACAAGCTTGTTAACAAAAAGAAAAAGGGGGTTTTACTATACATATCCTCACAAAATACTATTCACTTAAATTGTGTTTTGTTTCCTTCCTTTTTTATCTATTTCAATCTATGTTTTTTTTAGTTATAGTTTCACCATTTAATATTAGTTTTATTGAAAATTTAACTTTATAATTTTTTTCATTTATTTTTTATAAGGTTATCTTATTCTTATGACCTAGATCGTAGGTTTAACGAGATAAATCGATTGATTTAAGTTTTTTTTTCTAATTGGTTTTTTTTATCCTTTAATATTTGATTGATTATGAATTATATTTGGTTTGTGTTTTATGAGGTTATCACTATCTTATAATTCGGGTCATGAGTTTGAAGTGTTAACTCGAGTTTGCTATTAATCGAATGTTTTTTCAATTTTATTTTTTAATATTGGGTTGATTGAGAATTGAGTTTTATAATTTGTTTTAATTTGATTTCTATTATGTTATCTCAGTCTCATGACCTGAGTTACGAGTTTGGTAGGTTAATCCGAGTTAACTCATGTCATTTTTTATCCCTTTTTAATTGAATTTTTTTTTCCAATTTTATTTTTTAAAATTAGGTTTATTGAAAATTGACCTTCATAATTTGTTTTGATTTACTTTTTATGGAGTTATCATAGTCTCATGACCAGACATGCAAATTGACAAGTTGATTAAAATCAATTCAATATGTTATTATCCCAATATTTATAAAAACAATTCATATCATGAATATTTATTTTGAGTTAAACTTTGTTTTTAAGTTTTATATATGTTATTTTTGAACATGTCATATCCACCAAGTCACATCTAGTTAATTTTCACAGCATTAAAAAAACTATAATAGAAAAAACGTTAATAATGTCTAGGTATTTATTTTTTTACTTTAATTTTTCTTATGCTACTCATGATATTGCATGGGACAATTATATATCGAAAAGTAGTACTTAATGCTTATATACAAAAACTACTGTTCGGTAATTAGATTTTTACTTTTGCTTAAGATAATTCTAAAACATTTAATCTCTTATGAATATAGATTAATTTAATCATACATCGTCATGATCCTTGTTCACATTTCACATAGACAGTGTGCCTACATTTACTTTCTTTGGTCCAACAATGCTTCGTTTATATGAGGAGTTTTCTTGAATATTCAACATATTGTATAGTTATGTTTTAGAAGGAACGAGATGACGTGCCCGCATGCTGTCACGGGTTTATAAAATAAATATACTTGATAGTGTTATAATTATAAACCAGCGTTAGATAAGTAATAGAAACTAAAGGTATGATGGAGCAAATATTTCATGACGGAAAAAAAAGTTGTTTTGGTGATCAAAAACTTAGAGACTGAACAAAATGATTTATAGCAATCTACAATGTTTTATGAGGAAAGATACAGTACTTTCATCACATGATTTAGCTTTTCTATTAATAAAAAGCAAAAAACAATTACAAAACTAAACTCTCTACCAACTTAATATTAAAAAAAACCAACAAAGATAATTTTGGAAGGAAAAAAACCCATGAGAAAAAACGTTGCAACAATTGACAGTATTTTGTAAGGAAAACTACAGTGTTTTCCCCAATAAAATAAAATAAAAAACCATTTAGAGAAATATTGTAGCAATCCACAGTGTTTTGTGAGAAAAACTACAACGCTTTCTTCATATGATTTAGCTTTATTGTAATTATAATTTTTAACCAACTCAATATTAAAAAAAATCAACAAAGATAATTTTAGAAAAAAATCATAAAAAAATCATATGGGAAAACACTGCAACAATTCACGGTGTTTTAAAGAAAAACAAATTACAAAGTTAAATTCTTAATTAGCTCAATATTAAAAACAAATCGACATAGATAATTTTAGAAAAAAATAACAAAAAAACACCAAAAAAAAGAGAAAAAATCATGTTGGAAACACTGTAGCAATTCACAGTGTCTTATGATGAAAGCTACAGTGCTTCCCCACATGATTTAACCTTATTTGTAATGACTTGTAATTGTAATTCTCAAACAACTCAATATTAAAAAAATAAAATTGACAAAGATAATTTGAGAAAAATTTTAAGAAAAAAAAACCATGTGAAGAGACACTGTATCAATCCACAATGTTTTGTGAGGAAAGCTAAAGTGCTTTCCCCACATGATTAAGCTTTATTACAAAGTTAAATTATAACCAACTCAATATGAAAAAAAAAAAAAACAAAATCGACGAAGATAATTTTGGAAAAAAATATTACAAAAAAAGAAAACACAAAAGAAATTGGAAAAAAATCATGTGAGGAAAAACTGTATCAATCCATAGTGTTTTGTGAGGAAAAACTTTTATTTACTTGTAATTGCAATACTTAACCAGCTTAATATTTAAAAAATAAAATTGACAAAGACAATTTTAGGGAAAAACATAACAAAACAAAAAAAACCAAGTGGAAAAAAACATCGTAAGAATCCACAGTAATTTGCGAAAAAGTTATAGTGCTTTCCTTACATATTGTAGCTATAATTTTTAACCAGCTCAATATTAAAAAATAAAATTAAAAAAAAAAGATAATTTCGAAGAAAATCATAAAAAAAAAATCATGAAGAGAAACATGTAGCAATCAACAATGTTTTAAAGAAAAAAATTAAAAAACTAAATTCTTAATCAGCTCAATATTAAAAAAAAAATTGACAAATATAATTTTAAAAAATAAAAAAATAAAATAGAAAAAGTATGTGGGAAAACACCGCAGCAATCTACAGTATTTTAAAGGAAAAAAATTACAAAGCAAAATTTTTAACCAGCTCAATATTAAAAAAATCGACAAATATAATTTTGAAAATAAAAAAATAAAATAGAAAAACTATGTGGGAAAACACCGCAGCAATCCACAGTATTTTAAAGGAAAAAATTACAAAACGCAATTTTTAACCAACTCAATATTTAAAAAATAAAAAAAAATAATTTTGAAAAAAAAAATAAATGCAAAAAAAAAAAACAGAGAAAAGTTGAAAAAAAAGGGAAAGTTGGAAAAAAAATGAAAAAATGCAAAAATAAAAAAACAAAAAAGGAATGCAATGTGGATTCATGTTGCAATCCACGGTGATTTTGGGT
>Ga0307515_10015116_pt1 | contig 14242 bp, 17 predicted proteins | sample 17_EM_MG_FD_194513 | JGI IMG/M metagenome (GOLD analysis project Ga0307515, IMG submission 194513) | Populus trichocarpa ectomycorrhiza microbial communities from riparian zone in the Pacific Northwest, United States - 17_EM | ecosystem: Host-associated > Plants > Roots > Unclassified | place...
CGAGTCGACAATCGGCGCCGAACTCGCCGCGGTAGCGGCATGATGGCCGGACTGACCCGGCAGGCGTTGAAGCGCAGCCCGTGGGCCTTCTTCGGACCCGCGTCCACGCAGGCGCTGGCCGCCACGGTGGTCATCGCTTCGCTGTGCGCGGTGCACTCGCTGAACGCCGGCGGGCTGGACCCCGCGACCCGCGCCGTGCTGAGCGATAGCGGCATTCTCGACGTCGCCGCGCTGTTCCTGCCCATCTCGATCTACCTGTCGATCATCATTGTCGGCCTCACCATGACCGCCTCGATCGCCCGGCAGGCCCGGGACATCGCGCTGGTCCGCGCGGTCGGGGCGAGTCCCGCCCAGGTGCGCCGGGCAGTCGCGCTGCAGGCCGCGATCGTGGCGGTGCCGGCGACCCTGGCCGGGGTGCCGCTGGGTGTGCTGGCCGGCCGGGCCTGGATCGGCGGGCTGGCGAGCCACGGCGTCATCCCGGACACAGTCGCGTTTCACGCATATCCGGCGGCGCTGCCGATCGCGCTCGCCATCACGGTCGGCACGTCGCTGCTGGGCGCCCTGATCGCGGCGATCCGCCCGTCCCGGGTACGCCCGGCCGTGGCACTCGCCGAGACGGGCGCGCCTCGGCGGCGGATCGGCGGCGTGCGTACCGTAATCGGCTTGGTCCTGGTGGCCGGCGGCGTGGCGCTGTCGATCTGGGTCTCAGGTCTCGACGCCGAGCAGGCGGACGTGGCCGGGCTCGGCGTGCTGCTCGCCATGTGCGTCGGTGCGGGGCTGCTCGGGCCCGCGCTGCTGCGGGTCGCCGCTCCGTTCGCCCGGCTGCTCGGCCCGAGCGGGGTGCTGGCCGCCGACAACCTGGCGGTCCGGGCGAAGGCCTACTCTGGCGCGCTCGTCCCGCTGACGCTGGCCATCGCGTTCGCGGCCGTGAAGGTCATCGTGTTTTCCACGACCACGCACGTGACCGGGGTGCCGCTAGATGCCGGCGACCGCTGGCTGGAGGTCACCGGCACCGGCGTCTATGCGGCGTTCGCCGCCGCCGCCGCGCTGAACAGTCTGATCACCGTCGTGCTGGCCCGGCGGCGTGACCTCGCGGTGCTGCGGCTCGCCGGGGGCACCACGGCCCGCGCGCTCGGCGTCGTGATCTGCGAGGCTCTTTCTGTGACCGGTACGGCGATCCTGGTGGCCGCCGCGGTGGCAGCGACCACCGCGCTGCCGCTGCTGCACACCGCGCTGGGCACCTGGACGGTGTACGCGCCGGCGGGTTTCTGGGTCGCTGGCGTGCTCGGCGTGGCCGCGCTGGTGCTGGCCGGGACGGTGATCCCCGCAGCGCTGGTGCTCCGCACGCCACCAATCGAGGCGGTCGGATGACCGACTGGTTCAGGGCCGGGCTGCGGGCGGTGCTCACGGCGCCGTTCACGGCCCGCACCTGGCGTGGTCTCGGCTATCTGGTCAGCGGCGTTGCCCTCGGCGCGCCGACGTTTCTGCTCGGCGTTCTCGGCTTCGTCTCCGCGCCGCTGATCATCGTGACCGCCGGGCTGCCCGTTCTCGCCGCCGCGCTGGCCCTGGCCCGGCAGACGAGCGCCTACTTCCGCGCCCCGGCCCGGTTCTTCCTCGGCTGGGACTGGGCCCGCCCGGCGCCGCTGCCCGCGCGCGGCTGGCGGCGGCTTCCGGCGATCCTGGCCGACGGTACGGCCTGGCGGGCGCTTGTCTACTGCTTCGCCGGCTGGCTGCTGCGGTTCCTCGGCGCCTACGCGGCCGTGCCGATGCTGGTCCTGGGCGTGCTCGCGGTCACCTTCCCGGTGTGGTGGAGCTTCGTGCCGGCCGGGACGTTCGACACGCCACATTGGAGCGGCACCTGGCGGTTCGTCTGGCAGGGCGCGCTCCTGCTGCTCGCCCTGCCCTGGCTGGTACGGCTCATGGTCGGCGCCGACCGGCTGCTGATCCGGGGCCTGCTCGAGCCGAGCCGGGACAGCGCCCGGATCGCCGAGTTGGAGAGCAGCCGGGCGGTCCTGCGCGACGACGCCGCGGCCACCCTGCGCCGGGTCGAACGCGACCTGCACGACGGCACCCAGGCCCGGCTGGTCGCGCTCGGGGTGACCCTGTCGCGGATCGAGCGCCGGGCCACCGATCCGGACGTCAAGTCGCTGGCCGGCGACGCCCGTGGCACCGTCACCGAGGCGCTTGCCGAACTGCGCGACATCGTCCGGGGCCTGCACCCGCCCGCGCTCGACGACGGCCTCGGGGTGGCACTGTCCACCCTGGCGGCGCGCAGCGCGGTCCCGGTCGAGGTGAGCGTGCTGATCGACGTCCGGCCGGGCGACGCGACCGCGCTCTATTTCACGGTGGCCGAGCTGCTCACCAACGTGGCCCGGCACGCCGGCGCGAGCCGGGCCCGGGTCGAGGTGCGGGCCGACGCCGGCTGGATACGGTTGACCGTGACCGACGACGGCCGCGGCGGCGCCCGGCTGGACGGCCTGGGCACCGGGCTGGCCGGGCTGGAGCGCCGGGCCCGGGCCCTGGACGGCTCGCTGCTGGTGCGCAGCCCGCCGGGCGGCCCGACCGTGGTGACCATGAAGCTGCCCCGGGAGGGCTGACGTGCGTACCGTGATCGCCGAGGACAACCCGCTGCTGCGCGACGGGATCACGCTGCTGCTCGGCGAGCATGGCATCGAGGTGCTCGCCGCCGTCGACAATGCCGGTGACCTGCTCGCGGCCGTCGAGCGGCACCGCCCCGACGTGGTAGTGGTGGATGTCCGGATGCCGCCGACGCACACCGACGAGGGGATCCGGGCCGCACTGACGATCCGGTCGGCGTACCCGGAGACCGCGGTCCTGGTCTTCTCCCAGTGGGTGGAGACCAGTTACGCGCGGCGGCTGCTCGCCGATCACGCCTCGAAGGTGGGATACCTGCTGAAGGACCGGATCGTGAGCACGGACGACTTCGTCGGGGCGCTGCACCGGGTGGCCGAGGGCGGGACTGCCCTGGATCCCGAGGTGGTGCGGCAACTGCTCGCGGCGCCCGCGGTCGACGCGGGGCTGGCCCGGTTGTCCGTACGCGAAAAAGAGATCCTGGGTCTGCTGGCCGAAGGCCGCTCGAACCTGGCCATCGCCGCGGGACTGCACCTCGCCGAGCGAAGCGTGGAGAAGCACGTGACCGCGATCTTCACGAAGCTGGACCTGCCGCAGGCCCGGACCGACCACCGCCGGGTCCTGGCCGTGCTGCGATTTCTCAACGCGGAACGCTTGTAGCAACCGACCGGTTGCGATAGCTTGAGTAGCAACCGAATGGTTGCTACTGAGGAGGACGTCATGGCATTTCCCGATCGCATCGAGCGCACTCTCGACCTCGCCCACCCGCCGGCGAAGGTCTGGGCCGCGCTGACCACCGCCGAGGGGCTGGGCACCTGGTTCGGCAACAGCGCCGAGGTCGACCTGCGGCCCGGCGGCGAGGCGCAACTGCGCTGGAACGAGGGATACAAGGCGACCCTGCAGATCAAGGTCGTCGAGCCGGTCACCCGGTTCGCCTACTCCTGGGGCATCGAGGGGTTGCCCGCCGAGGACCCGCGGCGGACGTTCGTCGACTTCCTGCTCGAGCCGCACGACGGCGGCACCCGGCTGACCGTCGTGGAGAGCGGCTTCGCCCAGCTGTCGCCGGCCGAGCACGACCACTCCTACAAGCAGAACAACTCGGGCTGGGATAGTGAACTCGGTGAGCTGGTTGCATACCTCAACGGGTGACGAGGCGGCGGCCGTGGCCGTGTTCACCGCGCTCGCCGATCCGACTCGCCGGGCCATCCTCGGCGAGTTGGCGGCGCGCGGTCCGGCCACGGCGACCGACCTGGCCGACCGGTTGCCGATCTCCCGGCAGGCGATCGCCAAGCACCTGGGGCTGCTCGCCGAGGCCGGGCTGGTCAGCGCCGAGCCGGGCGAGCGCCGCCGGGTCCGCTTCCGGCTGCAGCCCGGCCCGGTCACGGTGGCGCAGGCGTTCCTGGCCGCACTGGCCAGCAACTGGGACGGCCGCCTCAACGACCTGCGCAGCCACCTCGACGGAAAATCCTGACATCGACAGGCATGGACATGTCGGGGGGATTGTACGAGGCTGCGAATCATGGCAGATCGACGTGCGTTTCTCTCCGCCTCGGCCGCGCTCGCGGTGACGCCCGTGCTCGGCGCCGGTCCCGCGCAGGCCGGCGGCAAACCCCCGAAGCCGGTTGATCCCGAGCTCAAGGCCATCCTGCGGGAGATCGACCAGAGCCGGATCCGGGCCACGGTCGAGCGGCTGGCGGCCTTCGGCACCCGGCACACGCTGTCCAGTCAGGATGATCCGGTGCGCGGCATCGGCGCCGCCCGGGACTGGATCTTTCAACAGCTTTCCGCGTACGCGGCCACGTCCGGCGGCCGGATGACGGTCGAGAAGCAGTCGTTCGTGCAGCCCGTCTCGCCCCGGATCCCCACCCCGACGACGATCACCAACGTCATCGCGACCCTGCGCGGCGACACCGACCCGGCGCGGATCTATGTGGTCACCGGTCACTACGACTCGCGGTGCACCGACGTCCTCGACTTCACCAGCGACGCGCCCGGCGCCGACGACGACGCGTCCGGGGTGGCCGCGGTCCTGGAGCTGGCCCGGGTGCTGGCGACCCGGCACAGCGAGGCGACCATCGTGTTCGCCGCGGTCGCCGGCGAGGAGCAGGGGCTGTACGGCTCGGACCACATGGCCCAGCAGTACAAGAACGCGGGCGCCGACATCCAGGCCATGTTCAGCAACGACATCATCGGCACCGGCGACGCCCACGACGGCACCGCCAACGATTCGCACACGGTCCGCCTCTTCGTCGAGGGCGTGCCCACTTCGGAGACCCCGCAGCAGGCGACCACCCGGCTCAGCATCGGCGGGGAGAACGACGGCCCGTCGCGGCAGTTGGGCCGCTTCGTCGCGGAGGTGGCGAGCGGCCCGGTCACCGGCATGGACGTCCGGGTGATCTGGCGCCGCGACCGCTACCTGCGCGGCAGCGACCACATCTCGTTCCTGCTCCGCGGCTATCCGGCGGCCCGGCTGACCGAGCCGCGGGAGAACTTCGCGCACGAGCACCAGAACGTCCGGGTCGAGAACGGCGTCCAGTACGGCGACCTGGTCGAGTTCTGCGACTTCGGCTATATCGCCCGGGTCGCGAGGGTGAACGCCGCCGCGCTCTGGTCGCTGGCCCAGGCGCCGGGCACCCCGAAGGGCGTGGTCATCGACACCACCCAGCTGACCAACTCCACGACCCTGCGCTGGACCCCGAGCACCGCGGTCGACCTGGCCGGATACGAGGTGCTTTGGCGCGAGACCACCGCGCCGGAGTGGGAGCACGTAATCGCAGCGGGTAACGTCACAACGGTGACGATCGACCTGTCCAAGGACAACGTCTTCTTCGGCGTACGGGCGGTGGACCGCGGCGGACACCGCAGTCCCGCCGCAGCACCGCAGCCGTCGAGCTGACCCGCGGCCTCGACCGCGCCGTCGAGCTGGTTGAGGCTCGCGGCGCGGCCGCCCAACTGTGCGTGCTGCACGGCGGCGAGATGGTGCTGGACCGCTCGTTCGGCTGCCCGGCGGACAGCCTGTTCTTGATCTTCTCGGCCGGCAAGCCGTACACGTCGGTGCTGGTGCACCGGCTCGTCCAGCGCGGCGAGCTGAGCCTGGACGACCCGGTCGCCAGCCACTGGCCGGAGTTCGGCCAGCACGGCAAGGAGACGATCACGCTGCGGCACGTGCTGCGGCACCGCACCGGCATGGCGACCGCCGGCAGCAGCGTCGGCGACGTCGCGGCCATGGCCGACTGGGAGTGGTCGCTGCGGCGGATCGAGCGGGCCACCCCGACCGGCGCGCCCGGGTCGGGGCCGGCGTACCAGTTCGTCACGTTCGGGTTCATCCTCGGCGAGGTGCTGCGGCGGGTGAGCGGCGTGCCGTTGCCGGATCTGCTGCGGACCGAGGTGCTCGAGCCGCTCGGGCTGCGCGACACCTACCTCGGCCTGTCGGCCGCGCAATGGGACCGGCGCGTTCCGCTGCGCGGGCGCGGCGCGCTGCCCCGAGGGGTGGCCGCCGTGGTGAACCGGCGCTCGACCCGTAGCGCGGTCATCCCCTCGGCGGGCGTCTCGGCCACCGCCCGCGACCTCGCCCGGTTCTATCAAGGGCTGCTCGACGGCCGGTTGCTCGACACGGCCACGCTGGCGGAGGCGACCACGCCGACCAGCGACGGCGAGACCGACCGTTTCGTCCGGGCGCTGGTGCGCTGGTCGCAGGGGTTCCAGCTGGGCGGGGCGCGGGAGGGGGCCTGGCCGAGCCCGCTCGGGCAGCGCAACGGCCGGCGCACGTTCGGGCACAACGGCAGCAACTGCTGCATCGGCTGGGCCGACCCGGAACGCGGGATCGCCTACGCCTACCTGACCGACCTCATCTCGGACCGGCTGAGCGACGTCGCCCACCACTCGGCGGTCGCCGACGCGGTCATCGACGCCTGGTAGCCGCCCCGCCGTCGAGCAACACTTGCTCCGACTCCGGCGGGAACGGGTCGGTGCCCGGGGCCGGGCCACCGCGGGCGACGTCCCACGCCCGGGTGTCGGCGACGGTCTCGGCGACCGGGCGGGTGGTGAGGCCCGCGGCCCGGGCCCGGCTCGCGTCGACCAGGTTCGCCGCCGTGCAGGCCGGGTCGCCGATCCACAGCGGAACGCCCATCCAGGGGTCGACCCCGGCGGCGAGCAGCCGGCCGGACGGCACCCAGACAAGCTCGGCCGGCGTCGAGGTCCGGCACGCCTCCAGCAGGTCGGCCATCGGCAGCGGCGGGGTGACGACGTTGAAGAGGCCGCCGGCGGTCGCACCGACCAGCCACTGCGCCAGATCGCGGACGTCGATGAACTGCGTCGGGTCGCCCGGGTCGCCAGGAGCCAGGACCCGGCCGGCGCGGGCCATCCGGCGCGGCCAGTGCGGAAAGCGTTCCGTCGGGTCGTACGGCCCGACGATCAGCCCGGGCCGGGCGATCAGCGCGCGGTCGCCGTGTGGCCGCGGTTGAACAGGGTCACCTCGTGGCCGGCGGACAGGGCGGCGTCGACGACGGCCCGCCCGACGAATCGGGTGCCGCCGAGGACGAGCAGATGCATCTTTGCGAACTCCAAGCGGTGAGCTTCTCAGTTCAGGGCAGGGTGCAGTGGCGCGTGTTTGCGCATGGCCTCACCCCGTGAACTCACCGATGGATGCTCTTGCCGGGGCAGCCTAGCCCGCCCAGGGTCGCAGCGCGATGTCGGTCGCCGCCCGCATCCGCTCGCGCAGCTCGGCGGGCCCGGCGGCGACCGCGGCCGGATCCTCGAGCAACACCTGCAGAGCGCCGGTGACCGCCCCGACGAACGCGCCGACCAGCGCCGCGGCGCTCACCGCGTCGAGTTGATCGGGGAAGGCGTCGCGCAGGTGCCCGGCGATCTCGCGCTCGGCGTCCGCCTGGATCTGCAGGCCCCGGCCGCGCACCGCGGGCACGGTCTGGGCCAGGCGCAGCCGCAGGCCGGCCATCGGGCCGACGATCTCGTCCCCGACGTTGCCCAGCGCGCGCAGCAGCACATCGACCGGGCTGTCGCCGGGTGCGCGGGCGGCGATCGCGTCGACGGCGGCCCGGACCCGCGCGTCGGCCTCGGGATAGACCAGCTCTTCCTTGCTCGCGAAGTAGCTGAAGAAGGTCCGGGTGCCGATGTCGGCGGCCGCGGCGATGTCGGCGACGGTCGTCCGCTCGTATCCCTGCTCGGCGAAGAGCTTGCCGGCCGCGTCGATCAGCGCCTGCCGCGTGCGTTCCTTCTTGCGGTCGCGCAGCGTGGTCATGCGCGCAAGCTTACGGCACCGGACGCCGAACTGCACTCATTGCAATTCTGCACTCGATGCGGTTATCGTGTGGGCATGGACGTACTCATCTCCGGTGCCGGCATCGCCGGCCCCACCCTGGCGTACTGGCTGTCCCGCAACGGGTTCCGGCCCACGGTCGTGGAGCGCGCGCAAGGCCTGCGCTCCAGCGGCAGCCCGATCGACGTGCGCGGCCCGGCGGTGGCCGTCGCCGACCGGATGGGCCTGATGCCCCGGCTGCGCTCCGCGGGGACCAACGCGCAGGCGCTGACCTTCCGCAACGGCCGCGACCGGGAGGTCGGCCGGATGAACATGGGCGCGCTGCGCCGGGCCGCCGGCAGCCGTGAGGTCGAGCTGCCCCGCGGCGACCTGGCCACGATCCTCTACGAGGCGGCCCGCGACGACGCCGAGTTCCTCTTCGACGACACGATCACGGCGCTGCACGAGGACGCCGGCGGCGTCGAGGTGACCTTCGACCGGGCCGCGCCGCGCCGGTTCGACCTGGTCGTGGGGGCCGACGGGCTGCATTCGATAACGCGCCGGCTGGCGTTCGGCTCGGAGGCGTCGTTCATCCGGCACATGGGTGTCTACGTCGCGACGGTGTCGCTCGCCGGCGCGGCGGCCACCGACACCGACATCCTGATGTACAACACGCCGGGCCGGGCGGTCGCGATCCACCCGTCGCGGGGCACGGCCCTCGCCGCGTTCATGTTCCGCAGCCCGGCGATCGCCGACTTCGACTACAAGGACACCGCGCAGCATCGCCGGCTGCTCCAGGCCGCTTTCGGCGGCGCCGGCTGGCGGTTGCCCGAGCTGCTTTCCCGCGTACGCGAAGCCGACGATCTGTATTTCGACTCGGTCAGCCAGGTCACCCTGCCGCGCTGGTCCACCGGCCGGGTCACCCTGCTCGGCGACGCGGCCTCCTGCGTGTCACTCTTCGGCGACGGCTCCAGCCTGGCGATGGCCGGCGCCGCCACGCTGGCCGAGTCGCTCGCCGGCACCGCCGACGTCGGCCTGGCCCTGCGCCGCTACGAGGCCGAGCACCGCAAGTCGACCGGCCCCAAGCAGCGCAACGTGGCGCAGGCCGCGGCGCTGCTGATCCCGGCCACCCGGGCCGGACTGGCCGCCCGCAACGCCGCGACCCGGCTCTGGCCGCTCGCTGCGGCAGCATCATGGACCGGCCGCAAGCTGTCCCACGAGGCCGCTTGAGCTAGCGCTCTCCGGCGTAGGCGTGGATCTCGGCGGAGAGCGCGCCGCGAACCGCCGGGGGCAGCTGCGGAATCGCCAGTCCGATGAAGTCGGCCTGCGACCACGGCAACATGCGCAGCGAGGGGAACCGGTCGGGCCCGGCGACGCGCACGAAGGCCGCCCGCGCCAAGTCTCCGACCTCGACGGTCGTGCCGTGCACAACGTCCTCGTAGGGCGTCGAATCGTCGACATAGGGCGCGATCGCCCGCAGGATCCGCCCCGCGTCGCGCTCGCGGTGCGGCCACCCCTTGGTGCCGGCCACGCCGAGCAGGTAGAGCGCGCGCGGCCGCAGCTGAGCGTCACCGAGCGCGGCGATGAGCAGGTCGTCCGCGCGCGGGTCGGCACTGAACGCGGCGAGGAAGAGCAGGATCTCGCGCCAGTACGGGTCGCGCTCGGCGGCGAGCAGTTCGCGATACGCCGCCGGCGGATCGGCCAGCCGCCGGGCCGCATCGACGACCTCGCTGCGCAGATCGTACGGATACCAGCCGTGCTCGCCCTCGCCGAGCGGGCGCTCGACCTCGTGCGCCGCCCGCCAGAAGCCGGCCGGACTCAGCTCGTTCCCCGCCTCGGCGCTCATGTGTCGATCACCGTGACATCCACCGCGCTGGACCGGTTCTTCACCGACGCGTCCTCCACGGCCGTGACGTGGATCGACGAGTCGGCGATCCCCAGGCCGACCAGATGTTGCTGCAGGGTACGCCCGTTGTCCAGGGCCGACGCGAGCTCGATGTCCTTGCCGCCCTTGCCGTTGTAGCGCGCGACGATCCAGACCCGCGCGTCGGCGTGCGCCTTCACATAGTCGGCGGTCGCTTTGACGGCCAGCTTTTCGGCCGCGGTGAGGTTGCGGCACACGTCGACCGGCATGTCGAGCAGGACCGGCGCGGGCGTCGTACCGGTCTTGGCGATGTCGTGCTTGCGCGCGATGAACTTCACGAGCGCGGCGCCGAAGCCGGTGGTGATCGTGTCGTGCACCCCGGGATCGTGCAGGGTGAAGGTGCCGCTGGCGTCGATGTCCCAACCCCAGGTGATGGTGCCGAGGAACTCCCCCTCGTCGGCTCCGGCCAGCACGAACGGGGCGGTCTCGAACGCCTGCCCGCGCTCGCCGGCGAACGTCCGCAGCGCCGGGCCGTCGGACATGGTGGTCCCGCTCGCGCCCGTGGTGCCGGTCGACTCGTCGGTCTTCGTCTTGTCCTCGTAGTTGTAGAACGGATCGGTCTCGGACTTGAGGGCATCGGTGCGCTGCCCGGTGCCCGGGTCCAGCAGGGAGTAGTAGGCGGTGTCGTTGTTGGGATAGAAGGTGGCGCCGCCGGCCTTCGAGCTGCGTACGGCCTGGATTATCGTGATCTTCGTCGACTGGATCTCCGGTGCGAAGGCGTCGAACGCGATCGTGGCGTCGCAGCCGTTGGCGCCGGCGTTCTTGGTGATCTGATAGGTGAACGTTCCGTAGGCGTTGCTCGCCTTGCCCGTCTTGCTCGCCGCCGCGTGCGCGATGGCATCGGCGGGCCGCGTCGCGATCGGCCGGCGGGACTTCTCCTGCTCGCCGGTCTCCAGCTCGTCGACCGGGGAGCGCTGGATCAGCCGCGAGACCGCGGCGTTGCCCGCGCCCGCCTGGAGCGCCAGCAGCTGCGACAACGCCGGATCGCGCGCGACCGCCGCATTGCCCGCGGTCTGCTGGAACGCCGTCGGGCGGGACCGCAAGGACTCCGCGGCCGGTTGCGTTGACCGGTCGACGTCCCGCTCCGGCTCGATCTGTCGCGACGGCATAGCGCCCACTCTGCGGCGAGGGTGACCTGTGCCCGGAGCGTAGCCGACTGTCCCGGGCGGCGCTGTCACCCTGACGTCAAACCACCGGCATCTCGACCAGCAGCCGTTCGCGCAGCGTGCGGTAGCCCAGCGAGCGGTTCACGGCGATCATCGGGCGATTCTGCTGGTTCACCGTGACCGTGACGGCCGACGTCTCGGGAAAGCTTTCGTGCAGCGACAGGGTCTGCGCCGCCTTGATCCAGCCGGCCAGCCCGCGCCCCCGGTGGTGCGGCAGCACGGCGGTGTCGTGCTGGTCCGCGATCGGGCCCCCGTCCTGCGGCACGGTGGCCACCGTCGCGGCGACGGCCGCGCCCGAGGCCAGATCGACGGCCACGCAGACCAGCAAGTGCTGGCTGCCGGCCGTCATGGTCTGCTCCCAGGCGCGCACCTTCGCCGTGTCCCACTCCCGCGCGGCCATCTGGAACATCGCACCGGGCGCGTCCAGCACATGCCCCATGACCCGGCCGAACGAGGCGACGAGCGGCTCGGGTGCCGTGCCGCGCCAATGCGCGAGCCGGTAGCCGGGGTGTTTGCGGGTCGACAGATCACGGCAGCGGCGCAGCACGGCCGCGTCGAGCCGCTGCTCCTCCACCTCGAGGCGCAGCAGGACGTGCAGGCCGGGGCGGGCCCGGGCGAACGACTCGCCGGGCGGCCCGGCCAGCACCGTGGCCTGCAGGCGCTCGAACCCGGCGGCGGCCGCATCCCGGAACGCGGTTTCGAGCAGGGCCGAGCCCACGCCTGTGCGCCGCTCGGCCGGCGGCACGAAGAGGCGCAGATAGCCGATGCGGGCGTCGCTCGGCTGCGGCCGCAGTGCCGCCACGCCGACGATCGGCCCGCCGGCGGGGCGGCGCGCGACCAGGCAGCGCGACCCCGCGTCGTCGCCGGCGCGCAACTGCTCGGCCAGCGCCTTGGCGTCGACGGAGCTGCCGGACAGCTCGCTCTGCCCCGCGCCGAAGATGGCACTCCACGCGGTGAGATCGTCGGCGGTTGCCCGCGCCGGGATGAAGCGATCAACGATGAGAGCGGCCACCCCCGCATCCTGGCACGACGGCGCGCGTAATCTCGGCCGGGCGGCACTTGCGCGACGGGCAACCCCAGGAGGCACAGATGGCGTACGGCTACACGGGCACGATGCGGGCCACGGCGGGCCACCGCGACGACGTGGTGAAGATCCTGCTCAGCGGCGTCGAGGGCCTGCGCGCGGTCGGCTGCCAGCTGTACGTGGTCAGCGTGTCGGACACCGACGCCGACCTGATCTGGGTGACCGAGGTGTGGGACAGCAAAGAGAGCCACGACGCGTCGCTGCGACTGCCCGAGACGAAGGCGGCGATCGGCCAGGCGATGCCGCTGCTGACCGGCGACTTCACCAGCCAGGAGCTGACCGTCGTCGGCGGCCTGGGCGTCGGATGACCCGATGAGCACGCCGCTCGAGCAACAGGGCTTTCCCGAAGGCACCGGCGACGAGATCGAGCTGTACCTGCGCTGGCTGGGCTTCCTGCGCGGCGCGATCCTGCGCAAGGCGCTCGGCCTCACCGACGAGCAGGCCCGCTGGCATCCCGACGGCAAGCTGCTCCCCCTGCTCGGCCTCGTCAACCACCTCACCGGCGTGGAGACCCGCTGGATCGACGGCGAGATGCTGGGCGTCGAGGTCGGCAAGCCCGCAGACGAGTACGAACCCGGCCCCGGCGTGCGCATCGAGGCGGCGATCGCCTCCTACCGCCGGCGGGCCGAGGCGACCGACCGCGCGGTCCGGGGGATCGCCGACCTGAGCACCCCGGGCCGCTCGGGCGACGGCACCGACCTGCGCTTCGTGCTGATCCACCTGATCAACGAGACGGCCCGGCACGCGGGCCACGCCGACGCGACCCGCGAGCTGCTGGACGGCCTCACCGGCGAGTGAGCAAGAACTCCACGATCGGCCCGCAGACCCGGGCCGGCTCGGTGATCGGCGCGAGGTGCGCAGCCCCGGCCAGCTCCACATAGCGGCTGCCGGGAATCGCCTCGGCCACCTCGCGGGCCCGGGTCACGAACGTGTCGGCGTCCAGCTCGAAGCCCATCACCAGGCACGGCACGCGCAGGGTTGCCAACTCGGGGCGCCGGTCCTCGTACGCGCGCAGGAATGCCTTGGATCTGTCTCGCGCATCCGAGGGACCGCGGGCGGACCAGCGGCGCATGCCCGCCAGCAGCGGCTCCACGAACGTGTCGTCGCCCAGCTCCGGCACCGGGTGGCTGGTGAGGAAGAGCAGCGCCAGCCGCACCGGGTCAAGCTCCGGGCCCGCCTCGTCGAGCGCCGCCCAGGCGTCCGCGAGCACCAGGTCGAAGGCGTTGCGGCGGGCGTATCCGGCGATCAGCGCCGCGGCGACGACCAGATCGGGATGCCGCAGCGCGACCTCTTGCGCGATGGCCGCGCCCTGCGACCAGCCGACCAGGAACGCCGGCCCAACCCCGAGATGGGAGATCAGCGCGGCCACATCGCGCGCCACGGCCCCCGGCTCGTGCTCCGGGCCGGTGTGCACGAACGACACGGCCTGGAAGCCGGCCGCGGTCAGCGCGGTGACCAGCGGCGCGGCCCACCATCCCGGATCGGCCTGCGGATTGCTCAGGATGACGACGGCCGGTCCCGCCCCGACCACCTCGTAGCGGCCCACGCCGCGCAGTTCAGCCACGCCCCCGATCGGATCACGCCCCTACGACAGTTTCGGTAGCGTTCGGGCGTGCAGATCTCCGGAAGTGCGCTCGTCACCGGTGCGTCGAGGGGGCTCGGGGCGCAAATCGCCCGGCGGCTCGGCGCGGACGGCTGGCCGGTCGCCGTCAACTACCACTCCGATGCCGCCGGTGCCGAGCGGGTCGTGGCGGAGATCGTGGCCGGCGGCGGCCGGGCGGCGGCGTTCCGGGCCGACGTCACCGACGAGGACGACGTCCGGGCCATGGTCGCCGCGATCGGCCCGGTCCAGGTCGTGGTCGTCAACGCCACCGGCCCGCAGCCGCTGGCCCCCGCGGAGCAGGTGAGCTGGGCCGATCACCTGGCCCAGCTGACGTTCTTCGTGAAGAGCCCGACGCTGCTGATGCAGGCCACCCTGCCGGCGATGAAACAGCTGGGCGGCGGCCGGATCATCCAGATCGGCTCGGACTCGTTCGAGCGGGCGCTGCCCGGCGCGTCGGCCTACAACGCGGCGAAGGGCGCGCAACTCGGCCTGACCCGGACCTGGGCACGCGAGCTGGGCGCCTACGGCATCACGGTGAACGTGGTCGCGCCGGGCTGGATCCCGGTCGAGCGGCACGGCGTGATCACCGCGGAGAACAGCGCCGACTACATCCGGGACG
>Ga0307515_10015117_pt1 | contig 14242 bp, 9 predicted proteins | sample 17_EM_MG_FD_194513 | JGI IMG/M metagenome (GOLD analysis project Ga0307515, IMG submission 194513) | Populus trichocarpa ectomycorrhiza microbial communities from riparian zone in the Pacific Northwest, United States - 17_EM | ecosystem: Host-associated > Plants > Roots > Unclassified | place...
TCGGCGTGTACGCGCTCGACCGGCCGCGCGCGGGGCTGTCCGGCGTGCTCGCCAGCCTGGGCAGCTCCGCGGTGCGCGACGCCGACGGCGTGGCGTGGGAGACCCCGGTGGCGCTGCTGCCGCCGGGCGTGGTGCCGCCCGGGACGCGCCGCCACATCAACCTCGGGCTCGCGCACGGCCTGCCGGGAGTGATCGGCATGCTCGCGCTGGCGCGCGCGGCGCTGGCCGATCGGGCGATCGCCGGCGGGGGCGGGGCGGGGGGCCCGCGCTCGGGGGGAGCGATGTCGGCCGAGCTGCTCGACGGCGCGGTGCGCTGGCTGCTCGCGTCCCGGCTCCCCGAGGACACCGCGTCGTGGTTCCCGGCGTGGGTCGATCCGGGCGTCGCCCGGGTCCCGGGCCGGCAGGGTTGGTGCTACGGCGACGCGGCGATCGCGCGCGTGCTGTGGCTCGCCGCCGAGGCCGCCGACGAGCCGGCGTGGCGCCGGATCGCGCTCCAGGTCGCGCGGCGCGCGGCGGCCCGGCCGCTGCCCGATGGCGGCGAGCTCGACGCCGGCCTGTGCCACGGCTCTGCGGGGCTCGGCCACATCTTCAACCACCACTGGCAGGCCACCGGCGAGCGCGTGTTCGCGGACGCCGCGCGGCGCTGGTTCCGTCTCGCGCTGGCGCGGCTCGATCACCTGTCCGGCGACGGTCTCTTGTCGGGCAAGACCGGGGTCGCGCTCGCGCTGCTCCACGCGGTCACCCCGCGCGCGCCGACCTGGGACCGCGTGCTGCTGCTGTCGTGAGCGGCGCGCTCAGAACAGCCGGGTCTGGGCGCCGCCCTGGCCGCCCGACGGCGCCTTGCTCGGCGCGACCAGCCCCATGTGCTGGAAGCCGGCGGCGGTCGCGACCCGGCCGCGCGGCGTGCGCGCGATGAAGCCGACCTGGAGCAGGAACGGCTCGACGACCTCCTCGAGCGTGCCGCGCTCCTCGGACAGCGACGCGGCGACCGCCTCGATCCCGACCGGGCCGCCGTCGAACCGCTCGCAGATCACCGACAGGTAGCCGCGATCGAGCGCGTCGAGCCCGGCGTGGTCGACCGCGAGCCGGTCGAGCGACGACGACGCGATGTCGCCGTCGATCGAGCCGTCGCCCTCGACCGTGGCGAAGTCGCGCACCCGGCGCAGCAGCCGGTTGGCGATCCGCGGCGTGCCGCGCGACCGCCGGGCGATCTCGGTGGCGCCGTCGTCGTCGATCGGCACGCCGATCAGCAGCGCCGAGCGCCTGACGATCGCCTTCATGTCGGGGAGGTCGTAGTAGCGCAGCTGCCAGTGGAACCCGAAGCGGTCGAGCAGCGGCGCCGACAGAAGGCCCATCCGCGTGGTCGCGCCGAGCAGCGTGAACCGCGGCAGCTGCATCGTCACCGCCTTGGCGTGCGGGCCCTCGCCCATGAACAGATCGAACCGGAAGTCCTCCATCGCCGGGTACAGGTTCTCCTCGACGACCGGGGCCAGCCGGTGGATCTCGTCGATGAACAGCGCGTCGCCCTCGCCGAGCGAGGTCAGCAGCGAGGCCAGCATGCCCTTGTGGTCGATCGCCGGGCCGCTCGAGACATGGAGGGTGACGCCGAGCTCGTTGGCGATCACGTGGGCGAGCGTGGTCTTGCCCAGGCCGGGCGGGCCGGCGAACAGGAAGTGGTCGAGCGCCCAGCCGTTCTGCTTGGCGGCGCGGACCGAGATCTTGAGGTTGTCGATCAGCTCGCGCTGGCCGATGTAGTCGTCGAACGTGCGCGGCCGCAGCGCCGCCTGCCAGATCTTCTCGCTGGTGCGCTCGCCGGCGGTGATCTCGCGCGCGGCGTCGGGCGCCGGCGCGGCGGTGGGGCCGGCAGGATCGATGTGTTTCTTGCGCGCCATGCCCGTCCTGTCTACCTCGGCATGTTACGCAGCGCCTGGCGCAACAGCGACTCGAGCGACGCGTTGTCGCCGACCGGCAGATCGCTGACCGCCTGCTCGGCCTCGGCCGGCCGCCAGCCCATCGTGACCAGGGCGGACATGACCTCGGACAGCAGCGGATTGCCGTGGATCGGCCCGGCCTTCGCCCGCGCCGCGCCCGCCGGGATCGCGACCGGCCGGACGCCGCCCGTGGCGTTCCACGACAGCAGCAGCACCTCGCACTTGTCATGCAGCTCGACGACCAGGAGCTCGGCGGTCTTCTTGCCGATGCCCTTGATCCGGGTCAGGCCGCGGACATCCTCGCGCGCGATCAGGCTCGCGATGTCACGCGGGGTCGCGCCCGACAGGATCGCGATCGCCGTGCTCGGCCCGACGTTCTTCACCGTGATCAGCAGATCGAACAGCGTGCGCTCCTCCGGATCGAGGAACCCGAACAGCGCGATCTCGGTCTCGCGGACCTGGGTGAACACCCGCAGCACCACGCGCTCGCCGTGCGCCGGCAGTCCCGCGAGGGTGAACGCCGAGCACGTGACCTCGTAGCCCACGCCGCCGCAGTCGACGATCACGTGCTCGCCGTCGCGGACCAGCGTGCCCTCGAGCCGCGCGATCACGGCCGCACCACCGCCGGCACCAGCCGGGCCGCCATCGGCCGCAGCCGGCGGCTGTGGGTGATCGCCACCGCCAGCGCGTCGGTCGCGTCGGCGCGGGGCAGGCTGCGCAGCCCGATCAGCGCCTGCACCATGCGCGCGATCTGGGTCTTGTCCGCGCGCCCCGACCCCGACACCGCCTTCTTGACCAGCGCCGGCGCGTACGACGCCACCGACAACCCGCACAGCCCGACCACGGCGAGCACCATGCCGCGTGCCTGGGCCAGCGCGATCGCCGAGCGCGGGTTCTGGTGGCTGAACACGTCCTCGACCGCGACGATCTCCGGCGACAGCTCGGCGATCACCTCGCGCAGCCCGCGCGCCAGCTCGCCGAGCCGCTCCTCCATCGCGCGATCCTCGGGCGCGGTCAGAACGCCGCACTCGACGTACGCCACCTCGCCGCCGCGCGCCTCGATCACGCCATAGCCGCAGACGCGGCTGCCGGGATCAAGGCCGAGGATACGCACCGACGCAAGCTACTCCAGGGGTCCGACAGCCGCCTGTTTTTGCCCGGCGCAGCGATCGGCGCGACGAGGGAACGTAGGCCTTGACTCTGACCTGGACGTCGACCCTCACCTTGAGCTTGACGGCGACGTCGAGGTTGACCCCGTCGTTGACATCGACCTTGACCCGCGTTTTGCGACGAGGATTCTGCACCGTAGGTCGACGTGCAGGGTCAAGGATCGTGTCGACGTCTACGTCGCCGTGCAACGTCAAGGTCTCGCGACAACGTCGACGTCAACGTCAACCTCCTGGGAGGACGTTCCAGGCGAGCGCGAGCAGGTCACGGCGGCGTCATGACCTGGGTCATGCCCCAGTCACGTGGATCGCCGACCGGCCCGGCCCCGAGTCTTGCTAGGCTGGCGGTGTGTTGTCCGGCGCCGCGTCGATCATGGATCTGGAGGCCTCGGGCGAGGGGGCAGTGCGGGCGCCGGTGCGCCGGTTCGTCGGCCCGGGCTATGTCCTGGCGTTCGTCGCGGTGACCGTGGGCGGGTTCGCGCAGGCGGCGACCACGCCGCGCGTGCTCGCCGGCCGGGGCGCGGTCGTCGGCCTCGCGCTCGTCGCGGCGCTGTACGCGGTGCTCGGCACGCTGGTCCTGCACCGCGCGGAGCGCCGCGGATCGCGCCGCGCCGTCCACCTCGTGATCGCCGCGCTCGGCGCGCTCGGCGCCGGCGCCACGCTCGCGACCCAGGGCTACGCGTCGATGATGCTGCTCGCGGTGGTCGCGGTCGGCGTCATGCACCTGGGGACCCGCGCCAGCCTGGCCGCGACCGTCGCCGCCTCGGTCGTCGCGCTGGTCGCGTTCGCCGAGCGCGACGCCCTGTGGAGCGCGTTCGTCCAGGCCGAGATCGCGTTCGGCTCCGGCATCGCGTTCGTGTTCGTGTTCTCGCGGATCGCGCGGCGCGAGCACCGCGCCCGCGCCGACAACGACCGGCTGGTCTGCGAGCTCGCCGACGCCAACCTGCGGCTGACCGAGCAGGCGAGCCACACCGAGCAGCTCGCCCGGGCCGAGGAGCGCAACCGGATCGCGCGCGAGATCCACGACGGGCTCGGCCACTACCTGACCGTGGTGCACGTCCAGCTCGAGGCGGCGCGCGGCTACCTGGCCGGCGATCCCGAGCGCGCGATCGATCGAGCCCTGGGCGCGGTCGCGAAGTCGCAGCACCTGACCCACGAGGGGCTGTGCGAGATCCGGCGCAGCGTCGCGCTGCTCCGCGGCTCGGCGCCGGCCCGCCCGCCGCTGCTCGAGGCGCTCGGCGCGCTGGTCGAGGACTCGGCCGCCGCCGGGCTCGCGACCACGCTGCGCGTCGAGGGCACGCCGCGCCGGCTGGCCGAGCCGATCGAGTTCACCCTGTACCGCGCGGCGCAGGAGGCGCTGACCAACGCCCGGCGCCACGCCCGCGCCTCGCGGGTCACCGTTGCGCTCGGGTTCACCGCGGCGGCGGCGGTCCGGCTCCGGGTCGACGACGACGGCGTGGGAGCGAGCGCGCCGGGCGACGGCTTCGGCCTGTCGGGCATGCGCGAGCGCGCCGAGATCGCCGGCGGCACGCTGGCGGTCACGACCGGGCCAAACCAGGGCTTCGCCGTCGAGCTCGAGGTGCCCGGGTGAGTGCCCGGGTGATCCGGGTCGTGATCGCCGACGATCAGGCGCTGTTCCGCGAGGGCCTGCGCGCCGTGCTCATCGCGGCCGGCATCGACGTCGTGGGCGAGGCCGCCAACGGCCTCGAGGCGGTGGCGCTCGCCGCCGAGCTCGCGCCCGACGTCGTGCTCATGGATCTGCGGATGCCGGTGCTCGACGGCGCCGCCGCGACCCGCCGGATCCAGGGCCTGCCGCGGCCGCCGCGCGTCGTCGCGCTGACCACGTTCGACGACGACGACACCGTGTTCGAGGCCGTGCGCGCCGGCGCGCTGGGCTACCTGCTCAAGGACACGTCGTCGGCGCGGCTGCGCGAGGCGATCGAGCTCGCCGCCCGGGGCGAGTCGCTGCTCGATCCGGCGGTCGCCGCGAAGCTGGTCGGCGAGTTCGCCCGCACCCCGCCGGCGGGCAAGCGCGACGCCGCCGCCGAGCTCGGGCTGTCCGAGCGCGAGCTCGCGGTGCTGCAGCAGCTGGCGCGCGGCGCCGCCAACAAGGAGATCGCCGCGGCGCTGCGCATCGCCGAGGGCACGGTGAAGAACCACGTGACCAGCATCTTCGACAAGCTCGGCGTGTCGGACCGCACGCAGGCCGCGCTCCGGGCCCGCGAGCTCGGCCTCGCCTGACGGACGGTGACCTCGACCGTGACCATCGGCCGATGGCGCGTGACCCGGTGGTGGCGCCAGCATGAGCCGCAACATGGTCGATCGCGATGCTCGCTTGTCCCCGGCGTCCCCGGTGTCCCCCGCCCGCCTCGAGCGTGCCGCTCCCGTTCGCTGGCTCGAAGGCTGGACCTTGACCCTGGTCGCCGCGGCGGCGGTCGCGGCGATCGCCCTCGCGATCGTCCTGGCCGGCGGCGCCGACGCCGAGGCGATCGGCCTGGCGATCCGCGTCACCGCCCGGACTTCGTTCGCGCTGTTCACCGCTGCGTTCACCGCGTCGGCGCTGCACGCGCTGTGGCCGGGCCGGCTCACCCGCTGGCTGCGCCGCAACCGGCGCTATCTGGGCGTCGCGTTCGCGGCGTCGCACGCCGTCCACGCCGCCGCGATCACCGCGCTCGCGGTGCTCCAGCCGGCGGCGTTCACCGCCCACATGGCCACCACCGCGCGCGTCCCCGGCCTCGTCGGCTACGGCCTGCTCGCGGCGATGACGATCACGTCGTTCGATCGCACCGCGGCGGCGATCGGCCCGCGCGCCTGGAAGCTGCTCCACCTCGTGGGCTCGCTGTACCTCTGGGGCTCGTTCTTCCAGGCGTTCCTGCGCCGCGCGCCGCACGCCCCGGCGTACTGGCTGCCGGTCGCCGTCGCGGTCGCGGCGATCGCGCTGCGCGTGGTGGCGTGGCGCCGGTCGCGCGCGGCCCGGCCGGCCAGGCTCCGCGTCACACCTCAGCGGTCGACGTAGACGATCGCGCGGCAGGTGATCTGCGTGAACCAGGCGGTCACGCGGATGTGCATGAGCCCGCACGCCGCTGCCGGTGCTGAGCCTCGCGCCGCGCCGGAGCCATGCCGCCTGTGTACACCGGACCGGCGCGCCGCTGTTCCGCTCGGCGCGGCGCGGCGGTGTTACGGTGCCCGGTATGCGGGTTGCGCTGGTCTCCGACATCCACGGCAATCGCTGGGCGCTCGACGCGGTGCTCGGGCACATCGCCGGCCAGCGCGTCGCGGCGATCTGGAACCTCGGCGATATCCTGTCGGGGCCGCTCGAGCCGGCGGCGACCGCCGAGCTGCTGATCCCGCTCGCGCTGCCGACGATCCGCGGCAACCACGAGCGCCAGCTGCTGGACTGCGCCGAGCGGGCGGGCGGCCCGTCGGACCAGTTCGCGTTCGAGCACACCGAGCCGCACCACCGCGCGTGGCTCGCCAGCCTGCCGGTCGGTCTCGAGCCGCGCGCCGGCGTGGCGATGTGCCACGGCTCGCCCCGGTCCGACGTCGAGCCGCTGCTCGAGACCGTCGAGCGCGACGGCCAGCGCGCGGCGAGCCTGCCCGAGATCGACGGCCGCATCGACGGCCGCATCGACGGCCGCATCGACGGCGCCGCGGCGCGCCTGATCGTGTGCGGCCACACCCACGTGCCGCGCATGGTCCGGACCGGCGACGGCCGGGTGATCGTCAACCCGGGCAGCGTCGGCCTGCCGGCGTACGACAGCGCGCCCGACGGGCGCGAGCTGTACTACGTCGACACCGGCAGCCCGCACGCGTCGTATGCGATCGTCGACGATATCGAGGGCGGCTGGGAGGTGAGCTTTCACCGCGTGGTCTACGACTGGGAGTCGGCGGCGCGGTGCGCCGAGCGCAACCACCGCCCCGAGTGGGCGCACGCGTTGCGCACCGGCTTCGCCTATCGATGGTGACGCGGCACTTCCGGTAGAGAAGCTCACGGCGCGTCGCTGCGACCAGCTGTCGTGCGTTGGCGCACATGCGTGATCTTGCTTGGAAGCGGCGACTCGCACGGCGGCCATCAGCAAGTGTTCACACTGCTTCATCGCGACTTCGCAATCCAATGGCGCGGCTCGTGCTACCTGGAGATTGAACGATGTCCGACCCGGCCATACCTGATCTCGCACCGCGTGCTCCCGCGACCACCGCCGGGACGCCCGTGAAGCGCGGGTCGCCGGTGCTCCGGGTGGTCGTCGCGGTCGTCGCGATCGCCGTGGTCGTGTGGTACCTGCGCTCGCGTCACCAGGAGCGCCCTGCCGCGTCGGGCGCCGCGGGCACTGCCTCCGGCGAGGCTCCGGCGAGCGACGGCGCGCGCCGGGCCGGCGGGGGCAGCGGCGAGGGCCGCGTCGTGCCGGTCCAGGTCGCGACGGCCGAGCGCAAGGATGTACCGATCTGGATCGAGGGCCTCGGAACGGTCGCTGCGGTCCAGCAGGTCACCGTCCGGCCGCAGGTCGACGGCAAGATCGAGCGGGTCCTGTTCGTCGAGGGCCAGCCGGTCAAGAAGGGCGACGTGCTGGTCCAGATCGATCCGCGGCCGTTCGTGGTCGCGCTGCACCAGGCCCAGGGCGCGCTCGCGCGCGACAAGGCGCAGCTCGAGACCCTGCAGACCAACCTCAAGCGCTACGAGGGCCTCAAGGCCCAGAACCTGGTCGCCGGCCAGCAGGTCGAGGAGATCGCCGGGCAGGTCGGCCAGTTCGAGGGCTCGGTCAAGATCGACCAGGCCCAGATCGAGAACGCCCAGCTCCAGCTCGACTACGCGCAGGTCAAGTCGCCGCTCGACGGGATCACCGGCGTGCGCCAGGTCGACGCCGGCAACATCATCCACCAGAGCGACGCCGCCGGCCTGGTGGTGATCACCGCGATCGATCCCGCCGCGGTGTTCTTCACCCTGCCGCAGGACCAGCTGGCCAGCGTCGCGCAGGCGCTCGCGCGCGGCGACGTTCCGGTCGAGGCCTACAGCCGCGACGGCGCGACCCGGCTCGCCACCGGCAAGCTCGCGGTGCTCGATAACCAGGTCAACCAGGCCACCGCGACGCTGCGGCTCAAGGCGCTGATGCCCAACCCCGATCGGGTGCTGTGGCCCAACGCGTTCGTCAAGGCGCGCATGCTGGTCGAGATCCGCAAGGACGCGATCGTGATCCCGATGGTCGCGATCCAGCGCGGCCCGCAGGCCACGTACGTCTACGCCGTCGGTCCGGACAAGACCGCGCAGATGAAGCCGGTGACGATCGCGCTCACCACCGGCGACTTCGCGGTGATCGGCAAGGGCCTCGAGGGCGGCGAGCACGTGATCATCGAGGGCCAGAACCAGGTCCGGCCGGGTGGGCGGGTCGAGCCGTCGCGGCCCGGCGGCGCGGCCGAGCCTGCCGGCGGCGCGCCGCAGGATCACCGGCGCGGCAAGCCCAGCGCCGAGGCGCGTCCCGCCGGCGGCCAGGGCGACGTCCGTCCGGTGGGCAAGCCGGCGGCGGGGTCGACCGCGTCGAACCAGCCGGCTGCCGTGCCGTGAGCATCTCCGAGCCGTTCATCCGCAGGCCAGTCGCGACGACGCTGCTGATGTTCGGCCTGATGCTCGCGGGCCTGACCGGCTACCGCGCGCTGCCGGTCGCCGCGCTGCCCCAGGTCGACTACCCGACGATCGTCGTGGCGACCCAGCTGCCCGGCGCCTCGGCCGACACCATGGCGTCGGCGGTGACCACACCGCTCGAGCGCCAGTTCGGCCAGGTCCCGTCGCTGGCCCAGATGACCTCGGTGTCGAGCTTCGGCAGCTCGCAGATCACGCTGCAGTTCACCCTCGATCGCGACATCGACGCCGCCCAGCAGGACGTCCAGGCCGCGATCAACGCGGCGTCGAACCTGTTGCCTCGCACCCTGCCGGCGCCGCCGACGTATTCCAAGAGCAACCCCGCCGACCAGCCGATCCTGACCCTGTCGGTCAGCTCGCAGACCTTGCCGCTGGCCGAGGTCGACGACTTCGCCGACTCGGTGCTGGCGCAGAAGGTCTCGCAGGTCTCCGGCGTCGGCCTGGTCACCATCGGCGGCGGCCAGAAGCCGGCGGTGCGGGTCCAGGTCGATCCGGTCGCGCTCGCCGGCACCGGGCTCACGATCGAGGACGTCCGGCTCGCGATCGCGGCGGCCAACGTCAACCAGCCCAAGGGCAACCTCGACGGCTCGCGCCAGGACTGGGCGCTCGCGACCAACGACCAGCTCGCCAGCGCGGCGGCGTTCCGGCCGCTGATCATCGCCTACAAGAACGGCGCGCCGGTCCGGCTGTCCGAGGTCGCCACGGTGATCGACGGCGTCGAGAACGCCCAGCTCGCCGGCTGGGCCGGGACCACGGCCGCGCACGCCGTCGGCGGCCCGGGCCTGCGGCGCGCGATCATCGTCAACGTCCAGCGCCAGCCCGGCGCCAACATCATCGAGGTCACCGACAACATCAAGAAGCTCCTGCCCCAGCTCCGCGCGTCGATGCCCCAGGCGATCGACGTCGAGATCCTGTCCGACCGCACCGAGACCGTGCGGGCCTCGGTCAACGACGTCAAGTTCACCCTGGTGCTGACGATCGCGCTGGTGGTCGGCGTGATCTACCTGTTCCTCGGCAGCATCCGCGCGACGTTGATCCCCGGCGTGGCCGTGCCGCTGTCGCTGATCGGCACGTTCGGCGTGATGAAGCTGTGGGGGTTCTCGCTCGACAACCTGTCGCTGATGGCGCTGACGATCTCGACCGGGTTCGTGGTCGACGACGCGATCGTGATGGTCGAGAACGTGTCGCGGTTCATCGAGCACGGCGACAAGCCGTTCGACGCCGCGCTCAAGGGCGCCAAGCAGATCGGGTTCACGATCGTGTCGCTGACCGTGTCGCTGGTCGCGGTGCTGATCCCGCTGTTGTTCATGGGCGGCCTGGTCGGCCGGCTGTTCAACGAGTTCGCGGTCACGCTCGCGATCGCGATCGTGATCTCGGCGATCCTGTCGCTGACCCTGACCGCGATGATGTGCGCGTGGATCTTGAAGCCGCACGCCGAGCAAAACCCCGGCGCGCTGGCGCGCGGGTTCGAGCGCGGGTTCGCCGCGCTCGGCCGGTTCTACGACCGCACGCTCAAGGTCGTGCTGCGCCACCAGCGCACCACGCTGCTGGTCACGGTCGCCACGCTGGCGGTGACCGTCGGGCTCGCGTTCCACGTCCCCAAGGGGTTCTTCCCGGTCGAGGACACCGGGATGATCGTCGGGGTCACCGAGGCCGCGCCCGACGTGTCGTTCTCGGCGATGATGGGGCTGCAGCAGCGCGCCGCCGAGGCCGTGCTGAGCGATCCCGACGTCGCCACCGTGTCGTCGTTCATCGGCGCCGACGGCACCAACCCGACCCAGAACAGCGGCCGGCTCTCGATCACGCTGGTGCCACGCGACGACCGCGACGCCGACGTCACCGAGGTCATCGCCCGGATCCAGGGCCGGCTGGCCAGCGTCCAGGGCATCGTGGTCTACCTCCAGCCGGTCCAGGACCTCACGGTCGACGCGCGGATCGCGCGGACCCAGTACCAGTACACGATCGAGGATCCCGATCCCAAGGAGCTCGCGGCCTGGTCGCCGCAGATGCTCGAGGCGATGAAGCGCCTGCCCGAGCTGCGCGACGTCGCGTCGGACCAGCAGACCTCGGGGCTCGAGCTCCACGTCGCGGTCGATCGCGACAGCGCGTCGCGGCTCGGGATCACGGCGCAGGCGCTCGACGACACGCTGTACGACGCGTTCGGCCAGCGCATCGTGTCGACCACGTTCACCCAGTTGAACCAGTACCGGATCATCCTCGAGCTCCGGCCCGAGGACCGCGAGAACACCGACTCGCTCGACCGGATCTACGTCCGGTCGGCGACCGGCGCGGCGATCCCGCTCTCGGCGTTCGCCAAGCTCGAGACCCGGGCGACCGCGCTCGCGATCGACCACGAGGGCCAGTTCCCGTCGGTGACGCTGTCGTTCAACACCGCGCCCGGGGTGTCGCTCGGCGAGGCGATCGAGGCGATCGACGGCGCCGCGGCCGCGCTCGATCGGCCGCCGGCGATGCGCGGCGAGTTCCAGGGCGCCGCCGCGGTGTTCCGCGAGTCGCTGGCGTCCGAGCCGTTCCTGATCCTCGCCGCGCTGATCACCGTGTACATCGTGCTCGGCGTGCTCTACGAGAGCTACATTCACCCGATCACGATCCTGTCGACCCTGCCGTCGGCCGGGGTCGGCGCGATCCTCGCGCTCGAGCTCACCGGCAAGCCGTTCGACGTGATCTCGCTGATCGGCATCGTGCTCCTGATCGGCATCGTCAAGAAGAACGCGATCATGATGATCGACTTCGCGCTCGAGGCCGAGCGCGAGCAGCACATGACTCCCGAGGAGTCGATCTACCAGGCCTGCCTGCTCCGGTTCCGGCCGATCATGATGACCACGATGGCGGCGCTGCTCGGCGGCCTGCCGCTCGCGCTGGGCTCGGGCACCGGCGCGGAGCTGCGCCGGCCGCTCGGCATCACCATCGTCGGCGGTCTGCTGGTGTCGCAGGTCCTCACCCTGTACACCACGCCGGTGATCTATCTCATGATGGATCGCATCGCGCGCCGGTTCGGCAAGCGGCGAGCGCCGGAGGCAGTCACCGGGGACGGCGTGGCATGAATCTGTCGGCGCCGTTCATCCGCCGCCCCAAGGCGACCTGGCTGCTCGCTGCCGCGCTGCTGCTCGCCGGCGCCGCCGCGTTCACCCAGCTGCCGGTGTCGCCGCTGCCCAAGGTCGACTTCCCGACGATCAGCGTCGGCGCCAACCTGCCGGGTGCCAGCCCGACCACGATGGCGACCGCGGTCGCGATGCCGCTCGAGCGCCGGTTCGGCCGGATCGCCGGGGTCACCGAGATCACGTCGCAGAGCTCGCTCGGCACCACGAGCGTCACCGTGCAGTTCGACATGGACCGCGACGTCGAGGGCGCGGCGCGCGACATCCAGGCCGCGATCAACGCCGCGGGCGGCGACCTGCCGCCCAACCTGCCGTCGCGCCCCAACTACCGCAAGGTCAACCCGTCGGACGCGCCGATCCTGATCATCTCGTTGCGCTCGAAGTCGCTGCCGCTGCCGAGCGTGTTCGAGACCGCGAACACCGTCCTGGCCCAGAAGCTCGCCCAGGTGCCCGGCGTCGGCCAGGTCGGGGTCGGCGGCGGCGTCCAGCCCGCGGTCCGCGTCGCGGTCGATCCGGCGGTGCTCGCCGGGCTCGGGCTCGGCCTCGAGGACGTCCGGACCTCGCTGTCGAACGCGACGTCGAACCAGCCCAAGGGCGGGGTCGGCGCCACCCAGTGGCAGACCATCGGGGTCGACGATCAGCTGCTCGACGCCGAGGCGTGGAAGAACGTGATCATCCACTGGGTCGAGCCGGGCGGCGGCGCCGACAGCGTCGATCCGTCCGCGGCGTCCGGCGGCGTCGCCGGGGCCCAGGCCGCGGCGGTGGCCCCGGCGGTGGTGCAGCGCGGCGACGTCGGCGCGGGCGTCCGGCTCGGCGACATCGCGAGCGTCAAGGACGACGTCGAGAACCAGCGCGTCGCCGGCTGGTTCGACGGCGAGCGCACCGTGATGCTGTTCATCCGGCGCCAGCCCGGCGCCAACATCCTCGAGGTCATCGACCGGATCAAGCAGCTGTTGCCCGAGCTGACCCACGCGATCTCACCGGCGATCGACGTCTCGATCGCGATCGATCGCGCCAGCTCGATCCGGTCCTCGGTCCACGACGTCGAGCGCTCGCTGATGATCAGCGTGGTGCTGGTCGTGCTGGTCGTGTTCGTGTTCCTGCGCAGCGGTCGGGCGACCGCGATCCCCAGCGTCGCCGTCCCGCTGTCGCTGGTCGCGACGTTCGGCGTGATGTACCTGGTCGGGTTCAGCATCGACAACCTGTCGCTGATGGCGCTGACCGTCGCGACCGGGTTCGTGGTCGACGACGCGATCGTCGTGACCGAGAACGTCACCCGCCACCTCGAGCACGGCGCCACGCCCCGCGCCGCGGCGCTCGAGGGCGCCAAGCAGGTCGGGTTCACGATCATCAGCATCACCGCGTCGCTGCTCGCCGTGTTCATCCCGCTGTTGTTCATGGGCGGCATCGTCGGCCGGCTGTTCCGCGAGTTCGCGGTCACCCTCGCGATCGCGATCTCGTTGTCGGCGGTGATCTCGCTGACCCTGACGCCGATGATGTGCAGCGAGCTGCTCCGGCCGCGGCGCGAGCCGGGCTGGCTCGGGCGCGGCCTCGACCGCGTGCTGGGCCGCCTGGTCGCCGGCTACGGCCGCGCGCTCCGGTTCGTGCTCCACCACCAGGCGCTGATCGGCCTGGTCACGCTCGGGACGATCATCACGACGATCTGGCTGTTCTTCCAGGTGCCGATGGGGCTGTTCCCGCAGCAGGACACCGGCCAGCTCCGCGGCTCGTCGGAGGGGCCGCAGGACATCTCGTACCCGGCGATGAAGGTGCGCCAGGAGCAGCTCAACGCGATCGTGATGGCCGATCCCGACGTCGCCCACGTGGTGTCCAACATCGGCGGGTTCGGCGCCAGCACCGGCAACGCCGGCACGATGTTCATCCAGCTCAAGCCCCTGCCCGAGCGCAAGACCAGCTCCGAGGAGGTGATCGCGCGGCTCCGCCCCAAGCTCGCGAAGGTCCAGGGCATCATCGGCCGGCTGACGTCGGTGCAGGACGTCTCGGTCGGCGGCCGCGGCGCGCGCACCCAGTACCAGTACACCCTGCAGTCCGCCGATCTCGCGGCGCTCGACGAGTGGATCCCCAAGCTGACCGCGGCGCTCGCGCGGATCCCGATGCTCAAGGACCTCAACAGCGATCAGCAGAACGCCGGGCTGCAGCTCACCGTCGACATCGATCGCGACACCGCGGCGCGGTTCGGGATCACGACCGCGGCGATCGACAACACGCTGTACGACGCGTTCGGTCAGCGCCAGGTCGCGACGTTCTACACCCAGGTCAACCAGTACCGGGTGGTGCTCGAGGTCGCGCCGTCGATCGCCACCGATCCGTCGGCGCTCGACCGGGTCTACGTGCCCGGCTCGGACGGCCAGCAGGTCCCGCTGTCGATGCTGATCA
>Ga0307515_10015118_pt1 | contig 14241 bp, 15 predicted proteins | sample 17_EM_MG_FD_194513 | JGI IMG/M metagenome (GOLD analysis project Ga0307515, IMG submission 194513) | Populus trichocarpa ectomycorrhiza microbial communities from riparian zone in the Pacific Northwest, United States - 17_EM | ecosystem: Host-associated > Plants > Roots > Unclassified | place...
CGCTCTGATTCTGGCGGTGAATACATGTCTAATGAGTTTCATGCCTTTCTTCAAAGCAAAGGGATCATCTCTCAGCGTTCTTGTCCTTCTACACCACAACAAAATGGTGTTGCTGAGAGAAAAAATCGTCACCTTCTTGATGTGGTACGAACTCTTTTACTTGAATCATCTGTTCCTCCTCGTTTTTGGTGTGAAGCACTTTCTACTTCAGTTCATTTGATCAATCGCTTACCATCTCCTACGTTAAATCATGTTTCTCCTTTCTTTAAGTTGTTTGGTCATTCTCCTTTATATTCTGATCTTCGTACATTTGGTTATGTTTGTTTTTTGCATCTCCCTGCTCATGAACGACATAAACTTACTGCTCAGTCTGTTAAGTGTGCTTTTCTTGGTTATGCTATCCCTCAAAAGGATTATGTTTGTTATGATCCACATGCTCGTCGTATACGAGTTTCTCGAAATGTGATTTTTTAAAAAAATCAATATTTCTTTCCATCTCATGTTGAGCAGCCATCTGCATCCTTATCTCTTTTGCCTAGCTTTTCCGATTCCACAACAATTATGGAAAGATTCAAACCTGGTTTTATTTATGAAAGACGTAATCGACATGAGTCTGGTTCTACTTCCCCCATGCTCCCTTCCGATCTTGACCCGACGCCTGATCCTGCTTCTACTTCCACCACCCTTCGTCGGTCCATTCGTCCTTCTCGACCCCCTAATTAGTATGGTTTCTTCTCTCTTGTCTCTCTTGTTGCTACTTTATCCACTATTTCCATTCCATCTTGCTACAAACAGGCCATGGAACATGAGTGTTGGCAACATGCAATGCAAACAGAACTTCAAGCACTTGAGGAGAATCACACTTGGGATATTGTTCCTTGTCCTCCTACAGTAAAACCTATTGGGAGTAAATGGGTATTTTCTGTAAAACTTTGTTCTGATGGCTCTTTGGACCGACACAAAGCTTGCCTCGTAGCTCTGGGTAACAAGCAGGAATATGGGGTTGATTATGAGGAGACCTTTGCTCCTGTTGCTAAAATGACCACAGTTCGAACCATTTTAGCTATTGCCGCTTCACAGTCGTGGCAACTACATCAAATGGATGTGAAGAATGCCTTTCTTCATGGTGATTTGCAAGAAGCGATTTACATGAAGCTTCCCTCTGGTATGACTACTTCTTCTCCTCATGATGTCTGTAAACTAAAGCGTTCTATGTATGGGCTTAAATAGGCGCCCCGGGCTTGGTTTGAGAAGTTTCGCAATACACTTCTTGATTTCAATTTCACACAAAGTCAGTATGATTCTTCTCTCTTTTTTCACACGTCTGCATTGGGTATAGTCCTTCTCTTGGTTTATGTGGATGATATTATTATTACTGGCACTGACTGTGGTTTGATTACTAAGCTTCAACAACTGTTACATGCAACTTTTCATATGAAAGATCTTGGTCAGCTCACATACTTCTTAGGATTGGAATTTCATCATCGGGCCAATGGTATATTTGTGAACCAGCATAAGTATATTCAAGATCTTATTACTTTGGCTGGTTTAGAGGACACTTCTTCTGTTGATACTCCTATGGAGGTAAATGTCAAATATAGGAAAGATGAAGGGGACCTTCTAGATGATCCTACTCTCTATCGACGCCTGGTTGGGAGTCTTATCTACTTGACCACTACTCGACCTGATATCTCCTATGTTGTTCATCAGGTTAGTCAGTTTATGTCTTCTCCTCGGCATCTCCATCTTGCTGCAGTTCGACGCATCATCCACTATCTTCAAGGTTCACCTACTCGTGGGTTGTTCTTTCCTACCGACTCATCTCTTTAACTTGTTGCCTATAGTGATGCTGATTGGGCTGGGTGTCCAGATACACGTCGATCTACTACGGGTTGGTGTATGTTTTTAGGTAATGCCTTAATTTCTTGGAGATGTAAGAAATAAGATCGTGTTTCTAAATCCTCTACCGAGGCTGAGTATCGTGCCATGTCTACTGCTTGTTCTGAAATAATATGGCTACGCGGTCTTCTTTAGGAGCTTGGGTTTCCTCATACTACTCCTACTCCTCTTCATGCTGATAACACTAGTGCTATTCAGATTGCCACCAATCCTGTTTTCCATGAACGTACCAAGCACATTGAGGTTGATTGTCATTCTATTCGAGACACCTTGGAAAGTCGAGTGATATCTCTTCCTCACATCTCTTCCGATCTCCAAGTTGCTGATATCTTCACCAAAGCTATGACTCGACAGCGACATCAATTTCTTATTGGCAAATTGTTGCTAGTTGACTTACCAGCATCAATTTGAGGGGGGATGTTATTGTATATAACTTTAGGACTCTGTTGATATTTATCTTTAGGCTAAATATTAGAAATGAGTTGGATTCCATTTATAACACATACTTCCGTGTGTACAGATGAAATATATATATATACAAGAAGAGTGGAACTCAGGATACTGATTCCAAAACAAAGTTCTCTATTTCTGTTTTCTCTAGGTTTTCTAAGTATCTTGACAGCCCAATGCTTCTGGAATGTCCTGATTATTGTTGACCCTGAATCGGATGTTCGTCATTAATGGTTGTCCTGGATTCAGGCTTTTGTGGAGCACTGCTAAACAGTTCATATCAGTTTCTGGGCAACAAATACCAGAGCAAGCTGCTCGGAGCAATCGATGCTAGGTAAATAATTTGACCTTTCCAACGCTTTCTGAACTCTCTCTTCTGAAACTCATCGTTACCTCTTTCTTTCTAACCAGTGACTTGCCGGAGATTTTTGGCAGTACTTTGCATTTGTGCCAATAAGGATCCGTTGAATGATACAGCATCCTAAAGGTACAATTGCTGCTACTTGTGTTTTTGTTTTTGTTAATTACATTTCTTCGTTTTCCAAGCAATTCATAAGACAAATAAAAACATCACGTATCCTTCTCTCATTTTGATGATCCAGATGGTTCAAAATGGTGAAAGCCAAATGCCACGGGAGAACTTTTTCAGGAATTTATGAGAATGCGATTTCTGAAGATGATCAGCCATACACAATGGTATTTTAAACACCCAGTTTCACGCCAATGATTGATTGCTTAACACTTTTTTGGTAGTCTGGCAACATGAAGAAATTTTTTTCTTTCAGCGAAGAAACAGCCGTTGATGTTGCTGATTATGGCCATTCAAGGAATCATGTAGAACATCAGATTCTTTCTCCAGTTCCTGGACTAAGTTATCAGGATTCAAGTCTGACATTGGGAATTCTTAGTATTATTGATACCAACTTTGTGATCATAAAACCACGCAATCCACAACAAAATCAATAACAAATCCTGGAAAGCCAAACAATCAGATTTGATAGGAATGTGACATAATAGAAACATGTCTTAAGACATCAATACTATTAAAATAAAAACCTCCACCCAGCGAATAGTAATTCACGAACAAGAAGTATAAAAAAAAACATCACAAAGTTAGTGATACTTTAATAAGTTTAATTGTTCTTTGTTTGACCAAGAAAAAAGTATTGCATAATGCAAAACATAAGTTTATTTAAAAACATCATGGTTGAAAAGCTTAATTTAAGTACAATTTAAATAACCCTATTTATAATAGGTGATAAACATCCTAAACAATTCTTAAAAAAAAAAAAATTATTGAAAAAACAGGTAAAAAAATTCTAAATCAACTAAGAAACTAATATAAATCATATATAGTATTCTAGGTCTTATCACAATGAATTTTTTATGTTGGATAAATCGGAAATTTTATCATGATATAAAACAAGACCTCCGGAAACATCCAGTAAAATTTCAACCCGATTCAACGATTGAATAAAAAAATATGCTTGATAGCATAAAATTATTCATTAAAAAAAATCAGCAAAAATAGAAGAAAAAAAAAAAACTTAATGTTCTCAGTTCCAAACCAGAAGCCACGCCCCCTGAGAAATAAGAAATGCTGAATGCTACTATAAGGCGAGTCGTTTCTAATCATTTTCTTTTATTTTATCTGGAGCTGTTTCCAGCTGAGAAAAATCAACTGAATGTTATGTTTTTGTTTGCCCAGGCACATGAGGATGCCCTCGCTAAACAGGAGCAACTCCTAACCTACATTGACAGGAAAAAGAAAGTAGAGTTTACGTATCTCTGATATTGCATAGCAAAACTGAGTGATGCATGCAAACATTGTTCTAATTAACTCTCTTCATGTTTTCAGATATTCGGATTTTAAATTAAGAGTTCATGCTGATGAGGTAGTAGATACTGGGCTGACAATGGTGGCTGTAGAGATTTTTAGCCCCATAAATAATACTATAATGTTTTCAGACAAATCCCGTATATGCTGCTGCTGCTATTATTATTATACAATCATCTTCATGATACGATTCTATAAATTAAACAAACAAACAGGCCCTAAAAGCACACAAGATTTCCAAATGATTTTAAGAGCACACAAGATATTTAATAAATTCTTTTCGGTATTGATTCCAAGATTTGAATCCAAAAGGCCGAGCATATTTTTAAATTAAGAGTTTTGTGCCATGCTTGCGATTCTATATGCATCAAAATTTCCTAAATTGAGTGGGAGATCATCACATATTAAATTAGAAAGGTGATAAACCAGAAAAATAAATAAATACACGTAATAAAAAGAAAATTTGATTGGTTTGACTACAAAGCTGCATCAAGATTTACTTGGGCCTAAAATTTTTGGCACGCATACCAAAATCCTCTTGACTGTCCATGTAAGCAAGCAGCTGTTCCTGCCTCCTTGAAGCTTTCATATAGAGCCTGCTCAGGAAGCATAAGTGATGTAAGCCATCACACAACAAGAGAACAAACAGACAAGCCGTCCCATGATAACATGCATTAGATAAAAACAGAAGCACGAGATGAAACAAAACAAAATGCATTAAACGCTTTGGAGAAGGGAAAAATTACCAAAAAGCAATATGAACAAGACTCCTCTCCCACCTTCAGCATGATACTAAGACACACTTTAATATGAACCCCATATATCATCTACGTCCTCATCGCTAACACCAGATTTCAGTGGACCATGGTGGTCTTCAGCAACATTCTTTTCCTGTTCTTCTTCAACTCCTGCATTCTCACCCTGCTCGGGTTTTGTAACTTCACCCTGCCAGCGCATCCATACATGCATTACCAATTCAGTGATTTTTATATATGAATACTGGCATAAATGTGTGATTGTTTCAAAGGTAAAAGTTGAGCCTGCAACCCTCCCACCACCCCTCCCCTCCCTATTGGTGCCACTACTGCAGATTAGACTACTGCAACTAAGCAGCAAGGGAAACACAGGATGAGCCAATGAAAGACATAACACTATAAACAGTGATCGTTACCATCTAGGAAAGTCACAGAAGGCCGTATCTAGGACCTGCAGTTGGGCTTCCCTTAACTTCTAAATCAAGTCAAGATAAAGTTCTCACACAGGTACTATCCTATTATGCTTGAATCTCTTTATTGTGCAAAAGCAGTCTGAGAACCACATGAATCCCAATTGGACAACCATATCAGATAATCAACAGTAGGGAAATGTCCACGAGAACAATAGAAAGCATAACATGAAATGTATAGTCAGATTCCAACACCAATGGGTCCACTCTTCCATTTTTAGCAGGTTAGTCAAGCTCTTCAAAATTTATTGTAACATATTATGTAACAGCAAACTGTATCCCAAACCAAAACCAGATGACCATTTCCATGTGAGCGTTTGCAGGTGGGACCTATTATCCTATAAATGCAAAGAACACGGCATGCAGATACACAGCAACACAACATAACATATCGATAAAACAGTAACAAATCAAGCTTCTAAACAAAGGGATATTTTGTTTTCCTTTACCTGGTAACTATAAGAGTAAACAGAGCATTTTATTCATAACAAAACAGAAAGGGGGCAGGAAAGAAAAGCATACACTAGTTTCAGCATTTAGCTCTGCATCCTCCTCGCCTGACACATCAACTAGGTCATCTTTGTAAGACTCTTGTTCTTCCTGAGTACCAGCAACTTCTTGTAGCTGCTCAATTAACTTTTCAAAATACGAATTATCTGCAAAAAAATTATATTATAACACAGTATCCAACATGGCTCATATCGCAATGATTAAAATCAGTCTTAAGTTTTGATTTATTATTCGCTTGATCCTAGTGGGAATCCTGGAAAAACACATATATCATGCTATGTATAACACAATCTTTGGCCACGTATGAGAACAAATTATGGATTTTCACAATTTGATATCCTTTTAGGCTTTAGCTAAGCCAAATGTATATTTCCACTTCTAAGGGATTTAAAATGAAGCTACAAATCAGCAAACTAGGAGACTTTGATTTGAGATGCAGTAGAAAATGTGATACCAGGCCCATGGCCAGTCAGTAACCACTTTTGAGATGAAGCCAAAAGAGAAGAGAAGGAAAAAAAAACATCCAGATAAAAGAAGATCTTGGAATCCCACTTCACTCAGTTCCCAAATAGTGCAGACACCATTGTGTAAAAGATATTAACTATACTATAATACAAATTCAGCTGACTAGGAACTGAACTTTCAAAAAGAAAAAAAGTTATGTGATCTATTCACCTTTTGGACGACTGCTCAGAGCTTCATGGAGCCTTAAGGGGTGCTGACGCTCCTCCTTTTTATATTTTAACTTGACTTGATGCCGTGTTCGACCAGGAAAAAGTTGTTGGATCATCGATAAATCAGTCCCAAATTGTTGAATCCCCTAAAACACAACAGCAAATATATCAGTTGAAACTTGAAATATAAGACAAGCACAAAACACCAGGCATCATGGCATTGCATGCTGTGAATTGGCTTGAAGGAATTCATTAAGTTACATAGGATTTCTATATCTTCTCTCTCTTCTAACATCTCAAATTATATATTCAGGGATAAGAGTCATAAATTTACACATTTTTTTAGCTTTTCATCACTCCAGCAATTACTTGGTAGAACTGGAATTTCTTACCAACCAGACATGATAATGCACATCACAGGGAAAACTTTCCCTTGACACTCTGATGATGTTCTGTCCACTTAACAAGTTTTCAAAATTTTCAACTTACTGGAAGAACCAGCCAAAAAAATATTTAGACTAATGAACCCAACAAAAACTGACACTTAGCCAATCATCATGACCTCTGTTCTATCCATGACTCATTTCAAATAACCAACCTAGTATGCTATCTTAATGTATCATCACATAGAACAGCTTCAACAATTTAGGCTCATAAGCACCACAAGCAATAGTGTACGGAGTTTGCATAACTAAAATATAAACAAAAGATAGAATTTAGACAAGTTTTAATTTCATGAGTACAAAAATTGAAACAGATACTTCTATTTGCTTTGTTTTTCAGTAAAACATGTGGTTAATTATGGCCTTTTAAATGCAGAATTACAACTATGTTTACCTCATAAAACAACTCTGTGTCTTGTTTTGACCATCTTGAATTGGGTGCTCTGTCCATGAAAGACTGGTAGTTGAATAAAGATGAACTTGGTTGAGCCCTAACATATGTTTGGTCATCACCATGGGTTATGTCTTGCTCCGAAGCAAACCCATCCTCTTCATTATGGGAATATTCTCCATGAAATGGATTGTCAGTGCTGCAACATAGTGAACAAAGGTACAAATCAATACACTTTAAAACTATATATAAGCATCTTCTTCCGGTGTGACGATTTTAGCAATCATTCCTGGAGGCTGGAGCATGCAGCATTATTGTCAGATTTTTCTTTTTTACTTTAATAAGACTAAACTGCTTTTCCAATTATTAGACAGATCAAATTTTACCTTGAGTTCTATGGATTTGGTCCAGAAGAAAAAAAAAAGGCAAAGCAAATGGTGTGACATGTGATGAAACGTGCTTCCAATAAAGCAGATTACTAGAAGCAGTTGAACAATTTTTGCTTGTTTTCTATTAGAAGAAATATGGGAAAAACATATCATGCAAACAGGGCACAAAGCAACTGCCAAATACACAGGTGACATTACAGTGGCTTCCATTTATACGCAAAATTAGATGTATACATATACTGATTCAATCACAAGAGCCATGGCAGTGTGATGCAACATAACAAAAGCTCCTCAGCTAAGAATTACTCATCAATTCACACCATACCTTTGATTGTTTGGGGGAATTTTTGATGTTGTCGTCTGCATAAAAAGGACAGGAGGTCAACATAGAAACCTTGAACTTCTAAATATGCAAACATAACACGAATACAAGGATACTAATATGGAGATGACATTGATAAACCAAATCACAGTAAATTGTTGCACAAGAGAGAGGGAGAGGTACACATACTGCTAACCGCTCCTTATACTCAGCAAACAAAATGATGTCCCTGATAGGCAACCTCTTGAAATCAATCTCATCCTCTGGCATGTTAAGCAAATCCTTATTCACTGTATAAAAGAAAGCAATTTGGTAAGACTTAGATAAGAATTCATAATCTCTCCTAACAACTGACACACATATATTGAGATTACCGCATCTTTTGTTTCGACGAGTTGAATGAGAAAACTTCTTGCGAGGTTTTTGCATTGACTGTTCTGAAGTGTCATTGGATCTGTTGCGCTTTCGAACTGGTTTTTCATTTTCAGTCACTGGTTCCTTTGATTTTTTTGAAGCTCGTTTCTTTCGAGATGCAATTTCCACTTTGTTTTCATCGTCACTCTCTTCATCCCCTCTAGGTTCATAATCATTATCTTCTTCATCAACAGAACTACCAGGAGGTTCAGGTAACCCCCCATTATCATGAGCTTCATCCAGCTCATCAACAACTTGAGGGCCAGCTGCCAAGGAAGATTTTTTGGACTTCCGGGAACAATTTGATGCTGAAAAAACCTTTCTTTTTCCACTCTTAGAACTCTAAGAAGAAACCAAAAGAAGTTAAACCCAATTGTCAGAACTAAATAAGATATTTACCCATGTCAAACAGCACTACCTCCTTTTCAGGCACTACAGGAACATCCTCTGAACGCACGACATTTGCATTAGCCAAGCAATTGCTTTCTGTAAAGTCTTTCTGATTTTGATCCACTTGAAACTCAGAGGTACAAGGATCAAAAGGAAGAAAATCGCCTGGGTGCATGGATGAGTCATCATTGCCATGAGCCTCATATTCTGGCTCATCACCAAGTTGAGGGGCAGCGGCCTGCTTTGTCAGATGCCTTGATGATTTGTCATGTTCGTTCATGTCACCAGCTAAGGAAGCTTTTTGAGACTTCCAAGAACTACATGATACTGGAGCAGCCTTTCTTTTTCTACTACTAGAAGTCTTATAAGAAACCAAAAACAAGTAAGCACCCTATCTACACATCTAAGTAAAATATTTTATTCATGCAGAACTTATTACCTCCTTTTCTGGCAAATCAGAGGCATCCTCCTGATGGATAGCAGTCACATTATCTGAGCGAGAAGTTTCTGTAAGGTTTTTCAGTTCTTGGTTCATTCGAATCTCAGAAGTACAAGGATCTGGAGGAATAAAATCACCTAGGTGAGTGCATGGGGAATCAACAATATTATCTGATGGGAAGGCAGCAACTGAACACCCATCAATGTTTATGGTTTCAGAAGGAACAGGTTGAACATTTGGTGGTGGGGCCATAACAGACTCCATGACATCTGGGGACAAGAAACCTGGAGTTTCCAAGCCAGGAAATGCCCCTGATTCCTGAAACTAACCAAATTATTCCAAAACATATTTGCAAGGAAGAAATTATACAATTTAAAGAAAGCCTGTAGATTCACCTCTAATTCCAACCTTCCATTATCAACCTGAACAGCAGCTTCATTGGGACTTGAAAAATCTGTCGCCACCACATTACATTTCATGAATGCTGAAGAATCAACAAAATTTTGTGCAGGAAAGCTGGATTTTCCCTTTGAGTCCTTCTGACAAAAGACAGTAGCTAAAATTTCTGGAGGAGAAAGAAGAGCCTGGCCATTGTTTCTCCCTGGCTCTTTGGTCCCAGCACTCTCCATATTAGGCTCACTAACATGATCGGTTAGTCTACCATTTTCAACACCAGAAGATTCAACGGGCAGCATGTTATCCAAGACAGTGGAAGCTAGACCCGCCACCTTTTCTACCGCAGTATTGGGAACAGCAGAAGCAGCTAACTCAGATGTTCCCTTCCTAGGCCGGGCCTTTACCTTCGACTGTAACTTGCCAGCAGCCCTCCCTGACCAAAATAATAATAATAATAATAATAATAATAATAATTTCATCAATCATCTCATAACAAAAGCAAAAGGAAAGGGGGGGATCAAAGATTGTGCAAGCGATATATACCAGTTGATATGGCTGGTTGAGGATCCATATAATCAAAAGCGTCCAAATCTAATCTCATGGAACCAACCTACAACCAACAGAATTTCCAGAATTATCGAACTCAACCGCGCATCTTGGTGCAATATATCAAGGGCATGAGACAGATCAAACCCTCACCTCTATGGCAGATTCTACAAACCTAGAATTCAGGCCAACATCATTTCCAGACTTCATCTCTGCAAGCGGAGTATTTTGGGGGCTCACATCCTCTTCAGTTGCAATATTTTCAGATGAGGGGTTGACTAATTCCATGCAGCTGTTGTCGTTGAAATATAAAACTTCGCTGTCTTTTGATGGCTCATTACTCTTAACATTGCCCTGCTGAAGTAAAGTTGGACCGTCTGGGTTCATCCTTGTATTTGCAACATCAACAGGCTCTGTGGATTGTGTTTGTTGAGAATGTGCCTTAGGTTCTTCCTCGGCACATTTAGATGGAGATGAAGAGACGGGTGCTGGATTTTCATTTCTTTGCCGAGGTTTAGCCTTAGGCTTGAATTTCCCGCCAGCCCTAGCTGTAGCAGAAGTGAATCCCACAGTGAATCTTTCAATAGAAGAACAGGGTTTCCATTAGTGACAGATCAACTATGTTGTGAAAGCGTATCTTACAATTATTTTTTAGAGATTTAGGAAGAATGTCATCCAGTAGATCTGAATCAAACCCCAATGAGCCTGCCTAAAGACAGAAGTTTCAGGACTTATCAATCCCATGGATGCAACACATCAAAAACAAGAAAGGAGAGGATGAGTTCTTACCACTCCTGCTGATTTCACAAAGCTAGATTCCTGGTCATCATTACAACCAGATATTGCAGCCTCCGAATCCATAGCACCAACAGAGCCTGCATCATTTATCCTAGCAGGGGAGAGGTTTGCTGCCTCCAAGCTTCCTATTTCCCAAGAGGACAAACCTTCCTTATATTTCAGAGGTTCTTTGACCCCAACCATGTCAGAGGTGGCTAAGGGACTCCCTGACTCTTCAACCAATTTTGTTTTTCCATCATTGCTTTTCAAGGGTTCCTTAGTCCCAGTAGGTGATGATGGAGACAACGAACCAATTTGACATGTCAACTTCTCATCCATGATACCAAAAGGCTGAACAGAAATATTTGTGTCTAAGCTAGTTTGCGATGCTGCCACAGCCTTTTCCTTGGCTTTACTTGGAGGAAAAGGAATTGGTACAAATTCCACCTTTTTTGGTCGTGGTTTGGCCTTAGGCTGAAACTTCCCACCTAACCTAGCTACTAACAAAATTAACATCAAACAACCCAATTTTTATTTAAAGCCAAAAAAAGACCATTTGTACTTTGATTTGCCAAGCATTGCTTACCATTAGTCAAGGCAGGCTTAGGAAGAATATCATCAAAAGGGTCCAAATCAGGATCCATTTGATTATCCCAACACAATATTGATGACCAGCTATATTATCTCTGTCTCCACAATCAAGTGGAAGCCCAGCAGAAAACCCCCCAAAAAGGGCACTGGTACTCTTCCAGCACGCTAAGGAAATCAAGAAATATAATCAATCAGAAGATTGCAGTCTTGAACTTTCCAATTTTCTTGGAAGACTACTTCAAGAAATGAACTTACTTATACAAACATTCCCAGCTAAATAACACTATCACTCTTCAAATTAAGTTAAGCCCTGCTCTTCAAATCTGCATGTGTTAAGAGCTCACTTGAAAACAATTTCAAACCTAAATAGTTTGCTGCCAGGTTCGAGAACCAGCCATATGAGTTAGGTCCTCTCTGTTTTTGATGTTTATCCATAAAAATTAGAATGTCAACAGCCAAGTTATATTAAAACCTAAAAGCACCAGAGAAGTGACCATCTATGATTAGATATTGTTGGTCCACTAAATCCCAACAAATAAATCAAACACTTACAATTAGAGCTGCAAACTCTCAAATATCAAGTGACAAAAGAAACCATAAGGTATGCTTAACAATTCAACATTCAGTAACAAGTAACAACATAAAACCAAATTTCATGATAGCTGAACCCCGCAACTTACGTTGAGGGGGCCTGTAGCAAGCAATAACCAAGAAAAACTGCTAGTCTGCAATCATTGCCCATACACCCCTGTGAGAAATAGCACATGAGGTATTTAACATAAGCCCGCATTTCATAGCATCGAAGCAAAAGTACCGAATTAACAAGCATGCACAAACCTTTTCACTGATGTAACAACATCACCAGATGTGCTGATCTCTGGATCAAGGGCTCCACTTGCCCATCTAGTCATGATATACAGAGACAATGAATAAAACTTGAGTGAAGAATTACAGTACTTTTTGAAATACAGTAGCAATGCATGGGTTAGGCTTTTTTTCAATAAATGCATGGTCATCTTCTGCATCGACAGCAACCAGTTATCGGAAAATATCCTATATCCTATGAAAAACAGACAAACACTCATAACTGACGCAGACGGCTTTTAGGTAGGCACAAAGCATCCCTCGGTGGGTAAACTAATAAGAAGCGTACACACAGAGCATCGATTCATTCATTAAAGATCACAGTAGCATGGCAACATTAAAAAATCTTACACTAGTAGATATGAATATGGCAAGGGCATTTTGATTTCAAAAGTCAGAATCTGGTGTCTTACTTGGTATGTTAAGCACATGTATCATCAAGACAATGAAAAACAATTAGCTAAGAGCAACTCTGAAATATAATATAGAGGAGCACCAAAGGCTATCAAATACAAATAAAGAGCTGCAACATCAGAGTTCATCACAACAGTGATTTCATTTTGATAACTTTAATCCACATGCTCATTAATTGACTACGGGATATATGAAAAGCCAAAGAAACAGCAGCCACTTTAAAAATAAGTTCAGGTTAGAAAACATAATAAAATTTGATTGAGCAAAATTTCATTAATTGACTCTGAGATTAGTAGTTGCAAGAGGAAAAAACTTGAGCTCGGCTGCTTACAATGGCTTTATTTTACCAGGTGCAAAGGATTTTTCCACATGGTTTTGTCAAGATTTAACAAAATTATTTGCCATTAGAATGACTCCCCGGCTCCCCCCTAATTAGTTTCCCAACTAAGAAAACTAATTCAGAACTCAGAAGCTCCATATACAAAAAAAAATCCTTCAAGGTTGCAGATCACTTACCAGTAGGTTGCAATTTGCAGATATAATTCTTTTCCACCCAGATGGAAATTGGAGAGATGGAAAGCGAGGTAGATTGTACAAAAGTGGAATTTGGAAATTGGTAAGTTACGGAGAGATGGAAATTGGAGAGATGGAACACTGGATGGTAAGTTACTTAAATGTTGCAGAGACCGTTTGTTTTGAATTTTGAAATTGGAAGTTTGGATTGGAACACTGCAACTGGAAGGACTTTGAGAAAGAGAGGCGCTAGAAGACGCTAGGTTTTTTACTTTTTTGTGCTGTTCTTGGCTTCCTGTAGTGCAGAGTATATATATTCCTTTTAAACACGTAAAACAGGTTCAAAATCGTGATTTTAAACGATTTCAGCCGATTTCAACGTTTTCATACGATTTTACTATAATTTTATCACTTTTCGAGTTTATAAACAGATTTAACACCATAATATATTTACTCGTAATATTATATAATTTTACTAATAAAATCATGATTTTAACAACCTTATAAATAAATATTAATTTAAAATAAAAAATAATAATTTCTTAAAATACAATCTCAATATATATTTTTCACAAAAAAATAATACAAAATTAATACAAAAACATGGAGAAAATATTATTTTAAAATAAAAAAAAAAAAAATTTCTTAGGCCTAGCGTCGCAACCAGACATAATCTCAATATATTTTTTGAAAAAATAATATAAAAATATAATAAAAATAATTTCAAGTAAAGAAAAAAAATAAATAAAGTTATTAA
>Ga0307515_10015119_pt1 | contig 14240 bp, 3 predicted proteins | sample 17_EM_MG_FD_194513 | JGI IMG/M metagenome (GOLD analysis project Ga0307515, IMG submission 194513) | Populus trichocarpa ectomycorrhiza microbial communities from riparian zone in the Pacific Northwest, United States - 17_EM | ecosystem: Host-associated > Plants > Roots > Unclassified | place...
TCCCTAAGTAGTTTATAAAAGTCTATAAAGATATACTACTAAGGGCGCTCTAGTATTAGGAGTGGCTTAAGTAGTCCTAGGGTCTTATCCCGTGGGATTATAGCTCTCTAGCAGTCTTCGTAGTTCTATATATATTAATTGATATCTATAACTATTCTCGGCTAGTAGTAGCAGTAGTTAATAATTTTACGGGTCTTATTCTTACCAGGGTATGCCGTAGAGACTTAGCAATAAGCTTCGCGGATTAGTTCGGTCCGTAGATTATTAACATTAGGGACTATAAGCCGCTCCTAGTATAGGAGTAATTTTTCCTCTATTTTAAAATTGGGGTTTCCTTTCACGGCTTATTCACGGAGGGCCCTTAGGGCGTTAGCCGTGCGGTTTACAGTTAGGAGGCGGTTAATTAGCCCTATTAGCTTATCTAAGGACTCCTCTATTGATACTAGCTCGTTTTACTAGGAGTCTAGCTCCTTAAGGATCCGCGGGTTAAGCTGTTCTAGATAGAGGAGGGCGCGCGTTTAATATTGGGTCTTTAGCTTATCCTAGGGTCCTATATCTTATTCTCTTCGGGTTAGGGTATTAGCCTTAGAGTTTTGCTTACTAGAATAATACATAATTGTAAAGAAGAATTAGGAGAGTATTTTGGCTTACTGGGCTTATCGCCCTATAAGCTGCTTTATAGTTATAAAGTACTCTAGGGCTTTATAATCTGTATATATCTTAATCTAGGAGTTTATACCTTTAAGCTTTACGCGCTATTAGGAGAGTGATTAAATAATAGCTAGCATTTTTTTATTATATACTTTATAGTTATACTTAGCCGGGTTTATTATTTTTAAGAAGAAAGCTATAGGGTACTATTTACCGTCTAGATATAACTGTAATAGGATTCCCGCTATAACCCTATTAGAGGCATTTGTTTCTAGTATTAATTTAAGGTCCGGGTTATAGTAATAAAGGATTAGGGAAGAGATAAGCCGATCCTTTACCTCTTTAAAGGCCTTTATATAGCTATTATTAAAGACAAAAGGCGTATCCTTCCTAGTTAGTTGTATAAGAGGTTTTACTACAATTCCGTAGTTACGGATAAACTAGCGGTAGAAATTATAAAAACTAAGGAAGGACTGGATTCCTTTTACTATATAAGGGGGCTTTTAGTTACGGATTACCTTTACCTTCTTAGGGTCGACCTTAATTCCTTCTATAGTTACAATAAACCCGAGGTATTTTGTACGTTTTACCCTAAACTCATATTTCTTAATATTAACTTATAAGCCCGCGTTCCGTAGTCTCTCTAGGACCTTTTTAATATAAACTTAATACTTAAGTTTATCGTCTAAGTATATAAGAATGTCGTCTAGGTATGCCATATAGAATTTATTAAGGTAATTAAAAAGAACGTTATTTATATACCTTTAGTACGTAGCCGGTCCGTTTATTAGTTTAAAAGGAAGAACTTTATATTTATAGGAACCATAGCGGGTACGGAACGTTATTAAATCTTCGGATATAGGGTTTATCCTAATTTGGTAAAAAGCTTGGCGGATATTAAGTTTAGTAAAGATCTTTACCTAGCTTAGATGTGTAAGGGTCTCGTTAATTAAAGAAATAGAATACTGGTCCTTTTAAGTAATAGCGTTTAGCTTTTAATAGTTAATACAAAAACGAAGGCCTTTATTAGGCTTTTTTATAAATAGGATAGGGGAAGTAAAAGGGGCTTAACTTAGCTCGATAAACCCTTTATCTAGGTTATTAATTAAGTACTACTTTATTGCTTTTAGCTTATCCATTAATTAGTAGTAGAGGGGGCTATAGCCTAGCGAGTTATTGGCCTTTAATTAAATCTTATAATTGTATGTCTAGTAGGGGGGTAACTTGTCTAAGGCCGCCTTTGAGAATATATCCTTGTAGCCTATATAAATGGTAGGAAGGAGGCGTTTAACTAATTCCTCGTCGGTTTCCTTATCTAGCCTTTCCTCTCTATTATTAATAATTCGGTTAATCTTATATAGGCTCGTTATAAAGACCTTATTGTCCTTCTGGTATATATTAAAGTGGAACGCTATAGCGCTAATTACGGCGATGTCTACGGTAGGGGGGTTGACTAATAATAGGGGCGTATGTGACTTTAGGGACTTCTAGGGTACTAGCGTTATCGTTACTCCTTTTAGCTTCTATTGTATCTTTTAGAGGTTATCCCTTATATCCTATTAATACGTTCTTTTCCATAACGGTTAAATCTATATAATTTAGACGTTATCTATATTATTATCTGTCCCGCTTTTATATATAGAGTCCTCTTTAAATATAGCGCTTTAAAAGAGTATCTTTATCGGTATAAAGTTCTTTCTAGCTTTGCGGCGGGCGTCCTCTTAGGTAAAGGCTAGGTTACGGGCCCGGACATCCTACTAGTAGGTAGGGTTAGCCCTTACGGCTAGTGTTTTACGGTTGGTTCGGATTTCCCTAATAAAGGAGGGTAACTTTAGTCTATCCTCCGGCTAGACAAACTGTCTTTTTTGTATGTTTAACTAAATATTAAAATAGGACATCTATTTTCGTCTAAGGATTATATTATAGGACCCTAGGTCTAGGATGCAAAAGGGGATACCGTATTAGTATTGTCCGTTAAGAGCGATATATAACTTTAAAACATAGGTAACGGGCCGACCGGCTTGGCTGTTGTAGCCCTTTACCTAGATAGGCTTCTCTAGTTGGATAGCTTTTATATTTAGAAACTTGGCAACATTATTTACATAGGCAGTATTTATAAAGGCGAAGCTATTTACTCTAGTGTTAATAAGGGCGGTTATATTAACTCTATATCTATTTTAAGATACTATATATAGAACCGTAAAATACTTTCCACCTATTAACTAACTAAGATTAATCTCTTTAAAATCAATAGGGTACCCTAGGGGGGAGTCTTTCCCTAGGGTTCTTCTTTTCCTAACTTATTAGACGTTTCTCCTTCCTTTATCTCCTTAATATCGCCTATATCCTTTAGCTCCGGGCAGGATAAGGTAAAGTGACCTTACTTATTACAGTTAAAGCACGTAGCCGAGGTAGGGTTAATTAGAGTATTATAGCGAATACTAGTTAATGGCGTAGTACGTAGCTGGTTAGGCAAGGCTCGCTAGTGCGTAGTTATAACCGCCTTTAGTATAAGAGCAGTCGTAACTTATCTTCCTACTCTAGCTCCTATAGGTATAGCTAGTAAGTTCCAATTATTATAGAGTCGCTTCTGCTAATTAGGGTGGGCGTTAATCCGCTTTAGTTCTAAGTCTAATAATAGGCAATAAGCTATAAGTTTTTTATAGGTTAGTAGGTTATTTAAGGTTATAGCGATCTTTTCTTATAGCCGGATTATTAGCTTATTATATAGGTCTAATTAGTAGTTCTTAAGGGGAACCTAGCCTTCTCCTATAAGGTATAAAAATTAAGTCTAGAATTTAGTAAAGGGTTAGTTCAGTTTTATTATTAGGTGATTATAGTTATAACGGGCATCCTATACTTTATTTGGGTTAATATAGATAGCTGCTAGGTACTATATTATTTTATTAACAGATATAAATTAGATAGGGGAGTCGTCCTTAAACTTAGCTTAAAGGTGCCGTTAGGCGTCCCTAGTGGTTTAACTAAAGAGGTAGAGCATTTTAGCTTTTTTAGAAAGGAAATAGTTATAGTTAACGCGGAGCTTTCCTCGTACTTAAATCCTCTAATTCTCAAAGGTAGGGTCTATCCTATTAGACAGTAGTAGGGGGTTAGGGAGCTTAACGGACTTTAATTACTTTATTATTGTATCCGTACTCCCTAGTATATTATATTTAGTAGAGTAAATAGGTCGGCTAGGGCTTTAAAAAGGGGAAGCTAGGCTATTTTATAGGGCCGTAAGGCTTTCTAGGATCTTTTATAGGGTCTTTTATATATTTCTTACTTTAAGACAATCGGCTTCCTAGCTAGCTGCGAGGGCGCGAATCTGCTTGCGTATATCTATAATATTATTATTATCTTCAATTTCTAATCCCAATTGGATCTTAGGTTCCTCTTGGGTAGAGGCAGCTCTCTTAAATAAGCTTACTTTAGGTGCCATCGTTAGCTTTCTAAAGTTCATCAGTATCATACGCTTTAGTTTTAATTCTAGGGGTATAGGTCCAGTCCTGTCTGGCTTATAAGGTAGGATATTATTTAGGCCTTCCCAGGCAATATAGAGTTGTTTTAGTGTCTAAGTATAGCGCGTTAATGCGTCGTTGCAGACGAAGTTTCTTTAGGGTGGGATATTATTAAGGCCTTCCTAAGCAAGGTAGGGAGAGCTTAGTATAATATCACGGCTTAAATAAATGCCTCTAAACCGAAGCTTAAACTAATGCTATATTACAAAGATACTAAGCTAAAGAGAAGAAAAAGGGGTCACTAGGACCAATGTAAACAAATATGTAGGGTAAGCCGCTAAGGCGCTAGCTTTGGGCGGGCCAATCGCAGGTCAGCAGAATATGGCAGAATTTAGCAGGTAACGTGCGATAGCGCCGTTACAAAGTTCTTTTTTAAGCTTTATAAATTTCTTAAAGTCTAAAGGTAAAAGTCCGTAAAGTTCCATAGGGGCGTTATCTTCTAAAAGGTTAACTATATCTATCCTATTACTATAGAGGACGTAGTTTTATTCTTTATTAAGCTTATATAGTTATAATTAGGAAGCTACGGCAATAGTTTAGCCTTTTTTATATACTATACGGTAAAAGGCCGGGGTATTTATATAGTAGTAGTTAGTTATAGATAGGGTAATAAGGGGTTCTATAGGTTAATATCCTAAGAAGTAAATAAAGGCGGTTAGGCTATACCCTAGGCAAGTCTCTCTAGAGTATTTAGAGTTAAAGGTTACTTTTTTCTTCTTCTAGTTAATAGCGGGGTTATATTATTTAAGCTAGTTTATTCTAAGGATAATAGGGTAGTTAGTAAGTAGTATAATATAGGCCTAAAGTTCTTTCTAGTGCCTATTTATATCTAAGTAAAGTTATGCTATATAGGTAATCTTCTATATGGTATAATTACCGTTAGTAAGTTATAGGGCGCGGGCTTTAGTAAGGGGTAAGGTAAATAGGTTTTAAGTACGTATAAATTAGATATCTATAAATTTATTAATAGCTCTATAATTAATTATAGAATGGCTTTTATATTATCTTTTAGCAGTAGTTCCTATTATAAGTAAAACTATCTATTTTCGTCTATTTATTTTTACTAAGTTATCTATTAAGCAAGCCAATATATAGATCCCTCCGTTATTAGGGCGTCTTAACCCATAACTTAAAGCTAGGACTTAGCGTTTTCCGCTTCTATATCCAACTCTCCCGCTATTACTATATCTTTATCTTATATAGTAGTAGTATATAGCAACGTATTTAGTGTTTAGGGTATTAGGCTAGGTATTAGGCAGCAGCTACTAAACCTAGCCATTAGGTAGTTTGGGTTATTATAATAGTAGCCTTCTTAATAGTATCTATAGTAGCGTCCTAGTTTCTAGAGTAGCTTACGCTCTCCATCTAGGAGTTTTTATAGGAAGGTTAGTATAGAGAAATTAATATTAGCTCTAGTAGCACTTAAGGTAGTAGGCGTTAATGGCTTAGTATATATAGGTTTAGTAGGCCTAGAAGGCTTCTATAAAGAGATCTTTAGGTAAAAATTAGTAGTAGTAATCTAATTTAGTCGTTATTTAATCTTCTATAGAGCTACTACTATATTATAAACATCGTTATAGTTATAGCTGGCGGCCGCATAACTAAGGTAATATATAACTTTTTTAAGGAAGTCCTCCTAGTCTTCGGTATTATCTTAGGTAAGGGCTCCAGTATATTCCTAGAATTTAATATAGAATTTATTAAATAATTTAATAGGGTTTATCTTTAAGGTATATAGTTTAGCTTGGCTAGTAGCTAATAGGTCGTAGTTGCGGTATATTAGGTTAAGATTATTAAGGACTTTTTAGTAGAACTGCCACTTCTAGGGGCTATTAGTCTCCTATTAGGTAAAGAGTCTATTAAATAGTATACCTTTTATTCGCCCGATAATATAACCAATCTTAGTATCTTCTATAGGAAAAAGGTAGGCGCTCTAGATTAGTTTCTTACAGATTTATATCTTTTAGTAGCTATATTCCTTACAGTCTCCCTAAAAAACTAGGAGATTAGAGTAACGTATATTAGACCCTACAGTAACAGCTTAGGTTTAATTATTATAGCTTTTATTATTACTGCTTTAGTAGGGGTTTCTATTAGGTAAAGCTACTTAGCGCTAACCCTCTATTAAGTATTAAGTAGGTAAAGTTGCCGGGGGCGTAAAGACTTAAGTGGCGTTATATATAGTAAAGAGGTATCTAGCGTTATTACAAATATGCTTATTAAGCTAAGATTATAGGTATTTAATTATGCCATCTTTTTTAGTAACTATAGTAATAAATATAATCTTAGCCTTCTTTAACTATTAAACGTCGCGTTTAGACACACGGAGGTTATCTTTAGTCTCTTAGCGTGTGTTATTGGCGAGCGCCTTATAAGCTTATAGGTCTTAAATAATATCGCAATCTTAAGTAATACGTATTTTAGCTTATATAAGCTTTAGGTAGTAGTTTTATAAAAGGTAGTAGTATTTATTAGGTTCTCGTACTACCTTTTTTATAAACATCTCAGCGTCTTATATTTTTATTTTAATAGGTAGTAGCTCTTTTACTTACTTATCTATAGTTATATAGTTAATAAAGGATAAGACATTATTAATATCTACCTTATTAAGGTCGTTGTAATCTTTTAAGCCACTAGGCTTCCCCTTAGGGATTAAGGCTAGGGCTAATAAGTTAAATTCTTCTAGGGTTAATTAGCGGCGTAGGTTAAGTATAGGTATTAGATTATTCTTTAGGTTTAATATAGTAGCTAATAAGAAATATTATCTTACTATTATAGGTTTCTTAGAAGTATAGAGTAGGGTAACTTATAAATATACTACTTTTAGCAGCGCCTACGGTATTATAAAGATATAAAATTAGTCGTAGGCTAAGTATTAATAGTAAAAAAGGCGTAACGTAATGTTATAGGATGAGGGCAGTGGCTACAGAGTATATATATTCGAGGAGTCTATAAGACGTTACGCGATCGATCGTAAGGGTCGAGGACGTAAGGAGGTGATATACCTACGCGTAGCTGATATAAGCTGTACGCGAGGTGTACGCAAGAGCACGAGGTTCTCCTATGGAGGCCCCTGTGGTGGGGTTCCGTAATATATACTCTTTATATTTTATATACTTAGGTATAAACGTCTAGTCTCCTTTATAAATTTAATTATAGCTTTAATTACGCTAATATCTAGCTTCTAGCGCTTAATTAGGCCGTTAATATTCCTACCTTCTTTTTATCTACGTAAGTAGCCTCCTAATATATATAATAGATCCCTAAATTAATCTCTATACGATTATTTTAGTATAATTCTCTATTACGCCTATCTCCTATAAGAGAAGAGGAAGTGCTATATTAATTTTATAGAGATATTCCTTTAGAAATAACCTACCGGTCTATAGCTATATAAGGATAGTAGCTTTAAAGCTAATTAGCTACTAGTATAATCCTATAGCTTTTCTAAGGTAGAGTGCTATATTAATTTCCTTATAAACTTACCTATATCAGATCTTCCTAATAGACGCGGTTTTATTATTATTATAGCCTTTTTTAAGGCTTATATTATAAAGTACTATAGGAGGCCGTCTCTCTATAATAGCTCCTTACTCTTTAATTTTATTACTACTTTAGTAAGCTCATTAGCCTTTTTATTTTTTATAAATCCTAAGTAGCCTAAATTCTAGTATAGCGTAATATTATTTAGCAAAAGCTTTTTTAAAATCTCTATAATTATTTTCTAACAAGCTCTAGCCCTTTAGCTCTATATTAATAGCAACGCTAATTATAAGTTAGAAAATATTCTTATACTAAAAGCAGGTATTAATAAACCTACTTAGTTAATAGCTATATATATAGGGTTTTAAAGCTGGTTAGCTACCTTTCTAATTACTAAAAGCTTTGTAAGGTGGGTGTCGGCCTAATTAAAGCTTACTACCGTTTTTAAAAGCGTTACTTTAGATGGCGTAGTGTATACGCTAACTCCTACCCTACTATTACACACTAATATATTAATGTATATATTAACCTACCTTAGCTTATAGTCTTTAATAATAGCCTAAGTATACTCTTTATTCTTATATATTACTATATTAGGCTTAGCTACCTACGGTGGGTATATATATAGTTTAACCTTTAGCACCCTATTTACCTAAACGTCCTTATATATCTCTACTATCCTATAAAGTAATAATTAGTGCTATTTATAAATGTAAGCTTTGCAGTGTGGAAGAATTGAGTAAGCGACTTAATTGTAAATGTAGCTCTAAAGCGTCTATATATACATGAAGTGGGCAATAAAAAGATAATGACGATGATGCACAATTGCCGAGGTAAACAGCGCTTACAGTTGGCAATAGGTAATGGAAATAGGTAGTAAGACATAGGTAGTGAGACATACGATGTCAAGAAACGGGTGGTGAGTCATAAGGTAAGGCGAACCTCGGTAGTCGGTTATAATAAAGCTTCTATCTTTAAATTATCTAATAAGGATATACTTTACCTAGTTTATAAATTAATACCTAAAATATAATAGCCTAGTTATACAGCCTTTACTTAAAAGGGAGTAAGCCAGCTTCTACCTCTACTGTTAGTAAAGCAACGGTATAGAACCCCTTAATAATAGCTTATACTATAATTCTCTGCGTCTACTAGAGGAGCTATATTAACTCTTATATTATAAGCGGGTATTATATTAGTAACGTATAGTCTACTACTAGTAGGACTAAGCTCTTAGCTAGCTACTTAATACTTTTAAACTATAGTCTCTTTAATTTACGTAACGCTAGCGTTACCTTAGTGGCTTTACCTACCTTATCTACTAGGTATACCTTAAACTATAGCTCTTTATTAAGAATTACCTTAAGGATTTTAACTTTTTATATTAGGGAGATTTCTTTTCCTTTAAATTAGAGTGGTATAGTAGTATATTTACCCACTTCTTTATATCTAATAAGGTAGATAAATAACGTTTTCTTTACTTTAAATTAAGCTCTACTAATTCTCTCCTATTTCTTAAGCATTAGTATAATCTTGCCCTAAATAATCTATATATTTTTCTTTACTATAGGGCCTGTAACCTATACTAAGTAGTTATTAATGAAGGCTATAGAGCTACTATTTCTAGATACGCTTTATATTAAACAATAAAAAAAGTATTAAAGCTAGTACTAATCCCTATAGGAGATCCGCCTATAGGAGCGCCTATACCTCTAATATATATCCATTAACTAGAATATAGGCTTAATAGTTTATATAAAACTCCTATACTTAATATATAATTATCTAAGGTATTTAACGCTGCTATAATCTTCTAATTTCCAGCTCTATGGCTATATTATTATATACACCCTTAATATTAAATAATACTAAGGATAGCATTTTCTTTCCTCTTTACGCTCTAAATATATCCTTATAGAGATATAATAGCGTATATATTATTAACCTTTACTTCTTAGCTCTAAAGTATATCTTAAATAGCAGGCTATATTACTTTACTAGGTATATTATCCTCTTTACTACTAATAATTTAAGTGCTTTTCCTAGCGTTAGAAAAAGAAAGATTGGCCTATAGTTATTTACTACTATATAGTCCCCTTACTTTAGCTTTTATAGCGGTATAATCTTTACTATCTTTTATTTATATAGTACCTTTTCTATCTTAAGTAATTTAGTAAAAAGAGTAGTAATCTTACCGCTTAATATAGGCTATAGCTCTCGCTATACCCTAGCTAGTAGGCTATCCCTTCTAAAAGCCTTAAATATAGCTGCCTTAACCTTATATTTAGCAATGGGCTTTTATAGTAGTTAGTTATAGCTAACTATAATATTATCCTTTTATCTATACGGTAGTAGGACTAGAAAAATACCTAGAGTGGTTTTTTATAATATTATAGTTCTCTATAATAACCTCTTTCTATTCTCTATCTTTTTTAATTAGTGGTATTTTAGCGAACGTGGATATAGCCTATAGATTAAGGTATTTTAACGCTTTTTATATATTATTACTATTACTAAGTAATTCGTCCTAATATAGCTTTCTATATTACTAAATAGTCCTATAAAAGAGCTTCTTCACTCTTACTATAGCATTATATAGTTTAGGGTTATTTCTTTCTTACCTCTATATTATACTGTTTCTATTTCTTTAGTATATATATAACTTCCTTAGCGTTATAAGGTCTTTGTTCTACTATATTTTTATATATAGTAATAGCTTAGCCCGCTAGCAGTATACTTTAAGGGCTCTATTAGCCTACCTATTAAGGTAGTTAACTATTTTATTTATATCTTTTATAGGGAATCCTATCTCTTTCTATTACTTTATATCTTCTTAATTTTTGTTTTAGTATATATTTTTAGTAAATAGCCTCTCCTGGCTCCCCTATATATCTATATTAACCTAAAAGCTATTATAGATAGCTCTATAGTCTAATTTATACATATATTTTTTAATAGCGTACTTTACTAGTTTATTTACTAGGCCCAGGGTTATAAGTATAAGGTTAATTATTAATATTCGCCCTATATTACTAATATAATATTCTCTATTTATAGTATCTCTGCAACCCTAGGATTATATATATTAATAATTTATACTAGTCCCCTATACGTTTAGATTATTATAACTATAATATTTAGGCTAACTGCCTACTATAGCTATAAGGATAGGCTAATAGCCTTACTAATTATAAAGTATATATATATAGCTGCTTTTAGTTTACATAGGAGCTAGAATTCTTAAGGGCAGTATATTAATTATATATAGGTATTATAGTACGGCTCTTATATAGTAAGGATATAGTATTTCTCTAGGTCTAGACTGTCTAGGAGGGGCCTTATAAGACGGTGGTTTGTATTATCGCAGTTACACTATATAATGGATAAGTAGCGGACCCCTAGCAAGGATTCTTTACCTCTTCTTTATTCCTTACTTTTTCTATTTCTACTTTCTTTAGGATATTTATAACTTCTATCTCTTATATTTACTCCCTAGTTACTAGTTATTTTATATAGAGCTTTATATTTTTATATCTTATATTTCTACTAGCCCTTTTATATCTAAATCTGTTATTATCTCTAGTTCTTCCCCTATTATTACTAGTTAGCTATATATCCTTTATAGGCCGGCTATATATATTATATTTGCCGCGTTAAGTCTAATTTTTAATTATCCTAGCCTTAAGCTTACTATAGCTATTTATAGGGGTCTTCTTATAGGGCGTCCTCTTCCTTATATTTTATATAACCCTTATATCCCTATCTGGTCTAGTAATACTATATAGTGTTGCTTCTAGCCTGTTAAGGCTTGGGATAGCTAGCTTAGCCCTTTAGTATTAAAGGTAGGAAACACTATGAAGATACCTATATCCCCCTAGCTTATTACTTATTATTTCTATTTATATAACCTAGCGTGCAGTTATTTCTATAGTTATTAGGCCTTTACCTTCCGTCTCCTATATTTAATACAGTCTTCTCTCTCCTACGCCTTATATATACTTTAATAGCAGTTTACGCAATTTATTTAGTCTTAATTTATATAGTATCTTATATTAGAGAGGCCTATATAGTGGCCGTAGTATACCTATACTATATATATAGATTAGGTATATCCCTATTATATATAGTAGTATAAAAGGGTACGACCTCTCTATTAGACAGGAAGTCACGTTAGTTATAATTAGCCAGTAGAAAAGCAATTAGTAAAAAGGAAAGAAAAGAGTATATTAAAGGAAACTGTCGGTCTGTCTGTCCTATATAAGTTATTAAAGACTCTAGGGCTTTAGACCGATCTATATAACTATAAAAGGCCTAGGCTCTCCTAAAGCTATGCCCAATCTAGATATTAAATCTAGGAGGCCAAATTACACCACTATATACCTCCCCCACTTAAGTTGTTGTCCCCTAACAACCTCTAAAACTCCTTACTCCTCCCTATCTTCGAAATAACGGTACGGCTAGTAACCGTATACGTTCCTTACTTTTACTATAAACCTAAAATAGTAAATAAGGTGACTCCATTCTGGTTAGATAAAACTACTCTTATCCACCTAGCGGGGTAGTATAAGAGGTATTAGACTGGCGGCTCTTAGATAACATAGCTCTTTTATATCCTTCTATCTACTTAATTCTATCCTATAATTCTTTAGGCAACTCCGTATAACTCTGCCCTTCTATAACAATAGGAAGCACCCTACTTATATCTACTGCAATAGTTAAAAGATTAATTCTATTATCGACACAGTAGAAGTATAAGCGGCTATTAAAGCGCTCTATTTTAGCTACACGCATTAGCTAAAACGCGTCCTTATAGTTTTTAACAGCTCTAAGGTAGTAGGAATACATCTATCTCCTAACTTTGTTCTCGTTGCCATTAAGAAGAAGATTATAATCTTAAATTACCGCTAGAGAATCCCACTATTATCTACCCAGAAGGGCGTTAGATAAGGCGCTGGTAGCTATAAGCTTAACTATAGCAGGGAAACGATATAGGATTACGCTATAAAGATTAGTATATCTGGATAGCGTACGGGGCGGTACTTTTAAGTCTTAGTAAGCATCTACTAGCTCTACCTAGGTCCCTCCTTCTATAACTTTAAGGTTATTATAATTGTCCTAAATGCTAATAAACTATAGCAGTATTATTCGCCGGGTCTCGGTTAAAGGTCCTTTCGCTCTATAAGGAAGGTAAAGCATAATTATATATATATCTCCTTTCTTACATAGCTAAGCTACCTAGTTAGTTATATACTTTTCTACGTCTTTAGCAATCTAGTCTTAGTTAAAGATCTTATAAACAAATCTATCGCCTTTAGTTAATCCTTACACCTTAAAATTCTTCTATTATAATTTTAGGTGATAATATATGCCAGGTAGGATAATTGTATAATTATCCTTAGTCTTATTATCTAGAGAAACGCTTCCTTAGGTTATATTAGCACTACGTCCGCTTTCTAAAAAAGAGGGAATATTAACGTTAATATAGCGGAAAGCTATAGAGTCTCCTTTAACGGCGAATTTTGTATAATAAGGGTAGGAGACGAGTTACTACTAGCTATTAGGCCTAAAAGCGCAATAGAGACGGTAATACTAAGGATCCTGCCTTATTAGCTGCTAGTAAAGACCGTAAACCATCGTTCTTAACTAGCCATAATTTAGCCGCCCATTAATTAGATGTTAATAATAGCGGTATATACATATTTCTTTATTAATTATTACTAAGATATTAAAATCCAACCACTATCTAAATACGTTCGAAACTATAAATCCTTCTTACTCCTATATATCTTAGTTGTTTAGTAGCAGTATCTAATTAAGCAAAGTCTCTTAGTTATAGGAAAACCTTAGTACTAAGTTATAAATAAACTTATATAGTCCTAAGGAGTTAGACAGAACTAAAGGTCTATAAGCCTTTTTAAACCAGAAGTACGTAGTAGGATCTATCTTTATAGTACTAAGGTAGTTATAAGCGTAATATATTAAGCGGAGTCTATAACACAGTACAGTATAATTTAAACCCTTTATCGCCAAACCTATATGTCTTCCTATTAATTGCGTATGCATCTAGTAGACCTTATATATTTCTAGATTTAAACTAGCCGCCCTATATTAACTACGCAGGAGCTTTATTACCTTAGTTAGTTTAATTTTAGTAGTTTAGTTTAGGGACGCCTTAAGATAAGCGGGTATATTATCCTTACAGTTATATCCTTATTTTATATAGAGTACCGCTATAATATCTACAGCCTCCTTAATATACTCCACATTATCTCCCAGCTTAATAACGTTTTTATTAAATATTAATTCTACTTCTAGCCCTCCTACTTCCGGGTAAGTAACTATTAGTCCTCTTTTTAGATTCCTTTTTAATAAAGATACTAGTAGCTATAGGGGTAAGCTAATAGGCGTTCCAGCTATAAGAATACCCTCGTTTATAGATAATAAAGGCGAGTTAACTAATATAACGTGTTCGGCGGGCAAGCTGCCCATGCGGGCATCCTGCCCACCTTAAAACTCACCAAAAATTAATAAATTCATACTTTAATATCTTAACAACCACTTAATAATAAATTTTAATAATTTAGATTT
>Ga0307515_10015120_pt1 | contig 14239 bp, 18 predicted proteins | sample 17_EM_MG_FD_194513 | JGI IMG/M metagenome (GOLD analysis project Ga0307515, IMG submission 194513) | Populus trichocarpa ectomycorrhiza microbial communities from riparian zone in the Pacific Northwest, United States - 17_EM | ecosystem: Host-associated > Plants > Roots > Unclassified | place...
ATAACGGCGCTGGCTATTTAGTACAGGACAAGTGCCCTGGTTCTGCGCCGCGGGTGCAATAAGCAACGAATGCGGCGCTCCCGTACACCGTAGACTGATAGTTCTGAAACACCAGGCGGCCGGAGCGGACCCACCGTCCCACCTGATTCGCTTTCTCTTCATAGTTGAGGGTCTTAGACCCCCGACAAATCTCTCAGCGGATGTTTTACCGCCCCGCTGGGTGATCTAGGACCCCGGCAGCTATTGGATTCTCTCCAATCTTTACCTGGGAAGATCCTGACGACCCCGGGACCGGGCGTCTTGCGCCCCGAACATATGATGTGAGGTACAAAAGACGACTAGAAGACCGATACCCACTCAACCTCATTGCCCTATCACCGCCTCCAACACAAGCCACAAATCGATGGACTCAGGGCCGATTTTCACCCTGACCTCTCCAACTCACGTTGGCCAGATCCACTTGGGTTCTGCCCTTCCAGTGCTCGATGGCATACGTCGAAGGAAGGGAAACCCAGAAGTAGCGGAGAAGTCTGGAAAGGTACGTTCATCATCTACTCACCCGCAGACACCTCGGACTCACTCAACGATTCTTAGGCAACTTTGTATGAAGAGGGAGTTTCTTCACTCCTCTCGAAGGCAAAACCAACGATGCCCGTCCAACCTCTCATCGGCGCCCGTCCCACAGATAACCCTGTTGCCGTTACTCGCACTGAGAGCCTCGGCAACCCAAATCAACACACTAGTCTCAATCACCAACTGAAAGCAGGATCCATTGATAACTTTTTGGGCCTCCGTGCCCCATCGGTTTCCTCTGCTATCTCCAAATCGACGGGATCTACGGTTCTGAATGAAAAATTCTCAGGCGATACGGAATCCCATGCGGATCTCGGCACTGAGGTATCCAAACCTCAGTCGCAAGGGGGGGTTTCCCTGTGGAAACAACTCTTGGACTTCTGCTGGTCGCTTTTTTACCACGACTCATCCCTCCCTTACCTATCATTCCTGCGCCTTTATCCCGAGTACAAACTCACCTGGCCCATCGACACCCTTCGCAAACGTGAATACGAGAGGCTGAAACAGACGGACGAGGTCTACATGGACTACATGGGTGCTTCCCTGTATCCAGAGGGTCTCGTCCGCTCCAACTCCACGTTCCTATGCCAGGCTATCTTGGGGAACACGCACTCTTTTAGCACCAGGTAAGCACCCGAAATTTGATGACTCAAGAGAATGAATACCGATTGGATCACAGTTCCCATCAATCCGCTATGTGCGCTGAAGAGGCTCGTTCCAGCGTACTAGCTTTCTTCGACGCCCCTCCTGAGGAGTATACGGTGGTCTTTACCCCGAACGCGACGGGAGCCCTGAGATTAGTCGGGGAAGCTTTTCCATTCGTTCAAGATAGTACATTCGTTCTTGGAGCGGACTCCCACAACAGCATCAATGGGATCCGACAATTCGCCCTGACCAAAGGTGCACGCCTGGCGTACATCGCTTCCACGTCCATAGGTGGAATGAATGAATCCGAGGCTAAGGTACCTACTTTCTCTGTTCCGTCAGGGTCGCCGGATACTCACCACACATTTGTAGAGCATCTTGATGGCCCATAGCCCCCGATCACGGCTCAGTGTACCGCCCGGTTTGTTCGCATTGACGGGGTTATCGAACGTGACAAATAGCAAGAACCCCTTGTCACTGATCACATACGCTTCCGACCTTGGATACTCCACGCTCCTTGATGCTGCCGCCCTCGCCCCTTCCTCGAAAATATCGCTTAGTGACACGCCTGCCGATGCAATGGCAATCAGCTTCTACAAGATGTTTGGGTTCCCGACCGGAGTCGGGTGCCTCGTCGCTAAGAAGTCTTTTCTGAGGCAGCTGAAACGGCCGTGGTTTGCCGGAGGAACAGTGGACGTGGTTCAGGTACCAGGTTCCGGTTACACTGCGTCTCAGCAGGTACATGAGCAGTTTGAGGTACTATCTCCCTCTCGTTTGCCGGATTTTTGCTTATCAAAACTGTCCCGCGTGTAGGACGGAACCATCAATTTTGCAAGTCTTGCTGCGGTTACAAGAGGCTTGAATATGCTGTCTGGACATATTTCCTATCTCCCTTTGCGGCTGTCGACCCTCGCGCACTACCTTGTGGAATCGTTGGGCGAAATCAGGCACGATACGGCCTCCACTCCTGTCGCCCTCATCCTCTCCCGGAGACCAGGTCGAAGACTATCGGCAGTCGGCGAACAATCCGATACCGGATCAACGGTTTCTCTAGTCTTCCTCGAGGTGAGCCAAGCCGCTTCATCACCTTCACTCCCTAACGAGACCGGTCTTGAACAGCCTTCGGGGGAAATGATGTCCAACTCGTTCGTCGAATACGCCGCGACGAAAAACAAGATCTCCCTCCGCACTGGGTGCATGTGCAACCCTGGAGGATCGGCTGCGATCCTCGGATTCGAAGCAGCGATGGAGAAGTTTTCTCCGGGGATTACCTACGAGGATTTCGAGGACATTGCTGGTAGGGAACTTGGAGTTGTAAGGATCAGCCTGGGGCTGGTCAGTGACTTCTCGGATGTGCACCGCTTGTTGCACTTCGTAAGGGAAGTGATCGCTCGCGATGATGAGAGGAAGAAAGTTTGGTTGGAATGGAAGCTCAGCAAACAACACCATCATGCTTGAAGATTTCTCTCTATTATCTCTCGTTGCCTCTAATTATCGTTCACGCTCTTCGCGAAAACTGCTTACTCTCATTGTAATTTATACCCTCGCCGTGAAAGTTCCAGTACACCCAGGTAGCCGCAAGCCGGGAGTTTGTGGTCTCTACGTTCCGCTATTACTACCTTCACTATGTATATTATTATATAATAAAATATCTCAGCTGGCTGCATACTATGATTGGTCCCTTTCCGTAGAATACAGTCCCGTTGTGTTTAGCTTTCGAGGCATAGTGGTAACTAGAGAAGCGCCAACTGCGGTCGGCACGAACCTTACTTGCGCAATGCTGCTGGGGCGTTTGCTTGTAGACAATTCTCTGATAAAAACCTTCCCGAACGCTCGAGAGTGTCATACACTAGTACGAGCACCTCGAAGGGGTGTCCCACTTGTCCCGGAATCTGTGGAAAATTGCGGGGGGATAATAACACCAAACAAATGTAGGGATGCTATGATGCTCACTAAACCGGGAAGCTTCATTTACGGGTTCAACAGCGCATGAGAGACCTTGCAAGTGAGGCTATAACTTGCTCGGCACTTCGGCGTGACATTCGGTACCGCAACCGGATCCCCTACACGCCCCCAACTCGCTCCCAACTTGTGGCAGTCACCGCCCATGACCCCCATAACCCCCATACTTGGATGAAGTCTACCCTCTACACACTACGATGATACCCACTGGAAATCCACAAACACCGCTCAGCGATGAAGAGGACAAGGAAGCAACCTCAATCGTCACCTTCACCTTGGACACGGCCACCATGGCCCTCAGCCGTTACAGATCAAGGTTTTTCCTAGTCTACGGAGACGTAAACCATCTCCTTGAGCCTGGAAAACGCATTCATTCGTCCCTCAACGTCGTCTCTTGGCATTCGAATCGCCATTCAAAGAAGGGTCCCAAGGTCGTTTCGTTTTGGCTGAACTGTAGCCAAGGGAACAGTGACACGGACGATCCAAACGGCGCGTTCTATCAGTTAATCCACGCGGACCCACCCCTGGTACGCCGAACGGGACGGAAGAGGAAGGAAGTTTCGGTGGATAATGGAGTTTCTACCGTCGACTGCTACGAATTCGAGGTCCTGATACCGGAGGAAGGGCTCATCAGGCAATGCTATTATTGCCTGTCCTGGGAGGACAATGAGAGTGGCAGGTACTCGCAGATAAAGCATGACAAGTATTGGTGCTCAAGGGTACGTGTTTCTTCCAAACTGGTATCCAATTAAGCTAATAGTTGACTGGGTACAGTGTAAGAAGAAAGGGCATTTCTTGTCTACTATCACCCCGAAGGAAAGGTTTAGAATACGCCTTGGAAATTCTCATCATATCGAAAGAGACAGCATCTATGCGTGATGCTCCGGGTAATCGTTATACAATGTCAATTCATCGGACCAAATGCTCGTCAGTAACATACATTGGGACATTTTTTACCTCTCGTCTCTGCTGGTGGATACAGGGGCTTTGATTTACGGATATTTTTCTTGGATACGCTCATTGGGGAAGAGGCCCATGCCAGTGTTTGAAATTTAATTCCTCGCGGTACATTTTCGTTCACCAGCGACTCGGCGGTTTACCCATCCTTGAACTGCGAAGCCAATGTCTCGCGTTGGAGTGTGATTATAGAGCGTATTGTTGTCAAGGCGAATCACCACTTTCGCGCGTACCAGCGTTTCCGTGGAACACCCTGACAAAGTGTAACGTGCCCCCGACGGAGAGGGCAAAATTTCCCGAACGCTGTTCCAGACGAGGAAGCGGAAGACGGATGATAATGTTCACCCGGGTGTATGCATACCAAACGACAGACACGAGGTACAGTCTGGCCAAGAGGTAACTACAGGCTCCGAGTATCGTACGTCGGAAGGAGAGGACAAAATGAGCGAGCTCTGGAGCTTCTTGAGAGAACGGTATTCAGCCCAACACAAATGACGGCTGTCATTATGGTGTAAGATCTAGAGACCCATCAGCGCGACAACCGGAGAACGCGAGTACTACCTCCGGTCCTCCACTTGCAGGAGAAGAGTCCGAAGAAACATGGTGGCGCCCTTGACACCCCGGTTCTTCAGCCCATTTTACCGGAATTTCCGCGGCAGAATGTCCCCTCGCGTGGAGATTGGAATAGGCCGCATATACTCTCGTGTCCATTGTTTGGCAAGGATACAAAGGAGAACAACAACTGGAGGACATCCGAGAGTTGGAAACCGCAAGGTGCTGATGGCAAGAACTTCTCAGACCGCGGTGTTGGGAAACGGTCCAGTCGGAAGACCCTCCCAACCACTCTGACCAGTCCGCAAACCAGGGGTGAGCATCTTGAATGCAGGAGCATGGCAAACAAACAAAACATACGGAAATGAGCAGTGGATCAATACCCCAGGCTCTCTACTCAACTTCCACGGCACTACCCGCGGTGGCGGCGTCCATCCACAGACTTCTCCCAAACCTTCATCCGTGATCAGAATCCGAGCAATGAGAAGCAGGCGAGCTGCGCACTTTATTAACGGTGTCTCCGCCCGGTCCGGGAGCCTCTCCCCGTGGAAACCGCTCCATCCCGGGTCCTAGGAATGATCCGTCTCAACATTGGTTATGAGTCAAATGCGGTACTCACTGTAGCGCTATGGGGGTTGCGGTAATCACAGCAATGTGAACAGGCGTTCATCCGGGTTGCCGCGCCTACAAACGAAGGCGAATCGGCAGGGGGGTCCAAACCAGGAAAGCAATCCGCACTTCGATCGGCCTAATGCCCCTCTCTTACTGTTCGCTCCCAGAACTGTAGCGCGGTCGGGGGGCACAACGGTCGTTACGGGCGGCGATCCTCATACGACCGTTACAGCCTACCTACTGGGGTATTGGCAGCACCACGCTCTCATCAACTACAATCAAAATCCCTTGTCAAATTTGTGGGGTCGACGAGATCCTCAGGTGAATGTTTGCGTTCTTGTTGGTTACCTGTTCTGCGGAATTACCACGCATTACCATATTGTTGGGATACATAGAAGATTCTGCTTTCGGTGACCCACCTGCGCTCGTCTTCCTTACGGATTTGCCCGATAAACTGCTTCCTTGTCCTAATCCCCTGACCACCACCAAACGGACGCACTCCGCTTCAACCTTTCCTCAAAACATCCCCGCGCTTCTTTCAATTCTGTCTGATTTGATCTGGGATCACCCCGACGATCCTCGCATCTTTGATTTAATGATGACTTCACATGGCACGTGAAATCCTCGGCCTTATTGGAGGGGCTTCTCCATGGTCACCCGTTGTACAGGCTATATATGCACTACCCTCCCCAGTATTATCCCGGATCGTGCCCATCGGAGCTCCATTTCATCACAAGGTCTGCCGTCCAGGACATCCCATTGGTGTATCCGGGTTAGAACCTGGGTGCCCTGGAGCAGCGCTCGCGAGAGGGAACATGCAAAACCAATTCTCCCCATACCTTGTGTTAATGGACCGAATGAATTGGACGTCGCGGCGGAAGATGATTCCTGATGCGTCTCTCGTGGGACGACTCTTCTGATCTTTCATTGTGATAATTCTGGGAGACTGTCCGTCGGAAGATCCGCGAAACCACGGAGGAGCTGGATATAACATCGGCAGCTGGGCCAGATTGGCTGGAGTTCTGTGCGAGAGTGGAGGATCGTCAACACGTCCCAGGTCAAATTTAGCACCATGCATGTACCAGCTGAGATGGGTATTCCGAGAGCCGGCTCGAAATAAAATTACTTCCACGACGGAACCTAATACACCTTGTATACGTATGGCTACAGAAACATGACCGTACGAGAGCCCCAAAGGATTATTAAGAAAAAAAAACTGCTCTGAGGGCCTGACTTTAACAAGACAGCGATCTGCCCCTGGTATATGAGCCCGATAGCCTCGTGCTCTGTCTCAACCACGATCCCTCTCCTTCAATCGGGTCCGATGGTAACCTTGGGTCGTCCTCGTCTAGAATCCCGCCAAGATCCACTGCAGTTACCCCGGTCAGCCCAAACGCAGGACTCCTGATTTCCCTCAACCTCCACCCTTCCACCTTCTCCCTTGATTCTGTATACTCCCTCGATTGCGACCACCCTGGTCTCTCGTGGGGCGGCAGGGTCCTTCGACCACGACTTATGGCGGAGTTCAGAAGGCTCTTCATTGGTTCCTTCTCTTGGTCTTTCCTAAGGCTTCCCTCGATGATCATGTTCTCCATCTCTTCCGTAAGAAGGTCCATAACTTCTTTAGATATCGGCGGAAGTTGGGGGTTTGGTTCTGTTGGCGGAACGAACGAAGGGCTGAGCAATCGTACGTTCTGATGCAACATGCTGAACACTGTAGTCCCAGAGGTCAGGCCAGTTTGCGAGGGTAGAACGAACCAATCTACCTTCTGAGTCCAGAGCTTTCGCGATCTGATCATTCTGCTCGAGAAGTGTCCGCCAACTCCTCACGTCCCAGCTCTCCTCTATCGGTTTTGGGAATACAACGGGTGCGACCCTCGAAAGCGCAACGGAGAAGAAAATGGAGAGTTGATGGAGGAAGAGAATGTGTTGGTATTGTACATGTTCGGGAAACAGGAGAGACCACAACGACGGGACTGGGTTCACGACCAACGTGACCTCGGTGAGGAGGCCAATCAGGAAAAAGATATATCGCCACTGGGAAGGGATGTGAGGTGTGGCGGGAGATGAGGCGTAGGGAAAGTACGCACGAAGTTTACCGTGCTGGGTGATATCGTGGACCAGATGAACAGCCCAACACCGGTCACGATGTGGTAACCGGCAGACTGTATCATCCCGTACCTCAAGAAATCTCGTTGGGTTCTACAATTCGTCCAAGTTGTGATCTCCGGCCCGAATCTGCAGCACATGAGCGGCGCAGTAAAGGCACTTTTATGCCTGGTCTCGTACCTATCGTATGCAAACCGCGTTATGGGGTCCTTCAAAATATTATAAGCCAGCCTCCCCTGGATGAAGACGTCTTCCACTCCTCCTCTATCCGGATGGTTTTTCCTCGCAAAGGCTCTATTCGCTTTGTTCAGCTCCTCTTCAGTGAAATCTAAATGGAGGTCAAAGACGTCGTAGAAGTTCACAGGCATCGCGCGATGTGCTTCGACGAGGTTGTAGACGAGGAATCCGAGGACGACGGTGGCGTATGCGATGCGGTAGTGTCTAGAAAATGCGGGAGTTCCGGGTTTGGGTGGGTTGGGCATATATCGATGAGAGAAACTGATGAGTTGACGGGTAACGGCGTCGGGGATGTAATACCACCCGGCCATGCGTCCGATGGCGTAAACCGACGAAGAAACCATGTTTCACGAAAACCTGAAAGGAGCGAGACTAGAGTCAGCGGAAGCATTCGGGATTGGTTGAATCACGGAAAGAATATAAAAGCTCAGGTCAGAACTCGTGAGAGCCCGAGAGAGTCGTGTCCTCCTTCCCACACCATAGACCACGATCGAATCGAATGTCCCCTCGCCGTCCGAGTGTACACCTGGGCCCCGATCCACCATATGAAGCGACCCTGAACCTTCAACGTGTACACGCGTAACCACACGTAGACGCGTGAGTCTCTAGCGCCGACGCTTTGAGCCGCGTGAAGGATGTAACGTCGTAAGAAAAATTGAACCACATCTAGGACCACCACAACTCGGAGTGAAGACAGCCGTTGATAGCTGCTCCGAGTGGGCTTGGCTAGTCGGACGTTCACGAGAGACCTTTGTGAGCTCTCTCGCGTTATAGCCCCTGCCTTTGATCGAACCGCTATGAGACTTCAAAGTGGACAATCCATGAGTTAAGGGGGCACCAGTGATTTTAGGTGTAATTGGATGTCTGTCTAGCCTTAAGGTGCGAAACCACGGTGAAATCTCGAGTGGTGCATCGGGTAATAGACAGTTTGCGGGGCTCTGGGCGCATGATGGATGGAACCGAGTGTACGATACGGACGGAAGGGGCGTGATTCGACCGGACACGGTGGCGGGTCGAACCTTTTACTGTAGCATCACGGCAGAGAAAGAGGTAGAGAGAGAGACTCGCCTGGAGGAATATGAGGGAACAGGGAGATCAGCCACTGGCAGGGAGAGTCGAACCGAGGCTGAGGTGACGCATGCTTAGTCAGCAGGGACAGCGCGGGTCGAGGTCGACGTGTCTTTGATTCGTTTCCTCCTCACAGCCATGAATATCTTCCGGTTAATAGGTGAGCTCACGCGCCCCCCGTCTTCCATCCCCGTGCTCATGAGCGTGTCCGTCTGCAGGCGACCTCTCGCATCTCGCGTCGATATTCATCTTACTCCAGAAAATACAGGCAACCCGCTCATGTAGAGGTCCGCTTCCGACGCTTCTCGCCAGGTTTCTGGAGTATTTTCGGACTGTACTAACGACCCAGGCCAGGCATCTCGTTCAAAACGCAGGCTTTGTATGTCGTTGTATTCGTCACTCGCTACCTGGACCTGTTGTGGACCTGGGTTTCTCTGTACAACTTCACCATGAAGCTGTTCTTCATCGGCAGCTCCTGTTACATCCTCTATCTCATGAAAATCAGGTTCCGGTACGCCAACCCTCACCGTGGTGTCTCTGTCAGATGGTCGCTAATCCTCGACTCTCAGGCCAACTCACGACCCTTCCATCGACACATTCAAAATCGAATACCTCCTCGGGCCCTGCGTGTTTTTCAGTCTCATCTTCAACTACAAGTTCAATTTCTCTGAAATCTTGTGGTCATTCTCCATCTTCCTCGAGGCCGTCGCCATTTTCCCACAATTATTCTTGCTGCAAAGGACAGGGGAGGCGGAAACCATTACGACCCATTACCTTGCCGCTCTGGGAACGTACAGGGCTTTCTACATTCCAAATTGGATATACAGGTACGTGTGGCGGCCATTCTCTCGGCGTTGCGTCGTTTCTGACAGGTTTTTGTGACTTTCGTAACAGGTGGTACACGGAAGGCAATATCGACATCATTGCTGTTCTCGCTGGTCTCGTCCAAACGGGGTTGTACGCCGATTTCTTCTACATCTACTTTACCAAGTGAGTTTCTCGCCTCTGTTCGCAGGTTCAAGTTCTTACACCGTCATAAAGGGTGTTGCGAGGAGAAAAGTTCGAACTACCCGCGTGAACAGATCTCTACGCAAAGTAATAGACGGTACAAAATAAGTTATTCCTACCTTGTGCCCTCATGCGAATACTTGGACGCCGGACGGATCAGTAGGATGATTTGTTGGCTGTACGGCGGATCAGAATTAGACACTAACCCCATCAATTTCTAAACCTCGAGGGGACCATCAGTTTCGCGTTCCTCGGTAGCGAGTAAAGAGAACTTGCGGGGTATTATTTTGAGATAGATTGGGGGAGTATGAAGATTCCTCGTAGCTCGTTGGTGGCATGGGTTTCGTTGAGATGTGAGCTGGGATTTGGCCCATGTGAAAAAACTTCCTCTTACGGAAGCCTCCCCATGTCAGGCTTAGCTGATGCCGGGGCTAGGGAATTGATCCTCTTACCCACACGAATGCTGATATCTGTCCACACTGGTCTTGGCCCCCTCTTGGTCAACGTTAACTCCATCTTATCTGATTCCCTTTCTTCAATCCTGACCTCCATATTCCCCACCACAACCGCCTCCGACACCAACGTCAGCCATGTCGGCCACACCTACGCTAAACGAGACGAACTCTCCGAAACCGAGAGGATCGTCTTCGGGTGTCTCATACCAGTCCTTGTCATCCTTTCCGGCGTGTTCGCTGGGTTGACTCTAGGGTACATGAGTTTGGACGAGACCCAGTTGAACGTGTTGAGCATCAGCGGGACACCGTGAGTTTGTGTCTCACGACCATTCCGATACCTTCCTGACCCCTCAACTCGGCCTCGTCTCTCAGTGAACAGAAGCGTTATGCCGAGAAAATCAAGCCTATTCGGAAGAACGGCCACCTTCTCCTCGTAACTCTCCTTTTGTCGAATATGATAGTCAACGAGACCCTCCCGGTCATTGCCGACCCCGTTCTTGGGGGAGGCTTTCAGGGTGTTGTGGTCAGCACCGTGCTAATCGTGCTGTGAGTCCCAAGTACGGAGACCCGCTCCTCAACGGCTGACGCTCTCCCCCCTCCAGGTTTGCTGAAGTCATTCCGCAGTCCATTTGCACACGTTATGGTCTTTGGGTCGGTGCGAAGATGGCCCCGGTCGTACATGTGTTGCTTTGGACTATGGTTAGTCTCAGCTCGCATCTAAAGTGTAATCGTCATTGCTGAACTTACTTCGCCGGATCTTGGCAGGGGATCATCGCGTGGCCAGTCGCAAAGCTGCTCGAGATTGTGCTCGGACCCCACCACGGAATCATCTACAGGCGCACAGGTAAGGCACCATGAAGTGTTCGATCGATGTGCGAGTTTACTGAGACACCCTGGTTTCCAGAGCTTAAGGAACTCATCGCGATGCACTCCTCCACGGGAGAGCACGGTGGTGACCTCAATACTGATACAATCACGATCATCGGCGCTACGCTTGATCTTCAAGAGAAGGTTGTTCGGCAGGTAAATTGCGCGTTAGCTGTCTATCCATCTGTTTTCCATCCGCTGACAACGGCACGTCAAGGCCATGACTCCGATCAATGACGTCTTTATGCTCCCGATCAACAGCAAACTGGACTACGAAACCCTCCGGAAGATCTGTGCGACGGGTCACAGTAGAGTACCTGTATACGAGGAAGTCGAGGTTCCCGCTTCCGGCGTGATCGAAGCGAGAAACAAAGCTGGATCTGCTATCGCCACCCTGCCGAACTTGGATGGAAAGGAAGGAGATGGAAAGACGATAGTTGTGAAGAGGGTTATTGGGATTTTGTTGGTGAAACAGGTTGGTAATCTCGTAACCTGATTAATTTGACGCATATATTGATTACAACCACCTAGTGCGTTCTCCTCGATCCCAACGGTATGTCTGCCTCAGCCCCAAACGCAATCCAGAATCACTGAGTCAAACAATGTACCTGTTCCCGCAGATGCAGTCCCCCTCCGCCAAATGAAGCTTAACAAGGTGCCTTTCGTTCCGAACGATGAACCACTCTTGGGAATTCTCGATAAATTCCAAGACGGTCGTTCGCACATGGCGATCGTCAGTCGATTCAGCGCTGCGAGGGCCAAGAGCGTCAAGAAGGCCGTCAAGCAAAGCCTCACACAGCGTATCCGTCAGACAGTAGGGATCTCAGACGACTCTGGTTCGAGCAGCGAGAGCGAGGATAGCGGGGACGAGACCGGATCGATTGAATCCAGAGCAACCAAATCCAAACTCCGCAGCAGCACATTCTCGGACGGTCCGATAGATCCGGTTCCTACACTGCGAGGAAAACCTATTTCGGAGGACGATCAAGACGGGGATCACAGCGCTGGTGGCACCTCTGAGCCTGGTGTTACAAAGCGTCGTCGATTCAGACTTCGTAGAAAGAAGGATGAGAAACGTCGGCGAAAGGCGCGGCGTGAAGAGGCGAAGCAGGGGGATATCGAGATGGGAGAACTTCCTCGGGACGCGGACACCGGAAGGAGTGGGGGGTTCGGGTTGTCATCGAAAGAGCAAATCACTCCCGCGGATGCTGTTTTGGCCAAGGAGAGTGTCAACGAGGTTCGTTTTTTTACTATCGTTCCAATCAAGGCGCTGACATGCTGCATACAGTTTTTGCAGATCCTAGATCCCGCGATCATGCCACTGGGGATCATCACCCTCGAAGATGTTCTCGAAGGCATGTATACAGTGGGGCACCGTTTCTCATGAGTGCTAACGTCCACCGACAGAACTCATCGGAGAAGAGATCTATGACGAATTTGACCCACACGATCAGGGAGCCCAACTCAGCTCTTTCATCCCACCGGATTTCGACACGGGAGCCACGGCTACTACGATCAGCGCCAACGGCCCTAGCCACGAGAACCACAGCGGTCTTGTACGTGCCACCAGTCATAGCATCCGCACCTTCCACCGGTCTGGGAAAAGCTCTTCCATTATGCCTGGACTTGGACATGGACCTGTAATCATAAAACCCATTGCGCTCAAGGCCAAGGAAGGGTTCGGTATCTTGACGGGTAGAAGCAAGAGCACGCCTCCGATTCCAAGGGAGCAGGTTGGGGAACAGTCTCCTTCGCACCCTGGTGTTCGGCCTCGGACAGGGGACTGCAACACCGGTGGTTCCACTTCGTTCCCCATTGAAGTCGTCAACAAGACCAATGTGCCCTGTCTTGATCTACTTATCCCTCCTACGAACCCGGTGTCTATCTCCAGCCCAGGCCTTCAACCACCTGGCAGTCGACCTCAAACTCCGATACACCATTCACCTATACCTCAGGCTTCAACATCCAGCCCACATCTCACAGTCCCTGTGCCTCCTCAGAATACCCCTCCTACCTCCCTCGAGGCATATCTTTTAGAGAGGAAACAGAGAGGAGGGTCCGGAAGTGGGGTGACCCCAAGGATTGTTACTCCTACCCCAGGGGTAAAGGGAAAGGGGTTTAAGAGTAGTCCATTGAGTCCCACTGAGAGGGAGACAACAGATGGGGTAAAGAGCAAGGGTACCAGTAGTGAGGTAAAGGGGGGTGATGGAAGTACTCTTGAGAAATGACTTGGACAATAAGTTGAGGTAGTCTTGTTTCAATGTACCATTCCCCAGTGTCATCTTCAGACTGACACTGGTAACACTCAGTTTGTATTATATCACTCTTCCCTTTATCTAATAGAAATTCTCTCCAATAAAACTCTAATTATAAATATAGTACAGGATAAAACCTTAGTGAGGATGGACATGATAAAATTCAAAAATCAGCACTTCTCTAAGTGTATAGCCAGTAATCAGGTATTAACTATCTCACTGAGTGACATTAGGTTTTGTATATATCTCTCACCCAGTTCAAAAATATTTCTTCCAGTAAGTATATCCTTAGTCCAATATGTACCATCAATCCACAATGAAGGATCACTAACAACATCCAGATGTGGTCTTCCAGTAGATGGGTCAAATGGAACAAGAGAAGAGCCTGAGGTCCCAAAATCCACCCCTCCTGGGCTGATGAGTATCTAGAGTGGATCCAGACTTTTTAACAGTCTATACAGAGAGAGTCTAGGTATACCCCACCTAACTCTGCCTTCACCATCCTGCAACTATTAGTCCTCACATCCATTGCACATTTATAACACTATTAATAAAGAGCATAGGTTCACACTAGTAGTGTCATCCTGAGAAACAAGCCTTGTAATTGCCACTGTAACCTGTCATGATTTGCAAAGAGGAGACATTCTAACTCTCCTCCCTTATTGTACTGCCTATATCCCTACTTCTATCTGCTGACTTTCTCAGCAGGGCTCAATGGGCTAACCTTCAATTGCTTCCCCCACTAAGGTTATATTCTACTTGAGGTCAGAAGATCTCAGCTTTAATGCACACTGCTACAGTAACCTATAACATCTCTACCTGGTATCAATGGGTAGCATAGTACAGTTTCAACATGGGGTGGAATTCAATAGATATTCTTAGCCACATATCTGCAACTACAAACATAGTACACTACAAATCCCTACTAGGAGTACATGT
>Ga0307515_10015121_pt1 | contig 14239 bp, 9 predicted proteins | sample 17_EM_MG_FD_194513 | JGI IMG/M metagenome (GOLD analysis project Ga0307515, IMG submission 194513) | Populus trichocarpa ectomycorrhiza microbial communities from riparian zone in the Pacific Northwest, United States - 17_EM | ecosystem: Host-associated > Plants > Roots > Unclassified | place...
TGGAGATCGCCTTCTGGACTTATCACAAGCCTCCAAAGCATTGAGTTGTTGACAAGATGATATCTGTAAAATGTCTCATTCTCATTATAAACAAATTCGAATGTGTACCTGGGATTCTGTTTTAATTGATTTGACCCACTAAACCGGAGACCATTCCATGGTCCAGACCGATATTTCACTTTTGAATCCTCGATCACTAGTATCTCCGGATACCCATTAGGAGAAAGCATATCTATAAAATGGCCTCTGGCAGGATCATCAGGTGACTTCCATGATGTCAATGACCAGTCCATTCCTGTTATTTTGTTCCATCCCTGCTTCATTTCAGGCAATAATGTATCAGTTGGATGTTCGAAACTCTGCCACAAAGAATTTTCCAGGATATCATCACCCTCCTCTTTCACAAAAAGATTTCCTGAATCAAGAAGTTGTGCAACTGGATTCCTCGCAGGTGATCTCGATGTGTTGGAAGACCAAATTATGCTCCCACTGCTATTGAGAAGGACAAGACTTCCTTTGTTGGTAAGCCTTAAAACGCCTGATGAATCATTAAGGGGTGTTTCTCTGTTGGCAACCCAGACTGCAGTCACGACAGATATTTTGCCAAACCATATCCCCAAGTATCTACTTTTGGATTTGCCAGGCTTGAAAAATCCTAACACATAGGCTCCATCAGCTGAAATTAGGGTCTGACCATCTCTAATGGACTGAGATGTGTTTATGGTGTCAATGGCCGTAGCTGTTTCTAGAATCAGCAATAAAGAGAAGCAAAGAACAAGTACGGAAATGTAATCCATGGATGTTCTCATCTCATTTTTCTTTCTTGTAGCTCAAGGTTTTAAATATATGGGTGGCTTAGACTAGAAAATAATCAAATATTTATCGTTAGATACTGCATACTTTCAGACCTGTCTTGTCACTGTCATCTGAGGGCTGAGAGAGCAATATTCCATCAAGTGGGAAACGCCACATGCAAAAATATTGATAGTCAAGAAAAGGCTGAAGGAAGTGGGGATTATCATGGCCTTGTCCGTGGACTGATAAAGTCTAGCCACCCACCCCACTACATTATTAAGTCTAAAAGTTGCACAGTTTGATTAATGATTGAGAAACCACTCTGGTTACGTTACCTTTCAGCGTTGATTTACTCTCTTTTCTGTGTGGGAATTTCCGTTGTTTTTCCTACGAAGGATGATAATTGATGTTGACGGAAACTAAAGATATCAACTAATAAATAATATATAATTTTTTTTTATGAGTGAAAAGAGCAGTAAATATAAACTTTAAATTTGCAGATTTATTGTCTCTAAAATAATAATAATAAATTTTGTTTATAAAGTTTTAAATAGATCATAAACTCTACCTCAGTTATGAATCAAAAACAAAAATCAAAATATAACAAAAAAAACAACCATAAAATCTAAAACAATACATGAAATCTAAAAATAACAAGAAAAATTATAAAAACTATCAAAACCAGCCCTCAAGACTAGATTTTTAAAATCTAAAGATTCGACGGTCAAAATAGCAATTTCAAGCATTGTTATGATCTTTTAAGTCATCATTCTGGTCTGGCACAACTATACCTCCTCTTGGGCCTAGCCTTATCCCACTGGTCTATAAATGCATCTGCTAAGCTATCCATGTAATTTGTTTGGGGCAAATCATCATCTAGTTGGCAAACTCACACCTGACTGTTCAAACTCACCTGTTAGCGCAAGGCCGACTACATCATTCTTCCCGGATTGGAGAGAACTCGTCCTTAATTCTTGTTCCTCCTCTAAATTTTTTATATTTTGAAACATAATTATAAATATTGGAAAAAGTTCATCCTCGACTTTGTCCATTAATGAATATGTGGCTATTTTGCAGTCTGTCGCTAATTTCATTAGTATGAGATAGTTTCTTTCTACAAGTGTTCTTGTTTTTCCTATTTATCCAACCTGCAAATATAGTAAAATTACAACATTTTAATACCATTTATATTCATAATAATAAAATCATAACAATAAATGTTCATTTGTGTTAATAACAATTCATCATCAAGTCAATTTCATTATACATTAATATTTTACAATTTAATTATAATTGTCTTCTTCTTCTTCTTCTTCTTCTTCTTCAATTTCATCATCATCATCATCATGTCCATCATAATCATCTTCATTGAATTTATGATTATCGATATCATCATCTTCATTGACTTCTGTATGTTCAATGGTTCTCAATACATCATTTAACTCATCAACATCCACATTAACATAGACGTTCTCAGCAACATGAAAAATTGAATTTTCTTCTAAATCAATAGACAGATCAACTCGATATGCATCAACTAACTCATCAATTTGAAAAATATCATTTCTTGTAGTTACTTCATTGTTACCTTCCTAAACAAGACACAACCCTTAGGTTTAGTTTTCACCATGGATAACCAATCAACCCTAGAATGCTCTTTTCTAAATAAAAGAGTGTATTTGTAATAAACTTGTTATTGCTTGAAAAAAAATAAAGACATCATCGATGTTGTGAAGTCTAGTATTTATATTAATTTCAACCAAACAATGGTGGGGATCTGCTCTGATTTCTCTATCGGTGGTATCATACCAATAACAGTTATATTATTGTGAAGATTTTCACGCTATGATATTACAGTTTAATCACCTCTTCTAACTTCCTATAATAATCAACTTTAAACTCATTAAAAGTTTATCCCTTAACACAAACTCCACTATTATAGGTCTTTCTACCCTGACCATACTCTTTAGTATGAAACACGTATACATTGATGAAATACCCGTTATAGAACTTGACATTTCTTTTAGAACCAAAAAATAGTAAATTCAAACTACCATTAGCATTTTCAATTGATAAACTTGGTATTTGATTACAAATATTAACATTTAAAGATAAATGTTTAATGAAATTAAGTATTACGAGAGATAAAAAAATTATTAAGTAGTGTTCAGAACCATGTTGTAAATTGTTCATCTTGTAATTGAAAAATTCAAAGATTCAATCAAATATGGATTTTGAGATAGTAAAAATTGACAATGTTACCTACAATGAAGTTTTCAATCTATCAATTTATAAGAGTACGAGAAAAAATATTTTAAAATAACAACATGTTAATATTGTACTTACTGAATAAAACGTATCAATCCATCGCAGTTAAGTAATACATAATTATGCACATGTCTGAATTTAATTTTTATATAGTATTTTTCCTTCACTATATTTTTTTGTACAAGTCATCTAGGATGGGAAAATATTAACAAGTTCTCACTTAAAGGCATTTTCCCATCATCATTGTGTCTTTGAATGTGGTTGATTCTTGCTCTCAAGTGAGACTCAAAATAGTACGAGATAAATATTGAGATCTTTTCAACAATATAAGCCTAATATATCGAAGCCTCAACATGCACCTTGTTTTTAACTTTTTTATTTAGGTTGAACAAATATATGTATGGAATTAAATAAATGTTTTAAATTAAAAAAAATAATACTAAAAATTTAATTAGGATGAATTTGTAATTCCTAACCTCTCGAATAAATACATCCATTTATACTGGACAAGGCTTCCAACTTTTTCCTCAAACAGTAGATGTATAGGTAAATGCTTTATGGAGTTGAAGAAAGATAGAGAGAATATCATCTCAAGTTTATAGATTGTATGAACGATATTGAGAATGCAACTTGTAAGAGCATATATATCTAAAAAAATAATTGATCTTCATGAGTGCATCCCATATCCTTTTTGGCAGTAAATCTCGGTAAATAAGTGAAATGAGTGTTTGCATAAATACATGGCAATCTTGACTTTTCATTTCATACAATCTGTCATCCTCTAAATTCACCAATCTAGATATATTCTAAGTATATTCATCAGAAAAAATTAGACTCTTAAGTCATTGGTAAACAAGTAATTGTGCATTCTTGTCTAAAACAAAACTAGCTTTGGGCTTTACAACCATTGATCAATTATAAACCAACTCCATATTCTTATAGTGAAAAAATAAAGGTATATTCATTATAGTCTTCATATTGTCATTTGTCTTCCCTTTCACATCCATCATAATGTAAAAATGTTTTCAAACACGTTTTTTTTTTTAATATTCATGGCATCCATATTATGATGATGAAGATTAGTTTTCTAATATAAAAGCTCAAAAAAAATACTTCGTCTAACCCAATTGTGAGTCACATTAAAATTAGAAAACTTTTGTTTACAAGATTGAAAACCAAACATAATGCCCTTGTACTACGAGATCATGTTATACAATTCTTCACCCGACGATACTGGTGGTACAACATCTTTTTCAAATCTACCTATAAAGAAGTCATTTATGCTCTGTGTATTTGTGTTCGGTTAGCAAGAACAAACATCCAGTTACAATTAAAAAAAAACATGTTTTTACCACCATTTTTAAGGTGAAGGCCTTGTTATTTTCATATAGTATTAGATATGTTAATTTTTAATGGTGCTCTAACCAGAAACTATCACATATGCATGAAAATCATTGATAGTCTACATCAAAACTTTATTCTTCTAAAAAATTTATTTTCGTGAGACATCATACATTAAAGTTTTGGATGACCACAATTGCTTCAACCAATTAATCAATGGTAAAAAAAAACATCTATATTTTTATATCGATTATTAGTACTGGGTATGACCATAGATAAGAACATGAATTCTGGACTCATACACATTCTCAATGGCAGGTTATAAACCGTGAGTATCACCGACCAACAAGAATATGATGCAACAAATGACTTGAATCAAATGGATCCATCTGTACATATTCCAACATATACATTCACTAGGTTCATTAAAAACTTAGGATGCACCCTATTAAATTGTTTCCAGGCTTCACCATCAGATGAGTGCATCACTACTTCATCCACCATATCATGTGAATGATACCATGTCATGTACTCAACAGTCTTTTGAGACATGAATAATATTTGTAGTTTATGAGTGATTGAGAAGTATCTCAGTTTTTTATATGCAACAACAATCCTTCCCTTGCCAGTTCAGGGTTTATACCGAGCATGCCAATAGGTTTTGCACTTAATCAAATTTGTATTTCCTAGATAGTACAACATGTAAAAGTTTGGACACGTGTCAATTTCTGATATCCTAGGCCAAGGGGTTTTCATCTTGGATTTAGTAGCACATAAGTTCTTTTTCAGCCTATTCATTTCAGGTAAAATGTTTCTCACTTATTTGACGATTTTGTCTTAACCAGCCGTACTCAACCCATGATCTAACTTGATAATGAACACTAATGCAACAGTCAATAATTTACTGTGATTTGTGCACCCATCCTATAATAGTTCGTAGAAATCTTTCAAAAGATCAAAAAATCTGGATGCATCTGCATTTGGTTCTTCATTGATGATTGAACATTCACTTGCATCACCCTGATAATTCATTCTCATTGCATCCATAATCATACTTCTATAATAATTACTATTATCATTAACAACTTCATACACGTTGCTAGAACTAGAAGTTAACTCAACCATCCTTTCTATCATGGTCTTGTAAGGAACATATGGTTTTTCTTGTGCAAACCAACACAAATATTTCTCCATAAACCTTTTTTTATAGAAGATACATCGTAAAAACTTCTGGATCAAGAAACTTTCTATTTTTACATATCTTATATGGACATCTAATACCACATCCACTAATATTTTTTTGATTAGATAAGGAATATTTAATAAAACTCTTAACCCCGTTAAAATAATTCGTCCTTCGCAAACCTTCAAGTGAAACTCGATACATCCAAGAACGATCATTCATTATTTATATGAAACCTATATAGAATATTGATGATTACATATATTAATTAATAATTTAACTAAACAAATTATCGATACTCAACTAATTAGCTATTATTGATTTAACCTCAAACTTATTCAATTATTTTAATGGTACCCTTAAATCATTATCAATTTTCTATAAAAAAAATCAAATTCCTTCAAATTTATCAAAATTTTCAACTTAAGAATAAAATTAACAAAATATGAAACATACCCATTAAATAAGCCATCATTTATTTCATTACAAAACAACTAAGTTACAAAATCATATTCAATTTCATCAAATGACAAACAAATATAATTTTTTAAAAATCTCAAACAAACCCTAACATGTACAAATCATACATTTATAAAATAAATTTCTATGAGAAAAGTTATAAAATAAGTAAACACACAAACAAACTACACATACTACATAAAAATACCAAAAAAAAATTAACATTTTAAAAATGGGTTATAACAAAAAACAGGTAGTTTTGCTTACTTGATATGACGAATCTTCAAAAAAAATTAAACCAGATAAGGATGCTAATAGACTGAGTGGTAGAGTGACCGGATCTGTGATGATGAGAGTTTGATTTATGATAAAAAAAAAAAAATGGGAGTGTTGTCTCCTGTTTCCTGCACAATAAAAAGAAAGAATAAGATGAAATGGGGAGGGGGGGATAAAGGTTTGTCTGTCAGGTTATAACTTAAATATTACCAATGGATTCACCGACGGATATTAACAATAGACATATTTTTTTGGTAATTCTGTCTGTAATAGTGACACGTTATTTGTTTTTTATTCTTTCATTTCCAACTGTAATTCCTTCAGTTGTCACCGATGAAAAAAATTTATCGGTGAATACCGAAGCAAATAACAAGGAAATACTTCATCGGTAAATGTCACTGTTATTTACCAACAGGTTTTTGTTCTTTGATATTTTCATTTGTATTTGATAATTTTCTAGTAGTATAAGATATCATTTCAAATACTTTATAATATTTACAATTTTTTTTTAATTATTGCCTTTTCTCTAAAGTTATGTGTATTATATATTAGAATCAATTATAAGATTATTAATCAAATGAAAATTATTTAGATGAAATCAACATATGAATATGATTAAAAAAAAACCCACTTAATTAAATACATTTTTATTTGGACTTTGTGATGACTGTTAATCACAAAAAATAAAATTACTTGCGTGACTATTAAAGAGTTATTTAAGTTTATCATTAAGCATTTTATAATTTGAACTGTATAGATTTAATAAAAAAGTTATTTATATTTTATTGATTATAGAAGTTCTTCGTTTTGCTCCACAATGATACTTGATGATAACCATACAACTGAAAATTATTCTTAAATCTAAAATAATATATGCCAATACTAATTTGATGGAACAACTAAATTAAATAGATAAATAAATTAGACGTACTGAAAGTATAGATAATGTTTACATGATAATAATACCTCTAAAACTCTATACTCAAGTCGGATATCAAATTTTCTTAATTCAACTCAATCATATATATTAATTGTATGTTATTAATGGTTAATGCATTACTCCTTGTTGATTACAAAGTATGTGTTTAAACACCAGAAAGTTTGTGATAAAACATTTAAAAAAAAAAGAATTTGGATGGTTAATGTGCTATATGTGACCAAGGTTTTGAATGCCACAGATTCCACGGCAATGGTATTTTGTCCATGGTAAGGCTAGCTGCCTTAGTGGACCTACTTTACAAGTCTACTAGACCTACAATGATGATCTAGTTTCAAATAATTTAAAATATTTTTTGGCATCTTTTTGGAAAGTTACAAGAAATTAATATTGGCAAATGATTCATTTAGGCAGTTAATTAATAGAGGATTCTACAGTGATTAGAGCATCGTCGCCTGAAAGTTGGCTCTCAGGTGGGAAGATTTCCTACTTGGTTCTGATGCAGCCATCCTTTTTGAATTCATGTGTACAAGAATGACTAAATAATGATAGACTATTTTCTTATAGTAATGAATTAATAGTTTCTTTTAGTTATATTGTATTTTATTATTCTATAATTTCAATTACTCATATTCTTTTATTTTTAGCTCAATGTTTTTCTTCGGATTCCAATTCTCTGCAAGTCTTATTTGAGTCGACCATCGTTTTCTCTGGTTAATCTAATGGAAGTCGAACAGGAAAATTGATGCAAAGTTTCAAGTGATCATCGAAAAGGGAAAGTGTAATCTTAAGTCGAAAACATTATTCATTGAGGGGTCCATTTGACCAAATATAAAACATAGAGGGACTGCTAGTGACTTTTTGCCACTATGAACTGAACCAATACGGCTCTGGCCCATTCCTTTTCTCTGCGCACCCTTTAAAACGTTTTATTTTCCAAGAGATCATCAACATATGTCACCAAGTGTTCGATCAAAATCCTCAACAAGTATATGGGCCACGGCTTGCAGAGATGTTTCGAGGCGTCATTCGTCTCTCAAATGGGCTCGTGCCCTTGTCATACAGACAGAGAAAGGAAACGGACCTCATTCTGCAAATGTGCCACCATGGAGGTAAAACCACTACAACATCCATTTCCTTACATTTCATGTAAATAAGTTAAGGGAGATTTAAATATATTATAATTTATATTTTTTTTAAGTAAAATCTATTTAAACTTGAAATTTATATATTTCTCTAACCGTTTTTTTTTTCCTGCTGCAAGTTAACTTCTTCATTAATGATTGATATATACAAGTCAAGATATTTACTCCATTTGAACCACTTCCCGTGCTTTGTCTCATGTATATGCCTAGCAGTATTAGTATTTGCTTATTCCGATACTTTCCTTTGCTGTTGAATCACAAATGCCCGACAACATTGGAAGTTGTTTTAACATGTAAATGAGAATGTTGGCAAGTACTTGCCATCTAAGCTCTAACCGAGATAAAAAGAACAGGAAAGAATGTACTAATATAACACGAAGACATTCTTGTCAATGTATAAAAGAGTTCTTGCTAGGATAACAAGGTTGTCAAATAGTCATTTCGGTATGTAGGCTCGTATTTGTACTAAATTTATAACCCTGCTACAAACCTAGTATTGGAGCATAAAGAAAAAAGCAAATGTGGAAGCAGCTATAGATTCTAGGACAGAACAAATCTTAAGCATCGAGACACAAAATGTATCTATCTTGCCTCTAACAATGAAATAGAGCATTCATTAGATGAATATGGTTTGCTCTGGGTTGATGAATAAGTCACTTCTATCAGATCCCTTTCAGTAAAAAAGCCAGGTTGTTTAGGCTGAGGCAATGCATCTTCGTTTCCCAGCATCAAAACGACATACGACATGCTCGGCCTATCTACTGGATTTTCTTGAACGCACAATAGACCCACGTGAATCGAACGTAGCACTTCAAATAAATTGCATGATTCAATTATTGATTCTGAAATTAGTTCCAAAGGCTTGCCTTCTAAGAATAGTCTCCAGGCCTGATTGATGAGTGAGACCATGTCATTAGAAAGAGATTTGGTATCTCGAAGTCATTCAATGTTACAATTTTGATACTTACATGCCCGAGAAGGTTGAGTTGGTGGTCTGGATGAGAGAATCCTCTGTTTTTGTTCCCGCTCACTATCTCTAGCACCAACACACCAAAGCTGAAGACGTCTGATTTTGTCGAGTAGAGACCGTCAGATGCATACTCTGGGGATATGTAGCCACTGGACATGCACCAGAAATGTCAGGCTGAATTTGCGAGCAACGGAAGTAAACTACATTCTGAGGAGATACTTACTATGTTCCCATCACTTTGTTTGTATTGGCTTCGGTTTCGTTTCCTCCAAAACTTCTAGCCAGGCCAAAGTCTGAAATTTTTGGATTCATTTCACGATCTAATAATACATTGCTAGCTTTCAGATCTCTATGGATTACTCTCAGCCTTGAATCTTGGTGAAGATAAAGGAGTCCACGAGCAATCCCTTTAATAACATTGTAGCGCATAGGCCAGTCTAGTAGCAATCTGTGTGTTTCATCTGCCATGTCAATTCATTCAGCTCCTTGCAAGATCCATAAATGCGGATAAAAGAAACAGGATAAAAGCTAAGGCATACAAAATTTTGATGGACTTTCAAACAGAATTTCAAATGCATTTTCTAAATACATAGATGCTGATGAATGTATGACAACGAAACTAGAGAAAGCTCTTCCCCACCAAGCCATTTTCCTAAGGATCTCAATGTATTTTTTATCATGCTTATGGTTTCCCTTCCATTCCTTATATCATCTCTCCAAATGTTGTGGTAAACATACTTTTGGGCTGTTGTTCAAAACATAACTCACACAGAGTAGGTGTTGGTGTTTGTATGATGACAATAAAGTAAAATATAATACTTGAACTAAGAATTTATGGGTTGGGAGTGATACTAACTGAAAAGAAAGAAGTCCAAGCTATTATTGGGCAAGAACTCGTAGATCAACATCTTTTCATCCACTTCAATGCAGCATCCTAGAAGCTTTACTAGATTCCGGTGCTGAAGTTTCACAATATGCTTGACTTCATTTTTAAACTCATCAACTCCTTGTCTTGAATTCTTAGAGAGCCTCTTCACCGCTACTTCTCTCCCATCATTCAACGTTCCCTGTAAAGAATCACTCAATATCAGAAGCAAACCAAACACTGTCTCATGAGTAGAGAATCATAATTTGATGCTACATACTACATTGCCACTTGCATTTGATACTTAATTAGCAATGTAGTTACAAAAGGTCCAAAGAAACTAATACCACAGAAATACAGTGGAGCCACGAGTTTTTCTCATTAAATTAGGAAAAGAAATTGCATGATTGTGAATTGATTGGTACCTTATAAACAGGTCCGAAACCCCCTTCGCCTAGTTTATTGTTAACTGAAAAGTTATTGGTTGCCCGAGCCATGGCACCAAAATCAAACAATGGTAAATCCAGATCTTCTTTGTTTCTCATGTGCTGTAAATTTCCTTCAAGAACACCAGTCATATTTCCTGCACACAGAACTGCTGTGACTAAATGGAAACAAGGAATCTCTACCTTTTGTTAAATTCAATTTTCTTTGAAACATCAATTATAATGAGCTCTTCAACAATTTTTTATTGTAACTTAGATTGCCAAAATTCAAATTTTAAAGTGAACTGAGCTGCCATATTTAAAGGGATGGGGAGGAGAATGGTCAAAATTTCACAGGGTTAGTCACGTACTGTCTTTCAGCTGCTTCTTCTTTCGAATATATAAGAACAAGGCTAGGAGAAGGAGAAGAATTCCTGCAGACAACCCAGAAATTACTATAATCCTTTTCTTCACGTTGGATTTCGTCGCACCATCACCATTATCTACACCAAGGCAGAGAAAAAGTGGAGTTAAAAGACAACAATAGTAAATGTCAACTATCCAGCATATACATTTGGTTGGTTATTATGGGTGGAAAATTTTCATTAGTAAATGGCTATTATGCAACAATAGAAAATTTTCTTTATCTGTTCATACAATGTAAACAATACTGATCGAGGCAGAGCACTTAAGGTTTATGCTAAAACAATACTACGCATAGACAGGAACTCTTCAGTGCATCTTGTCATAAGATGTCTTAAGTAACAGGATATGACGGTTAGAATTAAGAAGAAAATTTTCTTCTGTTGCATTTTAAATCCCACCTCAGCTTCTAGTTGAGCTAGTGCTTGAAAAAAATTATATTAACAGTTAATATACTTAATTTATGACTTTACTGTAACTAATAAGAAACCAAGTATTAGCAATTGATTTATCCATGGGTTGACTTCATACCTAGTTCAGAAGCAGCCATTCTGATATAAATCTCCGGCTCATTTTCAACGAATACTCTGATATCAAGTAGGTCGCCGAACCAAATCAAGCAACCACTTCCACTATCCCTGATGTCCAAACTTGAGTACGCTGTACAGTTGCAGTTCTTCAAGCATGTGTTCTTGCACTCCTCGAGATTCATGTTCTTGTTAAACCATGATGTGTTTGTCTGAGGCAACTTTACTCCAGAGAGCTTACGGAACCCATCAACAGAGCAATTGAGGGAAGTTCTTCTAACACAACCACTTGACCAATCTGTGACTTTCCAATCACTTTCGATTTTTGGTACAAATCCATGCAAGCAATCACACACAGGAGAATTGTCAATACTACAAATACCATTTGCACCACATAGGGCATAGCGTTCACAATTATCTCGATTTGCAGTGAGATAAACCACCCAACTTTGTGTTCGATCAATCCACGTGTAGCGCTGGATATCACCATCCTGACTTACCACGATCCTTGAAAGCATTGAGCTATTAAGAAGATGATATCTGTAAAAAATCTCCTTCTCATTGAAAACAAATTCAAATGAGTATACAGGATTTGGTTTTAATTGCGGTACACCGCTGAACCGCTTACCATTCCATGGCCCAGAACGGAACTTCACCCTTGAATCCTCCATCACAAGTATCTCAGGGTAACCATAAGGAACAAGTATGTATGAAATATTACCTCTGGATGGATCATCAGGTGACTTCCATGATGTCATGTACCAGTCCATGCCTGTTATTATGTTTCGTCCTTGCTTCATATCTGGCATTAAGTTATCACCTGGATGTTCAAAACTCTGCCACAAAGAATTTTCCAGATCATTATCACCATCCTCTTTAACAACAAGGTTTCCTGAATCCAAAAGCTGTCCAATTGGATTCCTTGCAGGTCTCAACGTGTTGGACGACCAAATTATGCTCCCACTCGGATTCTGAATCGCAAGAATTCCTTGATTCGTTAGCCTTAAAACACCCGATGTATCATTGAGGGGAGTTTCCCTGTTGGCAACCCAAATTACTGTCTGGACAGAGATTTTGCCATACCATACCCCCAAGTATCGTTTTTTGGACATGCCTGGGCTGAAAAATCCTAATATAAAGCTTCCATTAGCTGAAACAATGGTATCCCCATCTCTAATGAACTGAGTTGTGTTTACGGTGTCAATGGCTGTGGTAGTTTCTATTATCAGCAATAAAGAAGAGCTAAAGAGAAGTAGGTAAGTGTAATTCTTAGATATTCTCATCGTTTTTCCTGCACTTCTCTTTGTTAATTCTTCGGCTGGCTGATATGTTGAAAATATTCTCTGGAAAAGCTCTGAGCCCTGTTCTTAATGCAGTGGGATGGGCTTCTGTCCAAGGCACAACTAGAACGGCAACAACCGCTTCTGTCAGCTCTCTAGATAGCGTTTTGACAATCAATTCTTCCAGTCATTATCATCTAGAAATAACGCATATTACCGTTTTCAACTGATAAGTGAAAAATTTGCCTCCCAGCAGCCGGATAGTTGGATCAAAAGCTGGTTCATTGACTGATTATATTTTTACCCTGCTGGATAAGATCTTTTGGTGGCCGTCTAGAGGACATTCCAGGCACTTGGCATTGATTTACCTCTCCCTTACTAGGAATTTTGTCTTGTTGTGATCAGTAATATTAATGTACTGTGAAAATGGTTTTGAATGCCCAGCTACCTACGTTAGTTGCCATATTGGACCTACTGTAGTGCATGTTTTCTAGACCAGAAATGGAAATTCAAAAGGAGACAGGAATACAAATGAGTGGTATTGGTTTGATCATAGTGGCTTGTCCCCACGGTGATACCTTTTGGACAACTAGTTTCATCAACTTGAAATTTAGGCTAGAACTTTTGGGAATTTTTTTTTTTAAATAACATATTTTCCTGTAACAGGTTGAAAAAGTATCGGGATAATAGTTTGACCACAACTTTGTTTTAGAATAATATTTTTGTATTATTTGAAATAGCATCACGTCTCAACGTCTCAGATTTTTTTTTCTACGCAATAGCTTTTTGAAATAAAGTTGCTCAGTGAATACTTCAAATATATTTTTTTATAAATTAATTAATCTAAATAAAAATCAATAGCATTCAACATTCACAAGAGAGAAAAATAATAAAACAAAAAAAAAAGATCACGGAGAATATATCAAAATTTTGTTTTCGACACCCAATATCATTAGAAAGATCTCTACAAGATGATTCTAATTACATCTAAAACAACATCAAATGAAGTCGTAATTAAATCTGAACAAAATCATTAACAAATTACAATCATGGTTAGTGATATTTTAATGTATGATTAGAATATGTTTTATTGGGATTTTTCTAACCGTACTGTGTGTGTTAAAAATAGAATTTTTGTGTGTCTAGTAATTTTTTTTTTATTCATTAGATTTTGAATTTTATTTCTTGGTCACTAAATCTTCATAAAATTTTAAATTAATGCTAATTAAATTTGAGAGGCCATGACTAACCCTATTTTCAATAAAGGTTGTGTTTTTATGCTCAAAGTATGTTATATTCCTAATATTTTTTTTAACATAGGTTACTTTTCCAAAATTTGTACGAA
>Ga0307515_10015122_pt1 | contig 14239 bp, 14 predicted proteins | sample 17_EM_MG_FD_194513 | JGI IMG/M metagenome (GOLD analysis project Ga0307515, IMG submission 194513) | Populus trichocarpa ectomycorrhiza microbial communities from riparian zone in the Pacific Northwest, United States - 17_EM | ecosystem: Host-associated > Plants > Roots > Unclassified | place...
CCAACTCAATCATCGTAGCCCTGCCATTGCCGTATTCCATCCATCAACCAGACCAAGGCTTATGCAGGCCGATGCAGGCTTTTTAAATCACGTGCAGGCCGGGCCGCTTAGGAACACTGCTACTGAACAAATGAAAGTGAGATGTCAAAGTTGATGTTATGATCTGGCACTATATTTCATTACTATATTGATGAGGATGGCTCGAAACATGCGAAAGAGATACCTCTTCAAAACCACCCATCCTGAACACGATAACCTATGGGAAGCTTGCTACGAGCCATGGGCTATTAATTAAGTATTGATGTTATAGTAAGAAGAGAGTGCGGAAGGAGATTGTCCTGAAGACCTGGTGATCCAGTGATCACATTGTTCCGGCAATGAGAAGAACAAGGTCTAGCAGCGAACAGTCAGAAACCTACCAGCGACACGGCGGCAAAAAGAGAAGCAAAACGCTGGGCGAGAGAGAGGGAGGCCAAAGTGGGTGCGGGGGTCTGGATGTGGTGGACGGACGGATCGCGATCCAATGACGGCAGAGTGGGAGCCGCGGCAGTGTGTAAGCACAGAGACGGCTGGAGAGCGTTCCGCAGCCACCTCGGCTCTGGACGAATGGAGGTCTACGATGAAGAACTGTGGGCCATAGAACTCGCACTCCGGGAGTCAGTAAAGAAAAGGGACACAGTGCAGACACACGGAGTAACGAAGGTAGCCGTCTTCAGCGACTCGCAAGCAGTGTTAGGGGTTCTCCCCTAATAGAGGAATTGGTACTAGTCTACTTCGAGATCTACATAACGGGTTCTATAATACCGTATAGTACATATCACCGATCTCAAAAATGAAGTAGTAAGCTGCCATACATGTGATCCTTAGAGGGTGAATACATGGCCTCGTGTCGATTTGACAGCAAGCCTCATTGCTGGCGGATTTATTGGAAGTTCACATACTACGCTAGAGCTGATTTGATGATGCAATAACCTTGGGCAGTCGATAAGCCTTCAGGGCTTATCGTGATGCCAGTTATTTCTTACCACATTCATTCAAACTGAGCTAAGGGGACTGGACATGGCAGTTGCAGAAGTGCGACTGACGTGTCAGGCAGATGTTAGCCAATATGCTATCAAGTGGGATCTCGAGCCAATCCCTTGGGAAGCGGAACAACTTGGGCACTCCCCGGTCAAAGAGAATAGTCTCGGCCTAAGCGTGGTGTGTCTGATTGATGGAGACATTGGGCAAAGTCAATCAGCCCCGATCAGCTCCCGACTCCCTGGCAGGGAACAAAAGAGTAGACTTATACACTATCAGTTTAATCATACTGGTGTGGTACGTCAAGTGAAATGTCGACAGAGCAATGGTGGCTCACCACGTATGCCTCTGGGAGCAGATAAGCCTAATAGCCTATATGGTGCAAGTTGCATTTTAATTTATTAAGCACTCTGATCGAAGCCCTCCAAATAACCACGTCTGGCGACGGAGAGGTATCGGGTATCCAAAACTCATGAGTTGCAAGATATCTAACTTGAAGTCAGTGTTGATTAAATCTTATCGTATGATGATGGCCTGACTTGTGTGGGGAGTAACTCCTTAAAACCAATCAGACGATTACATGATAACCTTTGGGATGCGTACTTCTCCATCTGAGAGCCTGGCTCGGAATACAGGATTACTCCAAGGTATGACAGATGTGATCATAGCTAAGGTTTGGACATGAACTTCGGTAGTCCAAGGAAGGCTATAAAAAAGATCGACCGCTCCGGCTTTTGAAAGGGTAGCCACACAGTTACGAATGATACCTACCTGGAAAATACGAAGCTGAAATATTATTAAGTTTCTAGTTCTTATTTAACTATTATCATTATTGGCAAGTAGTATATTAGTATCATCTAGTAGGATTGTACACGGTTCCCCTGCCTGATGACCGAGCAAAAGTTTACTGATGATTACGATATTATTGTGTATGCCTTTACACTACTGATACGATGATTCGACAGAGAAGATAATATATTTGCAGCACCGTGAATCTGGTTGCTGGCAAGTATTATCCAATATGCGGCAATACTAAAGTTCTGTTTTGAATATCAAGTATTCCCGTCAGATTACGTTAGGGATCTAGTGGTTACTCCATCACCAGTTTCCATGCTTAAGGGAAATTCCGACAAGAATATTGAGGAGTTCGAATTAGCAGATGAGAACATTGTAACCTCCTCTGGAAGCAATTATATTGAGCATTCTTCTAGGAAGAAGTTGTTGCCAAAGCAGTCTAGCCATCGAGTACCAATTCATCAGACTCGAAGTGGAAAAGTGTTTAAACCTCAGAAGGTTAATGAAAAGGGGCTGAAAAGACTATATCCCGGACGATCAAATAAACAGTTACAAGTTATCCGGAGTTCCTCACAACAAGACAGATTGATATGATAAGGCGGATTGATAGGTCGAGTGCAATTGACATCCATTATTCAGTCTGTAAAAGATGAGTATTTAAGGGAGATTACGCGTAAGACTTAACATTGCCGAAAGTGTCTGAATGCCAGAAGTATCAAGGAATTAGTGGAGAGTGTTGTGAAGATACATGTTAATTTGGATTGAACTATCAACGGGCAAAATATTTCAGCCACGATATTTATTAGTAACCTAGATCAATTATACGAATATACTTACATTAATAATTAATCAACCAGATTAATTTTATGAATTATATGTATTGTCAATATTGTATCATGCCACGATACGATTTAGTTGCGATTCATTTGGAAGCATCTGATACGATCATTCATATTTGTCCTCTTTGTGTATACAATTTATACAGGCTTCAAATGCACTTTGTTTGGTGATACGCATAATTGGATCATATTAGGAACTATGGCTGTGTACCTAGTACTTGCTTAAGTATCTCTGGATACATATATGTAAGTACAGTTACTTGGGTGGAAGCACCCGTGTAACAAGCAGCCATTTGACGAACGGATCACCTGGAACCTGGGCCAGGGCAGCACCTAGCCAGGTGGATTAGCCGATGTGCAAGGAATCTCGGCGAAGCCGGCATAGAGACAGTAATCCACTGGGTCCCGGGACACGCTAGCATCCCCGGAAGTGAGGAAGGAGATCGCCAAGCGAATCAAGTGAGAGATGGCCTCAGAGCAGGCACAGTACGAGAACGAGTATACACCTTGTCAGCGGCCAGGACCACACAAATCTCAGACGCCAACATGGCGGCGAAGGCTGAGTGGGAGGCCAACAAATCCAGTAAGCCCTACGGCCACAGGCTGAAAGGCAACACTGGAAGCAAGAAACCCATCCCAATGAATAGTGTGAAGCCTCTGGCGGACAGGTTCTAACGACTGAAATCCGGACACGGGTCAGTCGGGACGTTCCTAAAACGGTTCGGATACCAAGACGACAACAAATGCTGGTGGTGCGGCGGCAGAGGCAGGACAGTATCTCTGATGCAGGAGCATCTCTTCCCCCACTGCACCCGATGCAGAGACCAGCCAAAGAAGCTCTGGAAAGAGATGGGGAAAGCAACGGGACAGAGAGCGGGCATATGCTGACATGTGCGAGTCTCTGAGCTGCCCTCCATGGAGAAGTGCGATAAAGCGGTGATGGACTTCCTGGTGGCTACTGACATGGGGAAGTTCCCACCCAGAATGGACAGAGGAGGAAGAGTTGGCGGGCAACGGGCGGAGGAATAAGAGCCGGCAGGCTCTCCTTGATTTCATCCTTGTTTTTTGTATTTCTTTTTACCAGCTTGTTAGAGGCTTTCTTTCTTTCTTTCTTTCTTTCTTTCTTTCTTGTACGAGAAGGGGATGACGGGTAGCAGGAGTGGAGCTCCGCCATCTAGCCGACCAGCCCGGAGTCGGAGGGGATCAAGGGACTGTCATACTCTAAGTAGAGTGAATACAGTATGATTAAAACAAAAAAACCTACCAGCGAAAAACAAATCTAAAATATTATTGAGTTTTTATGATACTTATTTTTCATACCTATTTTGCATACCTATCTATACGAATACTATTTGGTTATACACGGTTCCCCTGCCCCGATGGTATTGACCTTTACAAACGAAGCTGAAGTATTAGTATTCACATTTGAAAAGCTACCTACGCACTGCTGAGAGAAGCAGTATCCCTTTGCTGCTCAGTGTGTTTGGTGGTTGTCAGCATTGATCGGATTACAATCAGATCTTGACAGTTATATTGACAAGTTGCATACTCGAGAAAAAATCAACAATCGAAAAGTCTCAACTACACCTAGAGATATTAAGAGACGGTCCCTTACACCTGAACAAGGAACGGAATCGGAGATCTGCCTTAGCTACAACTATATACATGATCTTTGATGACGAACTCGAAGAGGACGAGTGAATCCACTTCCTACAACGAAGTCTCAGCTAAACAAGGAATGAAGAAAAGCTGGACAGGAACAATCGGGCAGTAGAAGAAGATTGACTCCGCTTCTTAAGTCGAAGACTGAATTAAAAAAGCAATTGAGGAAAATCCGACAGGACTTACCAAATAAAAGTTAGAATCTAGGACAAGTCAATATAGTACGGAAGACTACGTTACCATCTAAGAAGAAGAAGCAGAGACTTGGATAAGGGATCCGAACTGTCATCATATAAAGAGAAAGTATCTAGGCCCATGCTTAAGTATAGGTACTTAAGAGATTAGCACCCCCCTAACAAGGAGATCATAACCTGATCTGACTAGCCAATGATGCAACCACATTCACCGCAGCCTCCGCTCCAGCTGAATGGGTCATCGATTCCAGAACATCGCATAATATGTGAGTTGACCACACCAGATTCGACTAAATAAAGAAACTTTTTCAGCCAACGTTTATTGAGCTTGGAGATAACGTTACAGTGAGCCACCATGGACTCGTTAACATTTCGCAGGAGTAGAGAGTCAATATCCAATACACCCCTACATTCCGGCTCTCTCTGCTCTCCATTAATCAATTAGACACAACTGGATACACATTCACATTTGGATACGGTACATCAGCAAAATGTATTTTGGTCACTGGCAGCCTCTGGGAGTGTCTGAGAGTTGTCGGACCAGAATCCCAGGGTGGTCAAATCCCAGAGTTTACTGAACCGATGCAGTGGCCTTCAGGTGCACCTGGGAGCACCGGCGAGAAATCTGGGTGGACATAGGAGGTCTGGTGACAACCAGGGGAGCACCTGGGAGCGCTGACGACAAGGGAGCACCTCGAATCACGGTAGAGCAGTCTGGGAAAAACAACATCGTCTTTGGGAACGCTGCTGGTGCGCCTGGAAATCATAGCTACTACTTTATCGTTCAACTATCTTTGAAACTCATGTATTCAGTTTGTATTCTCATCTATGTATGTATCTATGTATCTATATAGCTACCCATCTACACATGGTATATCTGGACTGGCTGCAGGCGGTGCTTGAGAGCAATTCGAGGTGCGCCTGACGATGACGATCGAGTGAACCCAGAGATACACTCAGAGACCATGATCGAGCGAGTTTGGAGATGCACTTGGAGAGACCATGATCGTGTGAACTTGGAGGCCATAATCGAGCGAGTTTGGACATACACTTGGAGACCGTGATCGATTGAACTTAGAGATGCACTCCGAGGCCGGAAAATGAGCGAGTCTGGAGGTGCACTTGGAGGCTGTGATCGAGTGAACTTAGAGATGCACTCCGAGGCCGTGATCAAGCGAGTTTGGAGATGCACTTGGAGGCCGTGATAGAGTGAACCTAGAGATGCACTCCTAGGCCGTGATCGAGCGAGTTTGGAGATGCACTTGGAGACCATGATCGAGCGGAAATTGGAGGAGTACTTGGAGGCGGTCGATGGGAGGCGTGGCGGGAGCTTAAGACTCTATTCATCAGTTAGTTAACCCGCAACCATGGGAATGTGACGAGGTGACTTTACCTTTGAGCTCTCATGGTGAGCTGGCTGATGGCGGTCGATCTTGTAGGGAGGCACGCCGGAAGCTGAAGCTACATTCAGGGGTTAACTCATAATCGTGAGAATGAAGGGAAAACAGACAATCTTGGGTGGATGCTGTAGTACTCGGTGCGCGCTGTACTCGGTGTATGCTGTACTCGGTGTCAACTCATGATCATGGCATGGAGAGATAAAGAGGGATGACTTAACTTTGTGTTCTGTGATGATGGTAGAGTTGTGGACGAGAAAGAGAGATGGAGGATGATGATGGGAATGATATGGAGGATACGAGCGGATATTAGAAATTAGGGGTACGACTTGCCTGATTGTGTTTAGAAGATTTCATATCGGTGTTGTTACCCGCCGGATCGGGAGTCGTACCTGCTGTATTGGGAATGGTAAATTGACTCGCACAGGATATTCTCTTCAGTCCCAGTTTCTCATAATGTTTTCCCCATCTCCTCTCATCTCTCATCCTCAACTCTACCATCACCTAAGAACACGAAGTCAAGTCATCCCTCTCTATCTCTCCATACCATGATCATGCGTTAACACCGACTACAGCATACACCAAGTACAGCATACACCGAGTATACACCGAGTACTGCATCATCCCAAGATCGACTGTCTCCCGCTCCCAGCCAGTCTCTCATCTCTCATCTCTTGGTGGACCTTATTGTACTCAACTCTCTATATTCCTACAGTTACGGGTTAACCAATGAATAGAGTCTCAACTCCCGTCGCACCTCCCTCCTGATCTACCGCCTCCAGATTGACCGCCTCCAGATTGACCGCCTCCAGATTGACCGCATTCAGATTGACCGCCTCCAGATTGGTCGCCTCCAAGTACTCCTCCAATCTCCATCGATTATGTCTTCCAAGTGGATCTCCAAACTCGCTCAATCACGGCCTCCAAGTTCGCACGATCATGAACTCCAAGTGCATCTCCAAACTCGCTCGATTATGGCCTCCAAGTGAATCACTAAGTTCACATGATCCCGGTGTGGTGAAACGGCGGAGCTCTCGCGGCATCTGAAGGGAATTCGCGAGACAGAGCGTAAGAAGAGGGTGAGTGGATCTGAAGGGGTACCGAGCCGTGAGGAACCACACAAATTGTGTGGATCCATGAAAGCTCTGCAAGAGTGCATGGGACCAAGAGCTGGGAAAGATAGACTGTGTATATCATATAATGAGATGTTTATCTACCCCGGGGTTTCCCAAATATATACTCCCTGTTGCTCAGTCCATCTCCGTTATCGCTGCATCTCCGTTATCGCTGTATCTCCATATGCCCCCCCTCCCCCCATCGCTCAGTCCGTCTCTGGTATCGCTGTATCTCTGAATGCCCCCCACCGGCTTCCGCTTGCCAATCTGTATGGTGGTGGTGGGGGTGAGAAACGGATTTTCCCGCCACAATGGCCTCCAAGTATATCTCTAAGTTCTCTCAATCAGTGTCTCCAGGTGTTCTTCCGATTACCCTCAAGTACCGTCCGCAGCCAGATTGACCATATGTATATCTATAGAGACTATGTTAATACATTCCATACTATGATGTAGCAAATCACGTGATTGTAATAAAGACGAATGTGAAAGATCAAATGCGTTGTGGTTATGGAACCATAAAAACCACCGCTGTGAGAATACAGCACCAAGTGTCCCGCAGAGCTGTGCAGAAGGTCTCAGCTGCTCTGGAAGTCTCCCGCAGACCTGCGCAGAGGTCTCAGCTGCTCCAACATTTGACTATGCTAGAAGTCAAATATCGGAGCATCCTGAATGCACCTCCATAACTGCTGGTGCTTTCAGAAGCACCTCAGAATGCTCTTGGAGAATCTGAGAGCACTTTGCTTAGCTCCAGGGGGATCGGGGAGCATGTGGAAGTACTTAGAAGTACTGGTGAGGTCGACCGGAGTGTCTGGGAGGTTTTTTTTTTGTTTTAATCATACTGTATTCACTCTAATTAGAGTATGACAGGACCTAATACCCCCTCCGCCTCCGGGCGAGCCGGCTAGATGGCGGAGCTCCCCCCCCGCTACCCTTCGTCCCCGTTGACAAATGAAAGATAAGATGAGAGAATGACAAAAGGAAAGAAAGGAAAGAAAGAAGGGTCTAACACTGTTACCACCCCCACCGCTCCCGAGCCCTGAGCCCTGAGCCCACTCCTACCGCAACTTCACTTTAACCGGAAACTTCCCGACTTCAGTGGCCGCCAGGAAGTCCATCACCGCTTGGTCGCACTCTGCTATGGAAAACAGCTCAGAGATCTGCACATGTCGGCATCTGCCCGCTGTCCAGCCCGTCGCCTTCCCCACCGCCTTCCTCAGTTCTTTCTGTTGATCTCTCCACCGGCTGCAGTGGCGGAAGATGTGCACCCGCGTCTGGGACACTGTCCCTCCACACCACCAGCACTTGTCGTCATCTCGGTGGCCGAACCGTTTCAGGTAAACTCCAGTGGGCGCATGCCCGGACTACATTTGGTAGAACCTAGCGGCTAGCGACTCTACGCTTGTCATCGGGATAGGTCTCTTGGTCCCTGCCTTGCCCTTGAGTTTGTAGCCGAAGTGCTTGCTGCACCTGTCGGCTTCCCACTTCACCTTGGCTGCTGATCTTCCCTGGGAGATTCGTCTAGCCCTATTCGAGGCTGAGGTGTACAGCCGCTCTATCACTATGCTTCCGCCCGCGTCTCGGGCTAAGTTCGCCTGACGGTCTGCCTCTTCATTTCCGGGGATGCTGGAGTGTCCTGGTACCCAGTGGATCTCGGTTGCGATGCCGTGGGCGAGGAGATTCCACGCGCTTCTGTTGATCCGCCTCGCTAATCGCTGCCCTGGGCCCGGCTCCAGGTGTGCCATTCGTCGAATTGTGGCTCGTGAGTCACTGAAAACTGCCACCGTCTTCACTCCATGTATCTGCAGTGTTTCTCTCTTCTGGATTGCCATGTCAAGCGCGAGTCCGATTGCCCACAGTTCAGCGTCGAAGACCTCCATATGTCCACTGCCCAGAAAGCTGCGGCGAAACCTCCATTGATTTCCGTGGTTGCACACTGATGTGGCTCCCATCCGGCCATCGTCTGAGCCCGATCCATCTGTCGACCACATCCAGACCCCTGCTCCGACTTTGGCTCCTTTCTCTCTTCCCCAGCGTTGTGCGGCGCTCTTGGCTGCGGTGGTGTCGTCCAGTATGGTGGTCCTGACCACTGACTCTTCGCCCGGGGGCCGTGTCTGGGAGGTTTGCAGGTTGCTTTTGAACAGATTTGCATTTTGCCGATGTATATGCTTCTTGGTATTTGATCGAGAGACTTGCAGAGTTGCAGCCTCCAGGCACCAGGAGGCAGATCATGGGTAGTGGGTAGTGGGTGGCATACCATGGCAGAAATCATAATGTCAATCAATATTAAAGTGAAAACCATATCCTTATTGTGCCCACCACAATGAGATCTCACAATGCCTCATAGTTATGGTATTGACAATCACAATTTTAGATTCTGCAGAAAGAGAAGAAAATTGCACCTTGGGACTCAGATTTTCTAGAAAAATCTGCTGCCCGCAGCCTACTGATTGTAGGTGTATGTGTGCACATTCAGCCCAGCGCTGATAGTAATAATGGCAATGGAATAATGGCCATGGTGATGATTGCGATGATGATCGTGTTGGTGATGGTAATGATAGTACCAGAAGCACTCAGACAAGAAGATTCAGTTCGTCAACATCAGTGTCAAACCTTCCAAAAACTCTGAGATTTTCAAAGGCCAAATGCATCGCAAGGAAAACTCAACTCCGTCCAATCTATGCATCTCTCAGCTGCAGCTCTGAAGCATAGGGCTGTCATGAAGACATCAAGCAGGCTCTGAAGGAGGCTGTGAAGCAGGCTTACAATCCGGATATCAAGCAGGCTTCAGAGTAGGCTCTGATAAGGTGTTCAAGTGCCAGCAGGCTCTCCAGTGGATGGCGTACTGCTATAACAGCCATGTAGTTAACACAGGTATACATCCATCTCTGGCCACCAGTCTTATATAGTTTCACAGGCACCGGTGCACACCACTATGTATGAACTGTAGATGACGATAGACTGCACATTGTGCAGAGGTCCACGGGAAGCTTGCTATCAGTTGTGCATGCACGCAGGCACACATAGTGCAGGCTATGGTGAATTTATACTTTTGCTGATATATCATTTTACCACACAATGAAATACGCACTGTTTTCATTCCAGCTCTTGGTTACAGGTACTCATGTTGAGCTTTTGTTGATCCATGCAATATGTGTGGTTCCTCAAGGCTGCGTGTTCTGTCAAATCCTGTCACCATAATCTTATGTTCCTGGAGCTAGAGTTGCTCCCTCCCGAATTCCCTGACACCACTGCGAGATGTAAGGTGGAACGTTGAAGATAGGCCTTCAGCCTTCTAGATCCACTGATTTACCACTAAAAATCCTAGGGTATATCAGTGGCAGTCGAGTAAGTCATAGTGCCTCACTCCTTTTGCTCCTGTGGTTTCGATTCCTTTCTCCATCACCAGGAAAAATGACCTTACACGACGCGTAACTCATAGAGAAGCTGTTTTTGGGACGGTAATTCATAGCATATTTGATGCGTGGCACTATGAGGTCCCATGGACCTGCAATTTGACTAGATTACTATGATATGCATGCGATTAAGGGCGCTTGATACTTTACATCATGCTGCATTCAATAAAACTGCCAAATGCACTTCATTGCACGCTCTCAAGTACGCTCTGAAGTACACTCCTGATTTCACTCAATTGTACACTCCCAGCCTGCTTGACTTACGCTCCCAACTAAGCTCTCAAGACGGTCCCAAGTACACTGCGAGTTCGTTCACAAGTACACTCCCGGGCATGCTCCCAAGGACACTCCCACTTGCACTCGATGGTACACAGCTAGCCTGCTTGACTGTACACTCCCAAACCAGCTCTCAAGAAGCTCTCAAGCACACTCCCGAGCATGGTCTCAAGTACACTCCCAATTGCACTCGCTGACACTTCAAGCCTGCTTGGCTATACACTCCCAAGTAAGCTTTCAAGACGCTCCCAAGAACACCTCCAAGAACGTACCCAAGTACACCTCCGAGTCACTCTCAAGTACACTCTTCATTGCACTCCGTGGCACACTTCCAGCCTACTCCGCTCTATGCTCCCAAATACACTTTCCAGAGGCAAGACACTCCCAATCTCAATTAACTATGTGCTCCCATGTATGCTCCTGTGTACTCGGTCCAGAAAGTTGCTGAGTTGCAGGCGCCAGGCACCGGGAGGCGTGAAGCTGGTGGCGGGTGGCGGGAGGCTTGTGGTGGCTGGCGGGTGTGGGTGGCCGGCGCCTTATGTTGTCCGAAATCATGACGTCGGTAGATATCATAGTCTGAACCTTATCTTTAGCGCGGCCACCGTGACAAAATCTCACCATGCCTCACGGTCATGGTGTTGACAATTGCAGCCATTGATTCAGCAGGAAAGGTAGGCATTTGGATCTTGGGGAGAGCAGATCTCCAACTCAGATTTTCCAGCACAATCTAGTGCCCACTTCCCATGGATTGTGGTCATATGTGTGCACATTTAGTCCGGGGCTGATGGTGATGATGGTGATGGCGATGGCGATGGTGATGGCGATGGCGATGGTGATGGCGATGGCGATGGTGATGGGATGGAGATCATATACCAGAAGTACTTAGGCAAGTAGGTTGGCTACGTCAACGTCAGCATCAAAGCCTCCACAGACTTAGATCCTTCTACTAGCCAAAGCTTCCACAGACCTAGAGCCTTGCATTAGCCAAAGCTTCCACAAAGTCAGAGTTTTCCATCGGCCGAAAGCTTCCAGTGGAAAACTCTACTCCCAAATATGCTCCTGCATGTTCGATCTAGAGACTTATTGAGTTCAGGGTTGCTAAGCGGCCATAGCGGCGGCATTCGAATGAGAGCCGGGCCAGGCCTGCTCTAGCGCAGGCTTTCAGCATGGAGGCTGGGCGGGGCCGGGCCTGCAGGCCGCTACAAAGCCGGTGTGGTGAAATGAAGGAGCTAGAACGCAGAGAGCTGATCATGAACACTTCACCGCACCTCGCGCGGCATCCAAAAGGAATTTGTGAGCAAGTGCGGTTCTGGCTCGAGGAGCGTAGGAAGAGGTGAGAAGATATGATACTGTTAGGGGGGTGCTATAACCGTAAGTATAGATACTTATGCACGGCCCTAGATAATGTTCCTAAATCAATTCCCTATGCGTATGTCCAGACAAAGGGTATTGGTAGTCTGTAAAGATCGTATACACAGAGAGGACAAATATAAATTGTCGTATCCGATGCTATTAACTGAATAGCAACTAAATCGTATCGTAATGTTATCCAGTACTGACAGTACATATAACTATTATAATTAATCCTGATGATTAATTATCATCGTAGCGGTATTATAATACTCGTTGATAGTGCAATCTAAATTGACACGTATCTTCACAATCGTTCTTCACTAACTCCTTGATAAATCTGGCGTTCAGATACTATCGGCAATATTACGTCTGAGCGTAATCTCTCTTAATCTGCGGACTCGTTATAACACTAATCCGTCCTTCCTTAACGAATCCCTAATCTTATGTAACTGCTTATCGCTGCAGCCGGGATATCGTTTTCTGAGTTCTTCCTGCTTAATCTTCTGTGGCTTGAACACTTTGCCACCTCGAGTCTTTGATAATCGCTTGCTAGCTTTCAGGATTCTCTTAGCAGCCTTCGTTCTCTCGAGTACCGAATCTTGTAGAAACTCTTCACAATTCTTTATCACCTGATCGTGACGTTTATCCTCCGTAAAATCCTTTGATATAGCAGATATTTCTCGAGAAACCGTAATCTGCTTAAATCGATCCGGATGAATTTGATTGATAATATCACTCTGAGCAGCAGGTGTTGAATATACTTCGGAACGTATGCGTAGGTTATCGATATACGTAACGAGTCCTTCCGTAAGACCAATAATGGATGCTATCCACCAAACACTCTGTGCCACAAAGATATACTGATTCTTTCTGGCGTAATCGATAATTTACTCGAGCGCATACACTTTAACATCGATGTCGTTTTCAAAGGTAACTATCATTAACGTAGGAAGATACTCTAGCAAAGGTGCAGGGCTGCCGCTACACAACGCTACTAAATTTTATATATAATAATAGGTAGATATAGGTATCATAAAAACTCAATAATAAATAACGGTTTTCTTTCGCTGGTAGGTATCGCTGTTTGTTTGGCTGCTAGAGCTTGTTCTTCTCATTGCCGGAACGATGTGATCACTTATATAGAAGCTTCTCGGAATGTTACACATGCGCACCCATATTTCGTCTGCCATGATTTTGATAGCAACATGTACTGTGTCTTACATTCTAAATGAATGCGCCCGACAGAGATTGCCACGAATCCCAATGGTTATCGTGTTCATGCAGTTCGGGTTTTAAAGCGTTACGCTCCTGATGAGACTCAGGCCACACCCGCATAATATCATATATCAGATCATAACTGCAACTCGGACATCTTACTCTCGTATGGTTCGGTAGTTGGAAACAATTCCCCACATAGGGTAGAACGTCTTTCGGCGAATTATACTGTTGCATGAATGACTTATAGGTTTACGTGGCGAGCAACCACTACTACACCAACGTAGATTAAATGACATGTACGCATCCATGTTAAAGCAAGTCGCACTTTGCAGTTGCCATTCTGACACAACCCAATGTGCAAGGATGCTCCAGGCCTCATATTATTACCCAACATAATAATCTCTCAATCGCGCGATAGCTTAGGCCGAGACCATTCTCGTTGACCGGGGAGTGCTCAGTGTCTAACCTCGCATGAGAGATTAGACTTAAGATCCCGCTTAATAGCTTACTGACTAACGATTGACGCGCCTGTGAGTCGGAGTATTCTCCAGTCCAATCGGACATAATCACTCTCACGAATTAAATGAATCTGGTTGAAAACAATGCGCTCGGCAGATTCAAGTATCTTTCGATCTGGCAGCATTGCTCTGTCATCGAATCAGAGCTACCTAGATATTGCCCTTTCAATGAATCTGGTAGAGGTGGAGACTCCTCGATCCAATGGAGACGAGTACCACTCTATCCTCGCTACAGGATATTGTGACTGAAAGTTCTGCCGATGCCTAGGGTCGCCGTTTTGCATGTCAGATAACTCAGAAGTTACTGACAAGAACACATCATTGGTCATTGCAGGTTACATATCTAATATATATACACATGCTTTGTCGGCTCGAAGCATTCTCATTGGCTGACTTGTGGTACGTACCTCTAAGAAGGATTTTTATTGGCTGACAACCC
>Ga0307515_10015123_pt1 | contig 14237 bp, 9 predicted proteins | sample 17_EM_MG_FD_194513 | JGI IMG/M metagenome (GOLD analysis project Ga0307515, IMG submission 194513) | Populus trichocarpa ectomycorrhiza microbial communities from riparian zone in the Pacific Northwest, United States - 17_EM | ecosystem: Host-associated > Plants > Roots > Unclassified | place...
TGCTATTATAGCTCAAGTGAATAACCGTGTGACAGTTACAGTAAATACAACCTTGGGATGTTATAGAACATGGCAGACTTTCATTGTTCTTAAAATGTGGCAAAGCTGTCCAACACAAATAGTCCTTCCAAATCCAAGTGCCCCATGTTGTACGAGATGAAATAAAGCTACATCATTATTCCACTAACTGCAGCATTCTATGTATCATGGTAAATTTAGGACTTCAAGTACATTTTTCTAATACATCCAACCAACATGAAGAAGTTGAAAAGGAATCAATTTAGGACTTCAAGGTCTTCATTATCGAAACCTAAAACCCAAGCTAAATGTCTCCTAAGGATACCTAATTCAACTGAAAACAAGCAGAAAACTTATAGTCTCATCAACAAGCTTAAGATGCACACAACCCAAGCCTTTTGAGCTTCAGATAGCTGCTTGCCTTGAGCATGGATTTGAATTTAAAATCCCCAGAGTAAAAAAAAAAACCCTACAAAGACATGTTGAATCCTAATATTGTATATTCTACTAAAATGAACATCCAAGCTCCTTAACTACGAAAAGATTAAAACTCTCAAGAAAATCAAGCTTTAAAAAATGTGCATAACACCGCACCACAGAAACTCGCATAAATGAAATGAAAGAAAGGAAACCCTAACAGAGTAACAGGGATTCACGCACCACGAGAGCATTTAGAAACGAAACTGGCAGCCATTTCTCTAAAAATCTTGGGCTCAAACGAGGAGAAGACAAGGTTGCCGAAAGTTACAGTGATGGCTGCTTGGAATGTGAAGTGTATGTCTAGACTCTAGAGTACAGAAAGAGAGGGTTTCCCCGTTCTTTTATTTATTTATTTATTTCTTCTTCAGTATTTTGAACTTGGACTAGGTCTAGGCCCCTCCCTATCAATAAAGCATATTATAATTATAATTATTTATATTATAATTATAATTTAAAAAAACGCTGAGCCATGTGGATAAAGTAATGCAGCTTATTTTTTTTTAGTTTAATATGGGTGTTCGGGCCAGCTTGCGCGTACCTCGACTAATCCCACGGGCCCTGAAGTTAACGACCATGTAAGCCTCCAGTGGGCATCATATGAGCAACCACATGGCTCGAACCTGAGACCACAGAGGGAGCAAACCTCACTAAATTCATTGTTCTACATGATTGCAGCGGTGCAATTTTTTTTATTTTGGTTAAAAAAAACTTTATCTTGATTGAGTTCTTATTAAATAGGTAACCCATATTATGCGGGAGGTTCATCTAAATTTTTTTCAATGCAAAAAAATAATATCCAAATAATAATAATCTGAAATAAGTCAGATTAAATTTATTAAAGCATAACTTGAGAAATAAGATCAAAACAACACACAGAAAGAAAAACAAAAAGAAATCATAAAGTTCAAGATCTAATAACTTAATATAAAAAAAATCAAAAAATATAATGACAAAGAAGAAAACCCGAGTCAACTCGGTCTAACTTGATAAACTCACAATTGCTATATGAGATCGAGATAAAAAAATCTGAGCCGGGTTAGCTTTACCAACTCGCTATTATAATAACCAAACAGAAAGAAAAGCGAAAAAATAACAAAGTTCAAGAGCAAATTATTTCATGCAAAATGATGAAATTAAAAAAAAAAAACTCATAAACAAACCAAGGAAAAAAATCAGACTCCTAAATGAAGCACTTAGCAAAAAATACCAAGTTAAATAAAAAAAAAAACTTAGTAAGAAAATACAAATTAACTCAAGTTAACTTTACCACCTCATACTCAGGATAACTCATCACGCGCTGGTGCGTGCAGCTGTTTTTAAATAATATTTAATAAAACAAGCTCAATGGTCAATAATTCAATGAAAAATGATAAGATAAAAAAATTAATTTAAAAAAACTCAAGTCAACCTAGGTTAACTCTGTTGCTACCTAATTTTTTACCCATGTTTTTTATAAATTTAAAAAAAAAACCAAAAATAGAAAAAAAACAATGAAAACCCCAAAAACTGTATTTTTGATATATTTGCATCATTTTTAGCATTTTCAACGTCATCTCAGAAAAATTTAAATTTTCAAAGGTATTTTGAACGCGTTCAACTTTTAACGCGTTAATTTTACAATCACTGATTTTCCTTGTTGAGCCGACGTTGATATTGCTCGTTTCAAAAGATACAAAAAAAAATAAGAAAAAATCTAAATCGATAAAAAATAAAAAAGTTGAGGGACCAATGTGTTTTGGGGACCAAGCCACATTGCCTATAAATAGAGGTCACAACACACAAAAGAGGGGATGATAATTTTGTACAGAAAAAGGGGAACCACAAAACAAAAAACCTAAACCTAAATCATTTTCTTTTTCCTTGGTTGATCCCCTCCTCCAGTCGCCGCTCTCCCTCTCCAAGCCAAAGCTTTTGCCCCCAAAACCAGTCCCCCTCCTAGCCATTTCGGGATCTCCCTCATGAGATTTCCATTTCCCTCACTATTCTCTTCCCCACAGAGACCGGCCTCTGCATTTCCTCTCTTTTCCTTCGCCCTTTCCTGGTCCAAAGCAGCTGCCACAGAGGCTTGGCCACAACATCCATAACCTTTTTGCCAGAACTAAAGAGCCCCTCCTTTTTCTTCCCCAACCGCCTCTGTCTCTTGGCCAAACCAAAGCCGCCGCCCACTGACACATGAGACCAACCCCATGGCGGCTCCTTTCTTCCTCAGATCGAACACAGCAGCAGCCCCCATTGTCTTCTCTCAGTCTCACCTTGCAGCAGCGTCTCCTTCCCCAACAGAGCCATCTCTCTCCTCCGGTCTCCTCAACAGTAACGACCAAAACAGTAGCTCGAAGTTAGCCCTGCAGCTACCCAACTGCCAGATCTGTCACTTGCAGAAGAAAAAAAGAACGAACCAAGAGAAAGAGAGAAACCAGAAAAGAGCAGATCTAAAAAAAGGGAGGAAGAACCGAAACTTTGCTTGCATTTTTTCTTCTTTTGCAGGTGACGGTGGTTATCACCGCCGGTGCAAAAAGGGAGATGAGGAGAAAACGTCACAAATCCACCGATCTCTCAGGCTTTGATCGCGACAATGCGTGAACCCTCGCAGCGGCGTGTGAACCCACGCGCCGCCAGTGGCGGCAGCACGTGAAGGAGACGTGTCGCCACTGTTCCGGTGGTTCAAAAGACTTCCCAATAGTTTTCCTGGGTTTTTAGGGGCTATTTTGTAATTGTTGATTTGTGTAATGTGTTGTTTGATTTATTTTGAATTTTGGTGATTTGTAACATGAAAACGTGGGTGTATAAGAAAAACATAATAAAAAGGGATGTGTGTGTGTGTGTTTGTACTTTTTTATGTATTTTATTGAATTATAAAAATCAAAAAAAGAATAAAAGAATAAAATGTTTTAATTTGCATATGGTCAAGTATCTTAAGGATAAATAAAATCATGTTGTATTTCCCGTGAAAATGCAAGAACATGTTTCTGCATATATTTTGGGATTTAATAGCTGATTTATTAAAGTTTTAAGAATTTGGCTAATATGTTTTTAAAAAAAATCGCATCAAATCACGAAGCAGCTTACTTCAGGTAGGGTGAGTTAGGGGTGCTAATACCTTCCCTAGCCACAACCAGTCTCTTACCCGTGAATCTTTGACAAAGACCAGTACATTCAGGTTTCTTAGTAACCCTGAATCGAATACTAGGCGGCGAATCCCAAGAACCAATCAATCAAACGATAAAAAATCATCATCGACGCCGCGCGGGGACGTGCGACAAACTCAATTAACTTGTGATCCGAGATATGAGGCAGGATAACCCAACAGAAAAAGCAGAACAAATCACAAAGCTTAAAGCTCAATAATTCAATGTCAAATGATGAAAAAAAAACCAATTTTTAAAAAGAACTTTAAAAAAGACCAAACTTAAACCGGGTTCATCATTGAAATTGGTGGTCGGGTCATAAGACTCAGATTACCCAATAAAAGGTTGACAAGACAAAATCACAAAGAAAAATCTCAAATCATAAAAATAAAAAAAAAACAATGAGGACTAAACCATGCACAAAATAATCGAAAGAAACTAATCAGGGATTAAATTGGAAAACAAAATAAATAAATAAAATGATAAAAAAGAGCAATAAAAAAATAAGGACCAAAATTGGAAATCAAATAAAATTAAATTAAACTACCAAGGACAAAAAAATATATATATTGGATAAAAAAAAATCTAATGAGATTAATGAGGGAAGAAATTAAAAACAAAATAAACTTAAAGAAGCATCAAATCTAAAAAAAAATAGAAATCAAAAGAATAAGGATCAAATCCAAAATAAATACAGATTGAAGGACAAAATTGATTTTTTAAAAGCTCTGCATGAATACCAAGGTCCAGGAGAGAGAAAATAAGGGGAGAATAGAAAAGACCAATCATCGTCGAACCACAACTTAAATGACAAAATATACCACCCTAACAATGCGCCGCCAACTTCCCCATCAGGTGAGTAAGTGATTGGCCTTTTTTTGCCACCGTAATGGCCCCCACGCGCCACCAGAATGGCACAAGGGATGATGATGCGCCTACACGTGTGTGGCGTGCATAGGCCTATTATATTGATTTATTAATATTATATTGATGTAAATTACTAAAATGGCCCTAAAGGCATATGAATATGAAGAAAAAAACAATGATGTAAAAAAAAAAATACCCTCTCAATGCAGCCTTTGATTTTTCAAAGTCAAAGGGTAAACATGAAATTTTAATATACATAAAATGTGCAAAGACAAAAAAAAAAAAAAAGCTTTTTTAAAGGCTAATATTTTTTAGACCCAAAAGGTTCAAATGTTATTTAACTGTACAAATCAATTTATAAAGACACAAAAGCCTCTGGACCAAAGGTCAATTTTTTAAGCTCTTGAGAGCAACATAGTATTTTTATTGCACATAAAAAACACAAAACAACAACTTTGTCCCAGATCAATTCTCAAATGATATTTGGATCGCATGACAAATACGACTTTACCCCCGCTGCGAAGGCAATTAGTAAGTGCAATAAAGATCAAAATGGACAATACATTGTCTGAATCCACAATGTTTTCACTTACAAAGCATAATAAATGACTAAGCTGATTTAGTGTTTTCATAATAAGGACAAATTAGTGGCCAATTTCTTATAATTTGTTTAGAAATGACCGATTGAAAAAACCAAGAACTAAAATGAAAAAAGCAGAGAAATTAGGTGGCATTTTCATGCTTGGAGAGATTAGTCTTTTTTATTTTCGATCAAAATCTTTTTGATCCCTTTTTTTATAGAAAATTTAGATTCAGTACAAAACTCTATTTTCCTTATTTTTTTTAGTCTCTGTTTTGAAAGAAAAAAGAGAAAGTCATTGGATTTCGATGTGGAAAGAGAAAGTTTTTGGTTAACACCGATTCCAACAACCAAAACGATCGTTCTTGGTGTCATTGAGTTGCATTCGATGAGAAAAGTTCCAGTGGGGTGTTATTTTACCTTCAAATTACGTGAGAAAGCAGACATGACCTTGGGAAGTTTTTGGGTTTAATGTTTTTTTTTGCCATTGTTTTTATTTAAAGGCATAAATGAGTTTATTTAGGTTTCTAGGGTTTGTTTTACATGTTTTGAGGTAAAAATATAGTTGAAAATGGATTTTTTGGGTGCAAAACACCCCTAGCCCGACTTTACAGTGATCTCTGGTCATCGAAATCTGGCAAAATAGGCAATGTATTGCTTATTATTATTTTTTTAAAAATATCAGGGGCAGACAACACGTCATCCGCCCTTAAAAAAAAACAAATAAATAAAGCTCACGCATGCGGGCCTGGGCTGGAGGACACATGTGCCTCCTCCTTTTTTGTTGAGGCCTTGGTGCACTAGGCCATCCATGTCTACACGTCTAAACCCTTTTTTTGTGTACTTTAGTTTTTTTTTCTCAATTTTATCCTTCTTGTCTTTTTTTTTTTAATTTTTAATCGATTTTTTTTTAAATTTCATTCTGAAATATTTGGTTTATTTTTAATTGGTCTTTTGATTTATATTTTTGTTTTTGCTTTATATGGGTTCATAGTGACATCCTGTTATTTTATTGGTGCTTGATTTTACGTATATCTACTTTTCTTTTTGTTTTTTTTTATAGTTCAATTTTTGTTTTTACTTATTGAATCAACCAGGTCACATGGGGTTAACCTCCACATAATTTATTTATTTTATAATAGAAAACATATTAGCAGCACCTATTTATTTATTTTCGTTGAAAAAAATTGATCTATCCCACAACGTAGTGCAAACTAATGAACTAGTAAAACCTAAAATGCCAATGGAATTAACTATAGCAATTTTTAGCAACTAATATTTTTTTTGTCTTAATTTTTTGGATGGTAGTGGGTTTTTCCTATAAACATGTTTTGATTTTTTTGATTCAGTTGATTTTTATTTTTTTGGTAATTTAGGGTTGGTAGGTGGTTTAGAAAGGCTTTCAGGTGTTTATTAAGTGTTTTTGAGTGAAAATAAGTTGAAAAATAGATTTTCATCCTTGAAAACCTCATTACCTGATTTTTCAACCACCACACTAGTAGTTGGATTCTAAGTTGGGAAGTAGCAACTAACGCATCGTCTGCCCCAACAAGCAACATGTCGTCTGGTTCTTTTCTTTTCTTTTCTTTTTTAAATAAAAGGTGGATGACATGTCATCCTTCCCTTAAAAAAATCTAGTCCTATAAATCACCCTTAGGATTTTTTTTAAGGTCTAGGCATACCGGGCCACCTAGACCCACATGCTTGGCTTGACCTAACTATTTTTTTTTTGTTTTTTTTCCGGTTTCATCCTTAATATTGGGTTTTTGTTGAATTTTCTTATTAGATTTTTTTTCAATTTTATCATTTGATATTTTATTCATTTTGAATTGCTCTTTACTTTTTATTATATAATAAATAAAAAAAATATTATTGAATCTATTGGAGTCCATAACCTAGATTACAGGTCTCACGAGTTCACCCGGGTAGGACATGTCATACATCAATTAAATAAGAACCTCTCATGGAAGTTGTGAATGACATGTTGCTCATAATTGATGAGTCTACCAATTACTTGAAAGTAATATATGATATTTATTCCAAGAAATGACTTGAAGTTATGGACTTCATGTACTAACCAAGTTTGGAACTTGTTTGATCCACCTAAAGGAATAAAACCTAATGGATCTAAGTTGGTCTTTAAGAGAAAGACTAACATGGAAAGCAATGTACAAATGTACAACTTTAAGGAGTAGGAATATTCAATTTTAATGGTATAATCAACAAATTTGATTTCATAAAAAAAAAATATGGAAAAACCATGTGTTTACAAAAAGTTAGCAGAAGTGATGTCATTTTCCTAATATTATATGTAGATGACATATTATTTAAGAAACCACATATCTTTACTTTAATCAGTAAAGTTTTGACTGTCCAAGAATTTCTCCATAAAAAAATTAGGAGAAGCAACCTATATATTGGATATAGAGATTTATAAAGATAGATTTAAAATGTTGTCATTGTCTCAATCCATGCATATAGACCAGATGTTAAAATAGCCTAGCATGGAAGAATCTATGATTGGATTCTTATCTATTTTGCATGGAACATTTCCCTCCAAAGACAAGTGTTATAAGACATAAATTGAGAGAGATATGATGAAAACAATATCTTATACTTGGCTATAGAATCCATCAATGGAGAAGATAAACTAGAAATTCAAAATTGTTTTAATTAAGATTTTTTTTGCAATGAAATGTTGGAAAAATAGTGAATATCAGCCAATAAATGTTTTATTCTAAATGGTAGTGCTCTAAGTTAGAAGAGTTTCAACCAAGAGAGCACAACTGATTCTAAAATTAAATAAGAGTACACCTCCACGTTTAAAGAAACAAAGAGGTTGTTTGGATCAAGAAGTTCATCAATGAACTAGGTTGGTTACTAGCATTGTTGATCCAATTGCTATATACGTGATAACAATGGAGTCGTTATATAAGAAAAGGAACCAAGGTCTCATCAATTATCAAAACAAGTACGTAAGAAATTCTATTTGATTTGATGAATCAATGTAATGAAAGATGTAAAGATAAAGTGAGTATTCATCGAAGAGAATTTAAAAGATCCTCTTACTAAGTCACCATCCATGCAGAAGCATTAATACTACATGGAGCAATATGGTATTAGATACATGAGCGATTGACTTTAATGTAAGTGAGAGATTGTTAGTTTAATATATCTTATAGTTAATTAGTTGGTTACATGTGGTATTATTATATTCATGTATATACATATTTATTTTTAATAAAGGTTTAATTTATCTTTAATATTAATATAATATTAGATTAATGAATCTAATATTTGATTTATGAATCTAGAATAAAGATAAATGTCATGTAACAAAAATGCTTTGAAAATGAAATTATAAAGTTGTTATAATTATGGAATTCATATTGCATCAAAGCATTGTTTCTAAAATATTCTTGGTTGATGTTCTCTTAAATATTGGATATTTATTATAGTCATGGAGACTAATACATATTATGATTTTTTCTTTATAAAACCCCTAACCAAAGTGGAATGAGATTTGAAAAGAGTTTCAAATCTTATTCAAACGATCAATTACTATTGTATAAAGAATAAAAATGATTTAACATAATAGACATACTCTGTACTTTAATATTAAATCAGAAATTGATGAAAGGATATTAATTACATTAAGAAACCTATCATTGAAAGATTAAGTTAAACCAATAATGACTTTTTTAATATTTGAGGGATCATGACACATTGCTAGACGATACATCTGATCTTCAAATATAAATTAATTATTTGTTGAATTGATAAAAAATTGAATTATTTAATTCTATTTAATTAGAATTATAATTTATATTTGGGTCAACATACAAGGATCATAATAGCTCACACACATTAAGAACCATTAGTCAAAAATTAAACTAAGATGATTTAATTAAGTACGACTTAATTAAAATATATTTTAGAAATTAAGGACTAGAATATAATTAATATAGGGATTATATTTCTAGACCTACAAAAATCAAGTAAGGACTCGATTGAGTTAATTTCTAAAATTATCTTGAATTAATAAATGAATATTATTTAATGGGCAAATTGATATTTTGCCAATTTATAGGGTTTTTTAGATTTCTCTATAAATAGTAAGTTACGCCTTTTATTTTAGAGTGGTTGTCTGATAAACATAAAAATTATGTAAGTTACATAATAGATAGCTAGCATTCCAGACATAACAATCCTCTTCTCCTAAATAGGGATTTAGGAGATTTCTCACTAGTGGTTCGTGTAGATTACCATTGGAGACTGGACAATCGGATGACTTTTGACAACCCAACCTTTAAAGATTTTTTCAAAGCCGAAAAAGATCAGATCTTCAGGTAATAAATCCCTAAACAAATCTAAATTTGTCTAACGAGATCCTAGATACTCCTGAATAATTTGTTTTTATTATGTTTAATGCGTGTGTGCTATTCAAAAAACCTAACAGGAACAACATTGAAAACACTACAAGGTTTGATTGATACAATCCAAGCAAGGTCAAATTCGGATTTTGACATAAAAAAATTTATTGTCCATTTTCACACCATTAAGCGTGACTTTCAACTTGAAAGTTGAATCAAGTTGAAATTTTTACAGGAGTTTATAAACATGTTATTTTACATTGAGTTAAAATCTGACCAATCAGAGTTCGGGAAGAGATTATTTCAGAGGGTTAAAGTTACTAAATAAATCTTGTCGAATCTTTCTATTTGGACCTTCATCTATTGTTTAGACTATATTTAGATCTACAAAAGGAATTCCGCTAATATTCCAATTGGGTTGGAAAGTAGATATTTGTACCTTTCTAGTGATATGTGGTAGGTTTACTAATTTATCCGGACGATAGAGAATGACATGTTTAAAGTCAAATAAAATTCTACTAAGAATGTGGGAAAAGTAAAAAAACATTGTTTCCTTATGTATTATGATTCCGATCAATACAATGATTTCTTAATGTACTTAGAAACATGTGTGGTAGCTATTGGCTTACCTATTCAATACAAGGATTTCTTAATGCTCTTAGAAACATATGTGAGTTTATTTTGGCTTTTTATGCATTGTTTTAGGGTTTGTTTCATTATTAGACACGTGTTAGTTGATTATTAGATAGGGCTTATTGGCTTGCAACTTAAAAGGGGTCCATTAGAATTATTTAGAGAGGACTATATGTATTACTTTTATGGCCGCAAGTTTTGGCAACTATGATGATTATGATTTGAATAAACAAATTTTTTCTTTGTTTTGCGTGTTGCAAACAACCTTTTTTTGAAGGGACAAAGATCGTACACCGACTTTTTGAAGATTAATGGATTTCGTAATGTCATTCACATACTTCAGGTTCTTAGGTACAAGGTTATTCTTGGATCCAAGTTTTTTTTTCAATACCTTTAGTTTTTATGTACAATGTTATCTCTAGGTCAGGATTTCAAACCTAATATTCAACTTTCTTAGATTGACTTATAATTTTGTTGTAGGTTGTGTGACCATATTATCTACTATTTTCAATAAGGCAATGTTTGGTTGGTTTAACAATTTCAAAAGAAAAAACACAAATGTTTTGTCCTTAAGATGTGTTTGCCAAACATGGTCTTAAGACATTTTTTAAAGCCTTTAGTTTTTAGTTAAGGGCGTGTTTTGCAAACACATCCTACTGATTTTCCAACAATGTTTGTTTTCTTATTTTTTTGTGTTTTACCAAACATACCTCAAATAACTTCCAAAAATCCTAAAAAAAATCAGGGACTATTATAAAATTATTTGTGGATTCCTCATATTTTTTTAATCATTTTATTTAACATTTGAGCTGTAGACTTACACTGTAAAGATATTGAGTCAATATTAAATATACCTGTTTTTTTCTTTAGAATTTCAGAAGAATAAAAAACATTTTAAAAACTCTTTATTTAAAAAAAAATACAAAAATGTATTTTTATTTATATACATACTACAAAGTTCTAAAAATTTTCATACATATTTTATACACAATTAGTCTTTTACCTCTCTTGTAGATTGTTAAGTTTTTTATAATTTATAAACATCAAGTATCATTTTTCAAAACAGAACTTAGCACGAGCATATAAGAATGGATAGAAGACAATATCTCTTAGAAATATCAGTCAAAAGTAACGGATTTGAAACGCCATCTTCAAATTCAATAAATGGAAGAACAAATGACATCAACATCTGTGCCGTTGATGACTTATAATTTTCATGGAAAATCCTCACTTTATGGCCAAGAATCCTTTCAAAGTTCTACATTTTGGTGACCTTTTCACCTTATCTTAAAGAATAGAGAAACAGAAGAGGATTGGTTTGTGGATCTGACATGTCCATCGACACCGATTCGCCTCGTTCTCTGCTGATATGTAGGGCTAAACGTGTAGAGGTGGAGCTGTAAAATCAAAATTGAAAGAGAGGTAAGTAGCTTTGTATTCCTCAAGCTTCATTTCCGTTGTTTGAATCCATATGCAGAATGTTAGGGAGTGCTGTAAGAGCTTCAACAAATCATAGACAACCCTCATTATTATCATCTCTCAGACACATCTCATCGAGCAAAAGCAATGGAAATGCAAATCAACACTCATTTACTGTTTCTTACCTCGTCAACAAATGTGGGTTTTCACTAAAATCTGCATTAGAAGCTTCTAAACGTGTCCATTATGAAACCCCACATAAACCTGATTCTTTACTTAGCTTCTTCAAGGACCATGGCTTCTCAGAGAACCAAACTTTAAAACTTACCAGAAAATGCCCTGAACTGCTTTTGTACAATCCTGACAAAACCCTTTTGCCCAAACTTGAGTTTTTGTATTCTAAAGGAGTTTCAACCGCTGATGTTGCTAAAATCATATCCTTCTACCCTTGGATTTTGAGATGCAGCTTAGAAAACCAGTTAGTCCCTACTTTTGATTTTTTGAAAAATTGGTTCCCAAATGATACCATTGTTCAGGTATTCAAAAGTACTCCTCTTGTTCTTCAACTTAATCCTGTAACTGTGAAATATATTTCCCAGATTTTGCGAGATAATGGAGTGCCTGACAAGAATATTGTTATGCTAGTTCGTAGCCACCCTAAAACATTGTTGTTGAGTCCAAAGAAATTTAACAAGGTGCTGTGTAAAGTGAGGAAAATGGGATTAGATCCTTGCAAGACTCAATTTGTCGTTGCGATCCTAGCATTGACGTCCATGAGCAGATCCACATGGGAAAAGAAACTTGATGTATATAGGAGATGGGGTTTGTCCCATGAAGAGATTCTTGCAGCATTTGCAAAGTCTCCATGGTTTATGACCCTATCTGAAGAGAAGGTTGTGGCAGTGATGGATCTTTTTGTCAACAAATTGGGCTGGGAATCTTCTTTTATTGCCAAAAACCCAACACTTGTCTCGTATAGCTTGGAAAAGAGGCTCACTCCAAGGGCTTCGGTTTTGCAATTTCTAGTGTCTCAAGGTTTGATTGAGAAGAGTTTCAGAAGCACTACATTCTTCATTGCATCTGAAAATAAGTTCCTGCAGCAGTTCATAAATCAGCGAGCTGAATCTACCCAGATATTGAAACTGTACCAGGAGAAATTGAATCTTTCAAGATAAAGGATCATAGATGAAAAGGGTACAGTGGTTTTCTAGCAGTTCTAAGCTCTTTCACATTTTAATCACAATCACCTCACTTTTCCTTTGATTGTTTCAACTAATCTAATCGTGTCCTTTGTTTCTAATTTCACCATTTGATTTGGATGGAAAGGATAGATTGAGGTCTTGCAGTTCTAAACTCTTATTATTTTTCTTGATTTAATTCCAGTTGTAAAAGTACTGTAAATTGAATTCTTTGTTTTCATCCAGATTGAATCTTATGCTCAACAACAATTCTTATGGTCATCCATCATGATTGGATAACAATCCCTTCCCTGTCTTGTGTGAACTCCATGATTGTTTTTATGTGGTCACGTTTGTGAATTTAGTAGAAAAATCCACACATATGCTGATATGGTCTGTAGACTTGAGGAATATTTCGGCTTCTGCAAGGCACTCTGCTTGATGGAAATTGCTCTGAGATTTCGAAGATAACGGTGCAACCTTCATTCTTTGGATTCTTGCTTTCTCATACTTGTGGGAAACTTCTTGTAATGGTGGAACTCTATTGTAATTGGTTCTTACAGAAAAATTGTGGATGGATACTGTGCAGAGACAACTTTTTTTGCCATATTTTTTTGGTGGTGGGTGAGTAATGAAATTGGGAAACCATTAGCAAGATATAGCAGGCATTCTCCGGGATTGTTTCTTGATATAACTTGGGAAAATAATGCACAATTGTTTCAATTTAGTTAATTTTGTATTTGGAAGCTTTCTTACTAAAATCTTTTGCTGCCATTGAGTAATTACGAGTTTGGCTTCATTTTACCTGGATATTGATCTTTCTGCGGCTTTTATTATTTGTGTAAATGAATCTTAGGATGTTATTCAGGCTTGATTGGTGCACGCCCCGTACCCTCCATCGGTACCGTTAGTGTAGACCGATTCAAATAATAAAAGGTTAGGTTTGCGATTCAACCACATGTACAGGAGTGATGCAGTAGGATTGCTTTGCTGAGCAACTGAGAGAGTCTGAGAAGAATGACTTCCTGCCGCAAAGCCACAGTTCCTCTGTAAATATATGTGGCAACTTGGTTTGATGTTGAAAGTTGACGGGAAAATGAATAAAATAGCTTGTGACTGGAAGATCCAGTACAAGAACAAGTTGTGAGGGATCTTGTCAATAGAACATGCTGGGAACTTTTGTATGTTTCCAAAAACTCAGCTCTTGTAACATATAGCTTGGAGAAAAGGCTATCTTTAGGGCTTAAGTTTTGCAATTTTAGTTTCTCAAGGTTTGTTCAACAAGAGTTTCACACGGTAAATCCTAGTTAACTCAGATTAATTGATCGATCACTTGTTTATTAGAGATGAGTTCTTGAAAATCTGCAGGGACTCGGCTAATCTAAACCAATCAATCATTTTAACTGTTAGAAAATAACTTGTCTAATTAAAAAATTGTATATAAAATTTGAATATATATCATAAAATCATTCCCCTAATCATTGAAGTATATGCGTGATTCTCGTGTGATTCCCATAAGAAGAAGAAATTGGAGAAGAGTTTTCCTCCAATTCTTTTGCAAGAC
>Ga0307515_10015124_pt1 | contig 14237 bp, 1 predicted proteins | sample 17_EM_MG_FD_194513 | JGI IMG/M metagenome (GOLD analysis project Ga0307515, IMG submission 194513) | Populus trichocarpa ectomycorrhiza microbial communities from riparian zone in the Pacific Northwest, United States - 17_EM | ecosystem: Host-associated > Plants > Roots > Unclassified | place...
TTATAAAATATAGACCTATATTGGTGGGGCTATAGGGGGAATACCAAGAAAATATCATGATACTTTGATACGATACGAAATATCGTATCGATAGTGGATCGTTGAACCGTATCGCGATAAGATTAGATTTTGTCCACCCTGGTAGAGCTTCGTGCAGAGCTTCTATAGAGCTTCGTGTAGAGCCTCGTGCAGAGCCTTAGTAGTGTGGCTTGAGGGGTGTGCATAGGGTGTTGCTTTGGGGGGGTATCCCGCTAGGAACCTAACAGGACAATCAGGAAATACTAGTTTCCTATTAGGAGCCTGTTAGGACGATTAGGAAATATTAGTTTCCTATTAGGAGCCTAACAGGACGATTAGGAAAATCAAAGATCCTAGTAGGAGCCTATTAGGAGCCTATTAGGACGACTAGGACGATTAGGAAAATTAAAATCCTGGTAGGAGGCCTCTAGGATCTTAGCACCCTAACAAAATGCTAATAAATATAGGCCTAGAGCTCTTTCTGGTGCCCGTTTATATCTAAGTAGAGTTATACTATATAGGTAATCTTCTATATAGTATAACTACTATTAGCGAGTTATAGGGCGCGGGCTTTAGTAAGGGGTAAGGTAGGTAGGTTATAAGTGCGCACAAGTTAGGTATCTATAAATTAGTTAATAGCTTCGCAGTTAATTATAAAACAGCTTTTATATTATTTTTTGGCAGTAGTTCCTATTATAGGTAAAACTATCTATTTCCGTCTATTTATCTTTACTAAGTTATCTATTAAATAGGCCGATATATAGATTCCTCTATTATTAGGGCGTCCTAACCCACAACTTAGGGCTAGAACTTAGCGTTTTCCGCTTCTATATCTAATTCTACTACTATTACTGCGTCTTTATCTTATATAGTAGTGGTATATAGCAACATATTTAGTGTTTAGGGTATTAGGTTAGGTATTAGGCGGCGGGTACTAAACCTAGCTATTAGGTAATTTAGGTTATTATAATAATAGCCTTTTAACGGCATTTATAGCAGCGTCCTAGTTTCCAGAGTAGCCCGCGCTTTCCGTTTAGGAGTTTTTGCGGAAAGGTTAGTATAAAAAGGTTAATATTAGCTCTAGTAATACTTAAGGTAGTAGGCGTTGGTAGCTTAGTATATATAGGTTTAGTAGGCCCGGAGGGCTTCTATAGAGAGGTCTTTAAGTAAGAATTAGTAGTAGCAATCTAATTTAGTTATTATTTAATCTTTTATAGGGCTGCTACTATCTTATAAACATCGTTATAGTTATAGCTGGCGGCTGCGTAACTAAGGCGATAAGTAACTTTTTTAAGGAGATCCTCCTAGTTTTTAGTATCGTCTTAGGCGAGGGCTCTAGTATATTCCTAGAATTTAATATAAAACTCGTTAAATAATTTAGTAGAGCTTATCTTTAGGGCATATAGTTTAGCTCGGTTAGTGGCTAGTAGGTTATAATCGCGGTATATTAAATTAAGATCATTAAGGACTTCTTAGTAAGACTGCTACTTTTAGGGGCTATTAGTCTCTTATTAGGAAAAGAGTCTGTTAAATAGTATACTCTTTATTCGCCCAATAATATAGCTAATCTTAGTATCTTCTATAGGAAAAAGGTAGGCGCTTTAAGTTAGTTTTTTACGGATTTATATCTTCTAGTAGCTGTATTCCTTATAGTCTCCCTAAAAGACTAGGGGATTAGGGTAGCGTATATTAGACCCTATAGTAGCAGTTTAAGTCTAATTATTATGGCTTTTGTTGTTGCTGCTTTAGTAGGGGTTCCTATTAAATAAAACTGCTTAGCGCTAACCCTCTATTAAGCGTTAAGTAGGAGAAGTTGCCGGGGGCGTAAAGACTTAAGTGGCGTTATATATAGTAAAAAGGTATCTAGCGTTATTATAAATGTGCTTATTAAGCTAAGATTATAGGTATTTAATTATGCCTTCTTTTTTAGTAACTGTAGTAATTAGTATAATCTTATTCTTCTTTAACTATTAAATATCGCGTTTAGACACGCGGAGGTTATTTTTAGTTTCTTAACGTGTGTTATTGGCGAGCGCCTTATAAGCTTATAGGTCTTAGATAATATTGCGATCTTAGGCAATATACATCTTAGCTTATATAAGCTTTAGGTAGTAGTTCTATAGAAGGCAGTAGTATTTATCGGGGTCTTATACTACTATTTTTACAAACGTCTTAGTATCTTATATTTTAATTTTAATAGGTAATAGCCCTTCTATTTGCTTATCTGTAGTTATATAGTTAATAAAAGATAAGATATTATTGGTGTCTATCTTCTTAGGGATTAAGGCTAGGGCTAATAAATTAAATTCTCCTGGGATTAATTGGCGTCGTAGGTTAAGTATAGGTATTAGATTGTTCTTTAGGTTTAATATAGTAGCTAGTAAGGAATATTATCTTACTATTATAGGTTCCTTAGAAGTATAAAGTAAGGTAATTTATAGACACGCTGCTTTTAGCAGCGCCTATAGTATTATAAAGACGTAGAATTGGTCGCAGGCTAAGCGTTAGTGGTAAAAAGGCGTAACGTAATGTTATAGAACAAGGGCAGTGGCTATAGAGCGTATATATTTAAGGAGTTTACAAGACGTTACGCGATCGATTGTAAGGGTTAAGGGCGTAAGGAGGTAATATACCTACGCGTAGCTGATATAAGCTATACGTAAGGTATACGTAAGAGCATGGGGCTCTCCTATGGAGGCCCCTGCGATAGGGTTCCGTAACATACAAGCTATTAAACTTTGTAAAGAAATTAATAAATATATATATATAGAGGTAGTTAGATAGGGACGTAATGGATCTATTATAGGATACCCTTACTAATGCAGATTAGGTTAACGTTAAACGCCTAATTAAGATCCTAAGGCCCTTTATATAAGCTACTAAGCGTATAAAAAGTAACGCTAACACGCCTAGTGTTAAGGGCTCTTATAGTGCTTTATAGGAGTTAATTACTACTATAGAACTCCTTTATTAGGGCCTCTAGCGAATAAAGTAAGAGCTTAGTAATAAAGCTAACTTATTCCTAAAGTTAGGTGTTAATATAGTAATTTAAAAAATTAATAAATACTTTAATAAGATAAAGGAAGAGAGTCCTTTCTACTTTGCCGCGGTAATACTCTATCCTTTACTTAAGCGGAGCTACTTCCGCAATAAGTAGCGAAACTGGCCTATATAGTAGAAGCACGCAGAAATGGCTATAGAGGAAATCTTTAATACCTATATTAACGAGCTTATTAATAAAGAAAACGAGGATCTTACTAAGAAGCGCTAATAGAAGGTCCCTTATAAGCTAGGCGGTGATTTAGATAATAACGCCTATAAGCAATTACTAACAGTTAATAAAAATCTAGTTCTATCTATACGCTAGCGGAAGAAGTAGAAGCTCACTATTAAGCTCGAATAATACTACGAAAAAGGCCTTATGCTTTAAAAGATTAAGAAGGACGGTAGTAAGTCCACCGTCCCTCTACCTAATCCTCTTAACTAGTGGCTCGGCGTTAGAAGGATCCTCTATCCAATACTTACTAAAATCGCCCTAGATCTCTTCTCTATACTAGCTATAAGCTCTGTATATAAGCGAGCCTTTAGCTAAGCTAAGAAGGTAGTAACTAATAAACGAAATCGCCTTAGTGCGGATATAATAGAAGCCGACTAGTGCCAGAAGTGGTGGCTAATTAAAGGCCTTATTCTAAGTAGCTTAATTAACTATATTAATACCAACGGCGGGTTAACTACTCCTTAGCCAACGAGCTTTAATACGGATTTTACTGGTTACAAGCCCCTTAGAACGGAAGAAACACTAGAGTTATAAGCTCTATATATATATGCTTAAGATTAGAGTAGAAACTGACTTTAAAATAGGGCCTTTGTCTCCTTAGCTAAAATACCTTAACACACTATTAAACTTCTAGATATAATATAAACCAGGTAAAATAAGGATGGATTTTTAACTAGGCAATATCAATTTGTACATACTAAAGTGCTACTAAATTTTTTAACTGCTACTCCAAAAATTCTATCTAAATTGCCTAATTAGGAAACGCTAATAGCGCGCTGTAGTCTCAACCTCGATTTGGGCAGCGTAGCGCAGCTAGCGGTCCTAATTGGCTAGTTCGCTCGCTACCAAGCCCTAAAGCTCGCTAAACGCTCACTATTAGACACCTTGGTTTTAAAAGAGTATAATATAATATATTATTAGGTAGGTTACCCTTTAAGAACCTAGCGAATAGGTAACTAATAGTTACTATAGTAAGGTCTTAGTGGTTCTAGACTATACTAGCTAGCTAATATCTCTATTTATTTTAGACTTAGGTATATCTTTATTAACTATAAGCTAATGCCATAAGAGCTTTATTAGTATTAGTTTAGACTTAATATTAGTATTAAGCGTTTAAGAATCTCTGCTCCTACTACACCTTATTGTCCTACCCCTATTTTTATACCTATAAAGGGATCTTATTCCTATTAGCCGTCCCCTAAAGGGCTAATAGATACTAATTAGAATCCTAAGGATAAGGCATAATAGCTTTTTAGATTAGGCGTTTAGGATTTATTTTTATATGTAGTAGCAATTAAGGACCTTAATTAGGTGCTTAAAAAGGCCTTAAAAGGCTTTTAGAAAGGGCTTAAGAGCCCTAAAAATAATTTTTCTAGTATAGATTAATTAATAGGAATACAATTCTAGCAAAATACCCTATTAATTCTATACTATATATATAAAAAGGCTAAGGACCTATTTTACCTTAGGTCGTAGCCCTAATCCTTATAGTTTCTAGAGCCTATCTATTCTATATCTAATTTAACCTATTTACTCTTTCCGTGAGCTTTCTTTATAGGTCGTAATAATACTATAGTAATAGAGCACTTTTTGCGATTTATAGATTATAGACCTTAGTCCAAATATTCTTTTAAATATCTTTATAATAATTAAGGTAATTCTGGAGTTCCTATATAGAGTCCTTAGCGGGCTAGCCTAGCTATTTAACTTTATATTAAAGCTTATTCTTAACAAACTTATAGCGTAGTATAGCTTTAACCTTATACCGCTTGCCCACTACCTTAAGGTATTTAATTAGGCCTAGACAGAAGTTCTCTTTTAGTAGTAGTCTATACTATAGCTCTAGTAGGTTTATATAAAATACTAAATATATATAGGCTATAAATAGGGAAAGCTAGAGATGGTAGACTAGCTTATTAATTTATTCCTTAACTTAGAAGGAACCTAGGTATCTTATATTAAGCTTTTTTAATATTTAATAGGTCCTAATATCTATTAAATATAATAGAACCTTATTACCTACTCTAAAATGCTTATTTTAGTATTTATAGTTATACTAGAGTCTCTACTGCTCTTAGGCATCTTATAGGCTCTACTTCGCGTACTGTTATTACTCTTCCCATTCCTAAAGGTATTTTTATACTCTTTAATAGATATCCTTAAACTTCCTAGTAGGATCCTATAATTAATTATACGGCCTTAGCTAGTAACTACTAGGTATACTATTAAACCTAAATAGTTAAACGCTATAGGAAATCTAAATTAGTATATACTTATACAATATATATTACTTTAAATTATAAGTATACTCCGCGTATAGAAGTAGCTTACACTAGTTATCTTACTAGTAATTTAAATATATTTATAGGTAAGACTCTAATTCCTAGTTTTAGTGTTCTGTTTATCTATCTATTTATAAATAAAAGACTATACTATAATAGTGGTCTATTTTTAAATAAAAGTATAGATCCGACTAGTACTGGCTTATAAAAACACTACCCTTATTAGTAATAATAAAGTGCGGCTAGTCTACTTTAAGAAAGCATTTTTCTTTAATTAGGCTAGTAAGCGCTTATATATTAATTACCTTATTAATAAAAAGGTATTAGACGTATTTAAAAAACTTATTAATAAGTATAAGGACTAAATTATATATTTATCCTTACCTATATTTTAAGGGCGGAAGGTCTATAATAAAGTTTATAACGTAATATTATTATAGCTTACTAGTATGGGAATAGATTTAAGTAAACCTTATTGTCGGAATGTATAGACAGAGGTTATATGTCGCTGATTAGTCACCCTTATGGTGACCCCCTACTTAGGCACTGCGATCCTTACAATCCTTTGCTTTTAATATTAAAAAGAATATAATAACAATCATTATACTATCTACGAACAGTAGCTACGTAATATCACCTTGTGTTACCAACACTAATTAGTAATTAACTTCACTGTTATACTATAGAACAGCTAGGTATTCTACCAAGAAGAGATAAGCTACTATACCAGTGCTACTCGTGCTAGAGGAAGCTATCTTTTAAGGTTAGAACTGGTCCTAAACCTTAAATAGAACTCTTCCACAAATCTAAGGATTTAAAGGCCAGAACTGGTCCTAAGCCTTTCCTAGATTATAGATTCTTGCGTCCATCACGCAGAATAACACGCTTTATAAGTCTTCGCGATTTAAGGCCAGAACTAGTTCTGAGCCCTATAATCGCAAATATATATCACGAACGCGTACTAAATAACAATCCCTATACCAATAATACTTCCCTTTCTTTAAAAATATGGCTATTCTAAACGACAGGAGAGACTCCTTACCACTAGGGGTAGCTACGTACGCGAAACTTATTAATGAAGATTGGGACGAATTTACCATTAATATAATAACGTGTACCGTAAAACAAGTTAATGGCTTTCTCCTACACCGTATTATATTCTACTAAAGTAGACACTACGCCGATTTACAGCTATGGGAATATTTTAGGGAGGATTTTATAGGATGGACCGCCGACACCTAGGCACTTAGTGATGTTAATATTGTTCGGGACTTCCGTAACTTCCTTTAGGAGAAAGGAGTATTTATCCCTATAGATAGGGGTGCTATTAGAGACAATATTTAGGAGCAAGTCCTTAACGCAGAAGAAGAGCACGAATGGACTCTATAAGAGATTGAGTACTAATTACGTATAAGTTCTTACGGTCCATAACCTCCGCAACAAGCTCCGTAGCAAGCTCCGCAAGGACATCCGCAGCAACGTCCGCAGTAAGCTCCGCAAGAACGTCCGTAGTAACGTCCGCAAGAACCTCTGCAGGAACCTCTGTAGGAACCTCTATAAGCAATACCACAGACAACCTTAGGCTATTAAACACCTCAAGTTCCTTAGCCTTAAGTTCTTTAGGCTGCCGTATCTTAACCCATGCCTTAAGCTCCGTCCTACTAGCAACCTCCGCAAGAACCTTCGCAGCAAGATTAGGAGAAGAAGTTTGGCGAGGAATTAGTTCGCATATTTAAGAAGTCAAGGCTGGTCATTTAAGGTTATAACGACGAAGTTAAGTGGTATTTGTATGGCAACCACAAAAAGAAAAGTCGCCAGTATTGGGAGTAAGACATGTGGTTGTCACGTGGTACCGTAACACTATCTGCTACCTTCCTTGCAGATCTGCTATGTCGAAAATCACGTCAATAGCGCACCCTAAACGCTAACGCGCTCCCTATCCTCTGCCCTCTTAAATCTACTAGTATTTGCGGCAGCTACAAACCCGATAACTGTTGTAACTAATATACCTGCGAACTAACCCTATAATAAGACTCTGTGCCGATCTGCCTACGGAACCAACCTTACGCTAGTACCGTACTACTACCCGAATAGACTTTTGCTACTTTTATCTGCAGCGCCACAAGCACAAAGAAAGAACTGCCAGTGTCGGAATATATGGACAGAGGTTATGTGTCGCTGATTAGTCACCCTTATGGTGACTTATCACCCCCCTACTTAGGCACTGCGATCCTTACGATCCTTTGCTTTTAATATTAAAAAGAATATAATAACAATCATTATACTATCTACGAACCGTAGCTATGTGATATCACCTTGTATTACCAACACTTATAGCTTATACCTTCGGATTTTATATACTTAATACTTCTTATAATAGTTAATATACTCCTTTACTTTCTAATTAAGCTTTAGCTAATAGTATTTACGTTAAAGTAATTCCACTATTTTAGCTTAACTATAGTAGCCGCCTAGAGGATTATTATAATTCTTTATAAGAATCTTCTATTATAGATTTGCTTTTTATAGCACCTAAACCTTACTACTTTTATATAGTAGGCCTATTAGATTTAGTTCCTAATAATAGCACCTAGTAGCTCCCTTTCTATTATATTTCCAATCTATTTCCGTATTAAAAATAGTATAAAAAGCGTCCTTTTATTATACCTTATAGATAAAATCTATTAACCTTTTAGATAGTTTCTAGGTAAAAGGTATTTTATTCTATACTACTCTAAGTATAAAACTAGATAGTACTATAGATCTTATAACTCTAAAATATATATATATTAGGAAGGCCGCTATAAGGTTAAAGTTTTTTTTAGTTATTATAGGGCTCTAAGTTCTAATTCCTTTATAGCTTCGCTATTAGTTTAAGGGGATAGTTTAGTAATTAGGGGTAATATATTACTAGGTTTTAAGAATATATTAATGACGTCCTATCTAGGTATATTTAGACCCTTATTAGCTACAAACTAGATATTAGCTAAAGTATTAATAAAAACTAATAGGGTTTATACCGCCTAAGACTTAATATATAGAGCTATAAATACTTAAGTATTCTATACCTAGAGCTTATTTTATAATATAGGGAGTAAAATATCTATTATCTATTTTCCTTCTCTCGTTTTAAAGCCTTTGGTATAGTTTATCTATTATAACAGTCTATTAGTAGGGTTATTTCCCCCTAGCTTATATTTAATCTTAAATTTAAATTATATAAGCTTTTTTTACCTATCTAGTTTATTAAGGCATAAGCTCCTTTATAGTTATAAAGTAGTATAGATTATAATAATCTAAGAATATATAAGTGGTATAGCTTACGTGCTTAAGGTAATATCGCCACTATTTAAAGTAGTTAACTATAGCTAGCGGTTCCTTATTATGGGTATAATACCTAATTTTAGGCCTCTAGAATTTTCTACTATAAAATACTATTAGTTTTTAGTAGAGCTAGGTAGCGTTTAGATACTTATTAAGTTATAGTAAAATACTAATAAAGGTAAAATTTAATATATTAGTGATTATTATTAATAGCTAATTTAGGTTAAAATGCCGTAGTAATAAAGCTTTTATAAACTTTATATATAGTTTCCAAAAGGCCTCCTAAACCTTTCTGGGCTATAACTATAGTTTATACTATTTAGCTAGTCCCTTTTTAGTTTTCTTCCTTTCTACCTTTAAGCTTTTTACCTCTTAAGCTAGGTCTTAGAAAGCTTCCATAATATAGTTAAATAGGTATTAGGTAATATCTAAGTAGTTATAAATAAAGCGCTTATAGAAATTAACAAAGCCTAAAAACACTTAAATATCCTAGTAGCTCTTTAGCTTTAGCTACTTTTAGATCATCTATACCTATACTAGGTCTATAACTATATTTATAGGCGTTATAATATAACTTAGGAACTTAACCTGCTTAGTATTAAAAATATACTTTAACGCCTTTATATAGAGGTCTTAGTTATTTAGATATTCTAGTGCTGGCCGTCAAAATCGGACTCTGCACCTGTACGTGGTGACGGCTACAAACCTGGTCTTCGAAGTTCAGATCCAGAGCCAACGCAGAGACGTCGCACAGCGTGCGGACAGGACCTGTGGTGGTTATAGGCGTTAAGGGCGGTAGTGAAAAATTTTTAGATAGTGAGATCTTGAAAACCACTACTGTTGGCTCTTTACAGTACGATAACTACTATATTCTCCTATCCAGGGCACCTATATGATCCAACATGGATACACAGTATTCGATATTATCCCCCGTCCCCTAGTAGAAAGCATTAACAACCTTATATTAATAAATAAGCAAACGCGAACGAATGAACGAACGAGTAAATATACGGCCCCTTTTAACCCCTAGGGCGATCGCCCGCGGAGCATGCGGTTACTCGCCGTACTGCTATAATACTACTAAAAGCGGCAGCTGGATAACCCCGTATAGTTTTCCTTATCTCCTCTTAACGGAGTAGTGCCCTTAAAGAGGGCCTAGTGACTAGGGCCTAGGTATAAAAGATACCCAGATATACATACACACATCCCGCTTTTGTCTTTTAGTTTTAGAATAGTAAAACGGATGAATCCCCTTTACGCCTTTGATAGGCCTTAGGGGGGGGGAGATATAGCGTATATAGTAATAGTTAATAAGAGACAGTATATAGGGGGTGGTTAAGATACGGGGCACAACTACAAGCGTACAGCAATCGATCGGCAAGGCCTAGCTAGGACGTAGTAAACCCTAGCTTTAAATAAGCTAGAGAAGAAAGCAGTAGTTCCTAAGGAGTTCAAAATATCCAAGGAGGAGGACAAGCTGTAGGCCCGTAGGGCCGCTGCTCGTGCAGGCATAGTAATTTAGGGTTTTTTATCCTACTGAGGTGGCTTATAGGGTTTTTCCTCCCCCAACATATTAGGGGTTTTCTTCTTATAAATTTATAAGTTTCCCCTGTGTATGGAGTAGTCTGCGTGGGCTATATAGGATCCGTATCAGACGTTAAGCAATGAATAAATAATATTCTAGTGCTTTATAGGTATATTACTTATACTAATTCTTATTTTCTAAGTAGATTAGGATATTATCTAAATAGATAATATATATACGGTTAACTATTCCCCTTAAGGCCTTATAAATATATAATTGGAATATTATAGGGGTATTAGGTAGCCTAAAAGGTATTACTAAATACTTAAAGTAGCCGTATTAGGTTTTAAAAGCGGTCTTTTATTTATCCCCTTCTTTAATATAAAACATATTATAGGTGTCTTATAAATTTAGCTTTATAAAGGTCTTTACCCTAAATAGTCTATCTAGTATTTAATTAACTAGTAGTAGTAGGTAACGGTTCTTAATTATAATCTTATTAAGACCGCGATAGTCTATATATAGCCTTATAATTTTATCTAGTTTTAAAATAAAGAGGATTGGCGTGCCTACTAGTAACTTACTAGGCTTAATTTATCCCTTTTCTAATAAACTATTAAGGTACTTTTATCGGATCTTAAGCTCTTTATAAAAGAGGTTACAGATAGAAAGGTTTAGTGGCTATTTACCTTTTTCTAGATTAATTGTATAATTATATTCCAAGTTCTATATAAGGAGTTTAGCCCACCTACCTAAAAATACCCTTAGTAAGTCCCTTAGGCCTAATGGAAAATTTAATAGATTAGGGTCGCGTTTATCCTCTATATTATTATTAGGTAGATTTTAGAGCTCCCTTAAATTGCTCGCGGCTAGCGTCGCGTGCTATAGTAGTTATTTATATATAGTTACTACTATACATTAAACCGTTTTATATAGTAGCCTATAAAGGGTAGGGAATTCTTTAATATAATATTTAAGGTGTTATAGCATACTCTTAATATATTGCTTAAGTTAAGTAACCTATAATAATAAAAGTATCTTATAAGATCTTTAAGATCGCTACCTCTCTATAGTATCTCTGCGACCTATTTAGTAGTTCCCTATAGGGTTTCCGTTATAAAGGGGTTATTACCTATACTAGGCTTTATACCTATCTTGCTATTAAATAGGGGTTAAATCTAATACTTTTCTAGGTGTAAAGCGTATACTATTTTACCTAAAGCTATATCCTCTAGGATATCTTTTAAGCTTATTAGTAATATACGCCCTTTTAATTCTTTATCGTTCTACTATTTAAAAGCTCCTATTTTAAAGTGCATTTTAAAATCTACTTTTATAAGTTAAGGGTATTTAAGGATAAGGTTATAACCTATAAAGTTAGCCGCCTAAAAGGGTTGTAGGCTAACTACCTTAGTATAGTTATATATATCTACTATTAATACTATAAGCTTATAGGTACTATATAGTTTAATCTAATGCTTATTTAGGAAGCCTATAATAGGGTTCCGCCACTTTAGCAATAGGATAAGTTTATACTCTTTTACTAAATTATATTATATAAAATTAATTTTAGCGCCGCTATTATATAGTGCTTAAAACTAATATACCTCGCCTGTAAGGAGTACTGTTTTTAGCTTAATAGTAATACGGAAAGTCTTTCCTTCTATATCTTGCCCTAGTTAAAGCTAAAAAAAGGGTTATAATTAGGGCTTTTCTTTTTTAGATTATTAGTATAGTTATTACCCTATTTATTTTTCTAATAGGATTTACCTCTAAAGAAGTTTTTTTTTAACTTTTTAAAGTATTTCTATAAAGGTGCCAGATGGGTATTAGGTTAGCCCTAGGAGTCTTTCCTATTACTTAAGGTCCCTAACTTTAACCCTTTTAAAGTTTTCTTTAAAAACTGCTTCTTTAAAGGTTAAGTCTGCCCTATATTACAACTAGAGTACCTATACTTTTAGTAACCCCCTAGCTTTTTGCTAGAAGCGGTCTAGTTCCTTACTATATCCTTAATATTTAGAACCACTTATTTAAAATCCGTATATATAGTAATCCGCAGTAGGACGCCTATACGCTTTATTTTATTATAAATTACTAGCTTAATTCTAGCCCAAATAAATTTAATCTTCTCCTTTTTATAAACGCTGCCGTCCCTATTTTTAAAGGGCTTTAGATCTATCTATTAAGTATAAGTTTTTATAGAATTTATAAACTAGCGGAAGTTTTAATAGTCTAACTATATACTATTCCAGAATTGCTTTATATTGTTATATTATATAATATACAGATCTTAGGTCTAACCTTTTAGGAAGGTCTACAGCTATAGCTATATAGTAATTTGTTCTTTATTAAGTTAATTAAGCGTAATCTAGTTTAGTAATTAATTTTTAATCTTACTAATAATCCAGTGTATACGTTCTTTAGTATTATCTTATATTATTAGTATCTTAAAAAAGTTGTCTACCTTATAAAACCAATTGTCTAGCTATTAAGCGTTAAGTCTATAATAGAGTTTTAAACTATTAAAGGCCTTAACTAGTTAGTCTATATCTTTTTATTTATTTATTATATAGATATCTCTCTAAGTCTTCTATACCTCCTTAGGTAAATACTAAATAGCTCCTAAAAAGCCCTTAGCCTTAGCTAAGTTATAAAAGAATTTACCTAGCCTAGATTAAACCCTATTAGATATGGATTTGCCCTTAAAGGGTTTTAATATATCTATTAGTAGCTTTCTCCCGTATAGATTTTAAGAGCCTTATAATAACTTCTTAATATTTATTTAAAGGAGATTGGTATAGGGCTCTTAACCTTCTAAACTTAGGCTTAGGGAAGCTCCTACTATAGAGGTCGTATTAGCACTAGTAGTTAATGCGGATTTCCTAATAAGCCTTAGGTTTTAAGTTAGTATTTAGGTTAGATTTCCTAAAGAGGCAGGCCCGCTTAGCTTATAAGCAGTTTATATACTATTACTATACTAATTATAGGCCGGTAGTCTTCTAGAAGGGTTTTAGTTGGGTCCCTAGTTAAATATATTAGTATATTTCTCTATCATTTCTAACTTAGGGGAAAATCTTAAAGTTACCTCTAGCGTTTAGTCTTTTAATTGGCCTAAAGGGATTTTAGTTACTTTTTAGTAGCGTTATAACTATTATAAAGGGTATCTATATTCTCTTTAGTGGTAATTATAGGTATATAAGAGTCTTTAAGCTTCTAGTGTATCTAGGTATTAGGGCTTATTTAGCCGCCTTACCTAAAGGTTTATATTATCGCAATCTCTTACTATTAGAGGGACCTTCCCACCACACATGCAACCTTACCAAAAGGTAGCACCGTACTTTAAAACTTACGCATACCCTTCTGCCTATTAAAAACAATCGATTTTCTAACTCCTAAGACCTAATTCCTACTGCATGGCGAGCTAGAGGTGGATTTATTTGTTGTTTTTACCCCCTTTTCCCCAATAGAAAATTCTTCTTAGGGGTGGTCCTAGCTTATAAGCGAGGCACGGATAGGAACACCAACACTACTATTACTACCACTACTACTAATACCAAAACTACAAAACATAGACTTTTCCTAGGTTTTTCTTCTATAGAAAGCAAAAGCCTAATAAAATAGGGGGTGTAAGTACTTTTCTATATCTCCTTTAGTCAGATTTTCTTTAGTAAGAGGAAGATTGCCGTTAGGGCTTTTCTACTAGTAAAAGCCTAACAAGTCCTTTTTTTAGTAGTTTTTTCTACTTCTAATAGAAAAAGAAAATAACTACACTAGTCTTTTTTAGCTAGTTTTTCTACTACCTTTTAGCCTA
>Ga0307515_10015125_pt1 | contig 14234 bp, 16 predicted proteins | sample 17_EM_MG_FD_194513 | JGI IMG/M metagenome (GOLD analysis project Ga0307515, IMG submission 194513) | Populus trichocarpa ectomycorrhiza microbial communities from riparian zone in the Pacific Northwest, United States - 17_EM | ecosystem: Host-associated > Plants > Roots > Unclassified | place...
GCACACTGCAATGAAATTGGCTGGGAAAATTCTGAATGTACTTGCAATATACCAGGTGGGTATGGGGTGGGTTCTTTGTCCATTTCCTTGCAATGTACTTGCAATGTCCCAGCCCGGTACACCACCCCTTGCCCCCAGTGTCAGTGCTTGGACTCCACAATGGCACCCTCTCCCTGCACACCCTGTAACTCATCTCCAACGTCTCATCAATCAACCCCAGGGGAAGATGACTTGGAAAACGACGAACCCTGTTGATGCCCGCCTGATCAGGGTCCGTCTCGGACAGTGACTGTGATCATCACCACCAAAGGTTTGTACCACACCCTGACCATTCCTCACTTCCCTCACTTATACTCCTACACCCATCCAGGTTTGTCATCCCCATGCAAACATGGACACGGGCATTCCTCCTTCCATCCCCTTCTACATTATTCTCTCTGCTTCTCATGTGTTTGATATCTGTCCTGTATATGTATTTGTATGGTTATCGTGAATTATATGCCATTATTAGCATTATTACTACTGGCTAAGAGCTCAAGAGGTTACTGGATGGTTCACACCACATGTCTACATGATCGACACTACCAGCGTTGGTCAAACTGTACCTTTCTTGCTCAATTTTTGACCACCTCGCTGAATGGGGAAGGGGGTCCCAATTGTTGGTCAATTCCCTTGGTTGATTTTTCAACCAACTTCATTCCTACAGTGAGGGACACCCAAAGGATAAAATGTAGTTGCAGTCTACCATGGGTAATATATACTACACACTCCCAGTACCTGCCTGATAAAGATTGACCAGATTTGGAAGGAGTGAAAAGGTGAAAGATACAGGCCTGCCCAGCATCAACCAGTCATCCTCCACCATTTCCAGAGGCCAAACATCTCTTGTCATGCCACACTCAGTGGGAGTTAATGGGCAATGGGGGGATGAGAGCGGAGAGCAGCTGCATTCAACATTCCAAAACCTCACCCACTCCATGTATAGCCTTAGGCACAGTATCTACAGCCTCCATCTCTCCCCACGGTGACCTAGAACCAGGACTTGCCAACATCCCACCTGAGTGCTAAATGTCCCTGCAGTCCACTGTACCCAGTACATACCCCTCCATTTCAGGAGGTTATACATCAGTGCTCATTTGCCATTCTATCAGCAATATAGCATTACCTGTGAGCAGAAACCAAAGAAGTGAGCATAAGTTCTTGATATTGTTACCTTATCAGTAATGTGACTGAAAAAATGGAAAAGGCCAACACAATAGAGAGATCCACCATGGAGGTGGTAGAAGATTCGCAGATTACATGTGCATAACATGCAAACCAAAGAAATCCAAAAGCAGAGTTATCTGTCGATGCATGGGGCGAGGGGGCTCATTTTCTCGGAGCTGTTGCAGGGGATTTCATCATTTGTACGAGTGCAGGACACAGCTCTGATGAACGAGCGCGAAGCAAGCAAGTGGAATGGGTCAGTTCGGAGCAGGGAGGGGAATGACAAACAGTGAGTGGATGGAGTAAAGCTAAGTACAACCGGGGGCAATGTAAATGTAAATGCAAACTGAACGGAACTATTAGTCGAAGTCACCGTGGAAGCCAGAAGAGGTAAAAATGCCAACAGACCGTTATCAACATTCACCCTTGAAACTGTTCCTTGAGAACGGCTGCCTGAAATCACCCACCCACATCGAAAAGTTCTGGTTTGCGTATGCTTCAGGGTGCCTGGTCTGACCACCATGGGAAGAGCCCCAAGGGAAAGGGGAAATATGACATCAGCTCTCAACCGGACGCGAGCAAGCAAACAATTGACCCGCTTGTTAATACACAATTGTGTGGGCGATGAACCTGGATCACATCTGGTCTTGACATCCTCTGGTATCTGATACACTCTCATGTAATCAACAGAGTCAGGAATGTCAGACATTCGAAATCGATGTCTCCGGAACTGGGCGAAATTCTCAAGTTGATACTTCTATACTGGAGGTCAGAAAAACACCAAGCTGACGCATGTCGACCAGGGCAAACGAGGCATGTGCCATCGGTTCTTGGGGGACTAGCCTCGGTCCAATATTCACCCTCTCATCGGCAGCGGCACCCCCGGCGTTCATTGTCCACTTGTTATCATTGACCTAGGTGGTTCACTGCGTGAGAGAAAGGGACATACCAGCTGATGATTCGATAACAACAGGATGGACCTGTGGCTCCAGAGGCGGGAAAGAAAAGACGGATACCCTATTGTCTTCCACGAACCCAGGCTCGTACTCGAAAATGTACACGGCGTAGCAATTGCTGTCGAGCTCGTAACAATTGGCGTCTGCGGTTGATATCATCATCAGCACTTCACCGGAAGAGAAAGATTGTCAAAGCGGGCGACTCACTGGTTGTGGAGACCGCATGAGTGGGTGTTGGAAAACATTAGACGAACGACCCAACTCAGTCCTCCCCCGCTTGTCTTGAAAACAAACAGACTCACCCCCAGTATGAGTTTAATTCAGTAGCGGTCGGGTCGGGAACGATGAGACTTTCCGTTGCGTGGAACCACTTAAAACCCGCATCGAACGGCGCCCACTGACCAGACTTAGAAACGGAACCCTCATTATTATGGCCTGTAGTCTTGAAGACATCAACTTTGGGAGTGGGCCTGCCAACGAACGAGCCGCCGTTGTGCATGGGTCGAAAATAGACCTCACCAGGACAGGTGCAACGCGACAGTCGTTGACACGGGAGGTACAAGAAGTCACCGTGGATGTACTTGTTGTCTGGATAGCCTGAGATATCCGGTACGCCGTTCCATGGTTGGTTAGGAACGGTACTGACATTGTATGCGTCGCATGGGCACGGCCACTGTGGAAAATTGTAGATCAAGATTTTGCGGGATTCCGCCCTAATGGATCGCCGGGAGACGCACCATTCCCTCCAAGGTAACACCATACCCGGTTCTCCCAAGGTTTCCCACCACCCGGGCGGCGTGCCACAGACTGCCAGACCGGCAACGCCGCCCATACCAGGCAAGGTCACCTGGACCTCAATGTATCCTCCCGTAAAACAGAACTGGTTCCAGTTGCTCATCGTTACACCTTCGTTGTTCAACTCGTGGGTGTCCATCCTGGAGAGTGTGATCCTGAGGGTACCGTGCTTGGTGGTGATGGGGGAGGGGTCGTACCACTCGATGTTACTCGCTTGCCGGTAGTGGAGGTTGGTAGCTTCCCAGGAGGGATCGTCGCCGGGGTAGAAACTTCGTCCGTCGTCGTTAAATTCGTCGGAGAAGACCAACTTGAGTTCCGATCCGTCGTGGAGGGAGGTCCTCGCAACCGTCCGATCTGGAGCACCGTGGTCGGAGGCCTGGAAGTTCAGGGACCTAGAATCATAGTCAGATGGACTTGGAGGACATTTGGTCCTATCGGATATTACGACACCAGACGGATGGGACCCGCCGTAGTTGAAGCCACCATTGGAAAATAGTTTAGTTGTGAAATGGGAAATGGCATGTATCCGGCGCTGTTAAAATGACACGTCATGGACGTCAGAGATCAGCTACTGCTAAAACCAGAGGAAAAAACTAGCAAGAGAGTGATACAGCAAACGCTGGCGAGTCAACGCATTGTAAACATCGTCCCAGAATCGTTGAGCACATCCCGTCGTGGATCAGGTCGGTGGAGGTCGTCGTCTGGCTCCGGTCTGTCTAACGCTCCAATGCGAAGGGTCTGCCGACAACGGAGACGGAGGGAAATTGAGCGCCGTCAGCGAAAGGTGTCCGATTGGTGGTAGTGACTGAGGAGTTTGCCGACGTACCTTGTCGACCAGCAATTTCGTGGATCCATCACACCGAGAGTTGACTTAATAGGAGAGCGGAGTGAGTATCATCGCCATAGCTGTGGAGGACGAAGACGAGCAGGGTGGGGAGAAGAGAAGCTCTTACCGAAGCACATGTGGAAAATCCTAGGCCCTCAATTCAAGGCGCCCTCCTCCTGAACCCCTCCTCCTCCTCGCTCCGAATTTGAGGCTGGGTTCCAACCTAGGAAAATCCCGCTCGGGTTAGCCTTCAGAAAATCCCCCATGATGGCAACCGCTCCCTTATATTTACTTTCCCTCAAGCACTCTCACACACATCCACCCCTCAGATTCGGACTTCGCACGACGAGTTCACTGCCTTCAATCGGTTGTGCTTTCATTGAAGTACTCAGTTTGTGGAAGCACACCGATGTGTACTCCTAAAGCTTCGTCCGCCGCACTTGCCAGCGTCCTGGAGGGATATACGCGTTGCGCTCGATGTTTCGTTTCGACTGAGTACGTACTCCAGCAAAACACTGCCGCCACGCTACCTTGTTCTTCGTTGGCACCCCGGCCCGGTTCTACTGGTGTTGCATACTGGCCTGCACGAGATGCGCGGGAAAAAGGTACATTGTTCCTGTCTGCCCCTCTGTTATGGTTCAATCGCTTGGCCTATTCTGACGTACACACATGATTTCAACGTACGCCCCAGCAGGATTGTCGCCAAGGGGGGTGATCACGCGGGACTATGCCTGGTCTGGTCGAGTAATTCCTGCACCCCTCCGATCTTGGTCCACAGCACCTCTCTGTTCCTCCCCCCTTCCCCTTTCCTTCATGCATTTCATGTGCGTCTGACTGATGGTTACTCGGTGGGCTGAAAGTACTATTGGTGCGTTCTCTCCATTACACATCATGGCCAGATCCTCACTCACTCACCCTGCAATGCCTACGTTGTCTCGCCGCGACGTGCGACGTATCGTGAGGTCGCATCACCCTTCCGATGTTCTCCACTTCTCCCTGGCCACCTGCAGTGGAGAACAGCTGTCGTGAATGGGGCGGTGACCCTGTGTACAGACTGCTGAGAATTTGTAGTATAATTAAATATATCGTCTGGTGACTATCCGTAAGGCTACACCATGTACACATGAGTCTAGACGAATATCCAGAGCCTTTTGAGGGAACTGTCAGGACCCCGACCGTTGCGTCGGGCCGTGGATATTGTCTCCAAACCGCGCATCTGGAATCACGACACTTCCACTGTTTGCTCGAAAACCGGCCGACCTTCCAAATTACCGGGGCCGGGAAGGCTCGTAAACCCACCTATGTCATGCCTGCAAGGTACTGGCGCCATCCATACACTTGAACTTTTGATTTCATCGGGTTACGCTGTGCGGAGTGCGTCAGATATTGGGGAGTAAATCTCGGCTAATGGAACCCTACCGGAACAGGTATGTATATCCCTAGCGTTACGGATAGTCACCCCTTTTCATTGCGTGCCATTTTTGTTTGTTCCCGCGTGCTGGAACTGTGGGCCGGAAAGTTGCGTGAGGAATGAAGCGATTGGACGTGGGCCAAAGAGCGAGCAAAGCAAGCAACTCTAATAGTAAACACAAATTGTACGTGTGAGCGAAATAGAAAACTGACCTCAGTGCGCGAGGACTAAAAGCGGAACACTAAGGTGATTCGAAAGTTATAGCTACATCTTATATCGAACGGATGACAAAAGGGCTGGAGACGAGATGCGCGGGGTTCTATGTAAAGACAACAATATAAGGGAAAACCAGGCGCGGATCGGCTTGAAAACATCGTCCTTCAAAGTGCTTGGGAGAACTTCGAAAAAAAAGGAAGAAAACACGCGCTGACTGTCAAATGTGGAAGCGATTCCAATCCTTGGAAAGGGGCTTTCAGGTACCATCCAATCCTTCATCACCCAAGCGCGTGGACCGTCGAACACGGGGTATGCTTTTTTCGCCGTCGGAGAGGGAGTGTCGTGTTTATCCCCTTGTCCAGGTGGCCCGTCATTGCATTATGCCTCCTGATACGTATTTCCACATTGCACTAAAAATGCGGGAAGATTTGAGTGTGTGGGAATTCCGTGCGGAACCAAAAGTTTCCAGCAGTCGTGCGGTTTTTTTTTTTGCAAGCTTATTCACCCATATCTTCCCCGGAAATTTTTAAAATGACGCTCGTCTGCCCAGTGGCAGTGACGCCCCTCAGTGCGTCGTCCGCGGCGTCCATCACGTCAACTTCCGATGACCGTTTTGGTTGGTGATCGTGGTTTCGACTTTTCGGTGCACTTCAAAGCGCTTCGAAGAAGAAGAAGACACTTGGACTGTCGAGTTCTGTGTCGCCCAAGCGCCTCGAAGCGCGTGGACGCTGACTTGGATATTTCCTGATGTCCTATCTCAGTCACCACATCACCAGAACGGATGGGCCCCCCTGGAACCGCTGCGTCAACACGAGCTTCGAGACATTTGTTCATCGAACTTGCGAACCCTAGCTCGATTTTGAGTCAGAAGAACTGAGTGGCAACAAAACGAACTCACTGCCGGCATCTCTCCTCGGCCCTGTGACTTCTTGAGGCATGCTCTCTGGTATAAAAACTCTCGGAGATTCCGTTGGGGGGTTTACGTGACTCCCTCCGGCACCCAAGCTATTTCACCATCCTACTCTTCAGCAAGAGACACGACGATGCTCAACCGCCTCCTGACCATTTCGGCACTTGCTGGACTAGCATTCTTCACCATCGCCGACCAATACCGTCCGGCCTGCGAGGCGGTCGAAGCGGCGATATCCAACGCGTCCAGTGTTTACTATCCGGGTGAGTGCAGCTATGAGCAACTATTGCCGTGGCAAGGCTGGAGCTGAGCGCTGATGGGTTGACAGGTGACCCCTCATACGCCACAGGAGTGCACCACTATTTCGCATCTAGTCAAGACAGTCCTGCGTGCGTGGTGGAACCTGGCACCCCAGAAGACGTAGGCAAAGTCGTGCGTTCATCTCACTCGGTGCCGTCCGCCATCCTTCGTCGCCCTCGCTAAGGCGCACTACCCCTTCTGATGACCAGCTCAATGTCGTCGACATTACGAAAACCCCATTCGCCGTGAGTAATCGCAGCTTTCTGGTGATCCCGCGCCAAAGTTAAACATCTGACATCACTCCCTGTCGTTCCAGGTGAAGAGCGGTGGTCACTCTTCGAATCCCGGGTTTTCTTCAACCAAGGGAATTCACATCTACACCGGAAGGTTCTCCCAAGTGACATACGATGCGGAATCTGGCACCGCCGTTATCGGAAGTGGCCTGACCTGGGGCGCTGTATATGAAAAACTCCAAGACCACAATGTCAGCGTCCTTGGCGGGCGCATTAAGTCGGTGAGTGGGTGTTGCGACTTCCTCAGTCGGAGAATTCTCAACCCTGTCCCTGCCACGTAACAGGTCGGCGTGGGCGGTTACCTACTCGGCGGAGGTTTGTTCCTGCAGGTTCTCCGCTGCTCTGCACGCTAACCGATCACCAATAGGGTACTCCTTCAAGACTAATCAACACGGTCTTGCCATCGACACCATCGTCGGCTTCAACTTGGTTCTACCCAACGGAACAGTTACCTACGTGACCCAATCAACTCACCCCGACCTCTTTTTCGGCTTGAAAGGAGGATTTAACAACTTTGTGAGCAATTTTTTCTAACGCCACGCCACCCTGTTCAACTCTCCGCTTTCTAGGGGATCGTGACGGATTTCACGATGACCGCATTCCCGCAAACAGAAGTATGGGTATGGATGATCCGCTTTGACATTGCCTATTGACAAATTGTTAACTCCAATTCTAGAGTGGATTAATCACGTACTCCTCCCTCAATTCCAATCGAGTCCGCGCCGCTGTCGCAGACTTCTCCGTATATGCCCAGGACCCAAAGGCTGCAATTTTTCCCTGGTACAACAGCGATGGAGAAAACGAGACTTTCAGCCAGGTGATCTTTTACGACGGTCCAACTCCACCACCCGGTATCTTTGACAACTTCACAAATATTCCATCTCTTTCGAGCGACCTGAGGACCCGTTCATACGCAGACGCGATCTTGGCTACTGATGCCGGTGGTTTTCGGTGAAGTCATCCCAGAACTCGTTTCTTGGTCCCTCTGCTGACCTTCTTCTATAGTGGTACCTTCAACATGCTCGGCGTCAGTCACTTCAGTGAGACCCTACTGAAAGCAGTCGAGGATGAACTTACGGTAATTGCGTTCTTCTCGCATCTCTGAACCAGACTCGATCCCCCTCCCTCTCGTAGTACTGGACCGCCAAGTTAATCCCCATGGGTGCACTGTTCGTCTCCTACGTCACCCAACCCTTCCTTCAGAGCTACCTCTCCCACGCAAACTCCCCATCAGCATTCCCGTCCCCAGCTGCCCGCCAGCCGGGCAAGGCTCCAAACCCACTCCTCGTTTGGTGCGGTTGGGAAGACCCTCTCCACGACGATGAGTTCCTTGCAGCGTTAGAGGAATCTGTCAACCGTCTTTCTGTTGTTGCCAAGGCGGAGGGATTGCTCATCGATGACCCCTCGGCGTTGTACGGGAACTACGTGACCGGCAAGACTCCTCTCGAAGATATATATGGGGAGAATTTGCCAAGGTTGCAAGAACTTCAAGCCAAGATTGACCCTAACGACGTCATGGGCTTGTCGGGCGGATTCAGGTTTTAATTCTTGATTTGTTTGTCTCAACAGCCCAAGTGGATATGATTCCTTCCCCTGTTCGCTGATACGAATTTCTCCTACCCGAGATGTCACCGATATTCCCGCATGTAACTCTAAACTTCCAAATACTGTATATTCCCGAAGCACGTGTGATGCACGCGGACCGGTGGTGTTTGAGTTTAGAAAAACGCGGACGCGTTTGGGAATTCTGGGCGCGATCGAGGTTTTGGCAGAGGGTTGCCGGTCCCCACGACACACCTGGTACGAACCCGAGCGCGCGGGGGCTGTCTCAGCACGGCACAAATCCTACGTTGAAAATCGAAATCCAACACTCCTGCTAACTCTCCGGTTCTCTGGTACGTCCTTCGATGGCCCATCGGGACCAAACCTGTCTCGTCACGCTGGCACATCAGACGATTCGTTCGGACTTGGGAGAACCACACACCCAAAATCGAATCAAGCCACATACTCTTCCAGCACAGCGAGCATCTGAACTCGGTTCGAACGGATCTCGGTCACCAGACAACGATCTCCTACTCTCCTCTCTACGACGATGCACAGACGATCGTCTACTCACCGAGGGCGGTCGGCCTAGCGAGACGCATGAGGTTACAACCAACTCGGCAAACGTAAACCCCCAGGTGTTCGTTCCGGTGAAGTTAGTAGTACCCCATTGTCTCGTTGAGGAGGCTTTCAAGGACGCCAAATCTGGGAGATGTCTTCCCGGATGGAGGTCTGGTGGTATGGTTTGGGCATTGGTATATCTGGCTGACGTTCCCTGATAAGGCTCGGGCGAAGTGATAGTCCCAACACACCCTGTGTCACACTTTCGAAACGGGCAGACTTCAAAGACCTAGTTGCAATTTCGAACAATGCCGTGAGTGGTGTAAAAGGGCTCGGTACGTCTGGTGACCACCTGTATGCTTCCGGTTGGCTTACTCACGAAACTTGACTCCCAGGTTGTCGAGTCCCTGTATCCCAATGGAGATGTTGGTTTGGAGATCATCCCTCAAGGGTTCGTCGGGCGTGTCCGTGGCTCCGCGCCCGCGCGGTATGTGTCCGTACATTCCCATCGCAACTGGTGCCTGCGCCTCCATAGAAGCGGATTCCCCTCTGGTTCGGCACGATGAGGGTGGTATCAACGAAGGCGTGAAGATTCCTGGGAACCCGAAGGAAACAAGGGGATTTCATGGCAGACGGAATCTATTGGGTCCATGATCGCCGGTGATGTCGCGTTTGTCAGGGCATGGAACGTTGATGAGGCTGGAAATCGCGCGTTCAGGTGGGCATTGTGTGCAACCCTATAAGTGTTTCCTAAATTCGTGCGCCAGATACACCTCGCACAACTCTAGCGAACCTATGGCCAAGAACGCGAGGTCGACCCTTTTTTGAGTATTCCCTTTTCTCTGGAAGGGGGTGAGTGTATGCTGCATCGCATCCTTAAGCTAAGGAGATCGTCCCCGTTGGATCTCTCTCCCCGAATGTGGTTCGTCTCCCTGGCATTTTCGTTGACCGGATCGTGAGAGCCACGGCCAGGAAGGGTTTTGAACCCCCTACCGTTGCCGCTCACCCTGAACCCGATGACAACCGCCCATACGAGATCCCCCCCGTCGCCGTATCACACGGCGGGCCGCTAAACAGATACAAGATAGTTTCAGCGTGAACTTGGGTGTCGGCACCCCCACCCCCGTGCTGGTGTGCGTTGATCCAGGCGTCAGAGTGGGGCTACAGGACGATATTTGTCCGTGAGTCCCACTCCCGCACGTTGCGCGTGGATCGTTATTGACGTCGAGACGGTGATATCATCAACCCCGGAAAGGAGGTCATTGCACTCCCGCCCGGCGCAATCACCTTCAATTCTGCAGAATCGTTCGCTATGATCCGAGGTGGCCATACCGACGTGTCGACCCTGGGTGTTATCTGGCTCAGGCAGGAGCCATGAGCGTTGAAATGCACATATGCAATATGGCGCACGTTGTGGTTTCTGCGTGCATGGCTTCAACCCCACTGAACCCGGCCGCCCAATACGCTCCACCATCCCCCACCCCGTTGTGACGCTTCTCCTACGCCCAGGGCTGGAGACTCGCATGCTTCCCCTTCCCACGAAGATGGGTACCACGTGTATTGGACACAGTCTCATGCGCTAGCCAATGATAACAACCCCCGTCTATTTTACCACCCTAGCTTCAAGGGTCTCTGTTTGCTTTTATTTTGAATTTTATACGATTTTACGCAACCGACGCGCTTCTGTGGAACCACCGCATGCGCATCAAGAAAATCTACTCTGGATTTCATGTACTTCCACGCGATTCGAAGCGATTCCACAAGAGTACCCTTTCATAAAAGCGCATCAATGCGCTCCCATAAAGCTTTGTCTATGCTAGGAATGTGCGGTATAATGAAACACACCGCCCTTTTTTGTGGTGTGTCATTTTCGTTCGTTCCCGCGTACTCTGCAGAACCAGCCAGTGAAACGATTACAAGTCCTTCGGAAGGGACTGTCGAAGCGCTTCTAAGTAGAGCTGACTCCGGTTTTTCCTGACGACTGGGTGTAGCTGGGCGTCTGTTGGTGCTTGCTCAGAATACAAGCCACGTGTCAAACCATCCCTCTTTCGCACCATCACCTACGTTGACCCTGCGACGACATGAAGTTTCGAAAGTCTCTCTCGAGATTCAAGGAGAAGGTGAAGCACAAACTATCGAATGTCGGAGACAAGCCAGAGGGAGGAGCCAACGTTGGTGGCGAGGAACTCTCCCGCTCGGGCTTATCTTCGCAATCAGAACCTGGTATCGCAGTGGATGGTGGGTCTAGAGGAGGAGGCATCAAAGTCGGTGTGGGGGAAGACGACCCGAGACCAGATGATTCTCAGTCTGTTTCGCGGTCAGTGGTGGGAACGGGACACGACTTGGAAAGGAGCGACGATAACGCTGACGGAGGCGAAACCGGCCAGAGGCGTCTACACCCACATCGGCACACGGAGCTCGAAGGTGGATCTAGTCAAGAAAGGAGGGACGTCGATGGAAAGAAGGCCGACCGAGTCGATCCCCCTCCTCAGTCGGACATCGGGAGTAGAACACCCACTCCTCCCATCTCGCGAGGTGGGGAATCCGAGAGTACGTTAACCATCCTGTTCCAGTCACTACTTCTGACGGATGATACAGTCAAACCAGCGGTTCCCAATCTCGCCCATGTCGACGCAACCACATCCAAGGGCAGATCGGACTGGAAACACACCGCATCTTCTGCAGCCAAATTATTCCTCCGCACGGTCGAGAGAGCTTCGGATGCCTTCCCTCCGCTCAAATCTGTTGCTGCAGGACTTTGTGCTATCCTCGACAATTGCGAGGTGTGGTCCACCTTCGTTCGCTTGATCCCTGATGCTTACGGTTTCCTAGAGAACCATGGTCAATAAACAAACGATAGAATCGTTGGGATACCGGGTCGAGGCCCTTGCCGAATCGCTCTGCGCGCCTGCTTCTGACGGTGATTTGAAGGAGAAAGCGAGGAGAAGGGAACTGGAACGGTCAGTCCACACTCTCCAAGATCTGGAGCTAAAGCCGACGCACGGGGATCACTAGGATATTAGAAGATGCTCGCCAAGCTTTGGAACCCATGACGACTCAAAAAGATATTGCGCAATTCTTGAATAACACCGAGAACGCGCAGAAGCTCAACGATCTGGTGGATGATATTCGCGAGGCCGTGATGGACTATCAGGTTCGCATTCTCAGAGGTCCTGTTCTCACCGCGTCTGAAACTTGCCTCAGACTTCCTTACAACGGGATACCTACGATAACACCCGCCGGTTGATCGTGAGTCTTTCACCAGAAAAATCTGCTCACACGTAGTGACCGGCGAACAGGACAAAGTGGACCTCACCCTTCTTGACCGCATGTTTCATGTCGCTGACGCCGGATACCTCTGTGGAGAGAGGCAGGGATGCATGAAAGGGACGAGGAGAGAAGTGCTCTTGCAGCTCGAACAGTGGTCAAAGGATGAGCAAGACAAACGAGTGTTCTGGCTCAATGGTCTCGCCGGGACGGGGAAGTCGACCATCGCTCAGACGTTCGCGGAGATGTGTTTCGCAGACGGGAAGCTGGGAGCCAGTTTCTTCTGTTCGCGGGATTTCGACGACAGGAGCAACCTTCGATCCATATTCCCTACCCTCGCCTTCCAGCTTGCTTACCGCTATCCGGGCTTCCGACGGGAGTTACTCCCGGTCTTGATGGAGAACCCCGATGTCGGACGGGAGACACTTTGCTCCCAAATGGAGAAACTTATCATTGGCCCATTCCAGGCGACGGAAACTCAGACCCTCATCATCATCGACGCCCTCGACGAGTGCCAAGATGAGGAGCCCGCATCGGTGCTTCTCTCCGTGCTCTCCCGCTATGTGGGCAAGATTCCATTTGTCAAGTTCTTCATCACCGGCAGGCCCGAACCTCGGATTCGCTCGGGATTCCGTTTGGAGTCACTTCGGCCTCACACGGATGTGCTCAGGCTCCATGAGGTTGAACCCTCTTCAGTGGACAGTGACATCAAGCTTTTCTTGAAAGCTCGGTTCATCGAAATCGCCAAAAACCGAAGTGATTGTAACTTTGTGGAGGATTGGCCTGGCCCACACAATATCAACATTCTCTGTGACAAAGCAGCTGGATTTTTCATCTATGCTTCAACAACTGTCAAGTTCATTGCATCCAGGCACCACCAACCTAACAAAAGGCTCACCCTCATCATCTCACTTCCACAAGACACTTCTCATGAAGGAAAGCTAGGCATTGATCTCCTCTATTCCAAAGTCCTAGAGCAAGCCTTCCATGATGTAGATTCCCATGACCATGAGCTCTACTCCCACTTCAAATCTGTGGTGGGGGCAGTGTTGCTTATCTTCCACCCACTCTCCATCAACACCCTCTCAGACCTCATGAGAGGCTGTGGTACTCCATCTGAAGTTTCCACCTCTCTTCGAACTCTCCACTCTCTCCTCCTCATTCCAGAAGACACAGAGGATCCAGTCCGCATCTTCCACAAGTCATTCCCAGACTTCCTCACAGACCCAGAACGATGTACCAACCCCCAGTTCTTTGTAGACCCTTCAGTTCACCACAGAGATGTCTTACTTTCATGCCTCAATGTGATGGAGAATGGATTGAAGAGGAATATCTGCAACTTAGACAACTATGCTGTCCTCAGTGAGGTCAAGGATCTTCCCACATCCAAGACCACCTACATTGGGGATGCCCTGGAATATGCATGCCACTTCTGGACAAAGCATCTTGCAAAAGTTCCTAGCAGTGGGTATGGTGTTGAGGAAGTCCACAAGGCCATTGACAAGTTCTTCAAGACTGGGTTTCTGTTCTGGATTGAGGTCCTCATTCTCACAGGAAACCTTGACATTGGTGTTTATGCTCTCAATGACATAGAGCAATGGTACACGTTGGTGAGTGATGTCCAGAGCCTCTACTAAAACCTGTATTCATCTCTGTGCAGACAGGAGAACCCTGCAAGTGGACAAGTGATAGCAAGCATTTCATCCTGGAGAATTTTGACATCATCCAGAACTCTCCTTCCCGGGTGTATAATTTTGCTTTTGCATTTTGCCCTTCTTCATCCTGGCTCCATGAGTACTATGCTGCAGATGTCAGGGTGATGGGAGGACCAGCTAAATGGGGAACATGTATTCGCACAGTTTCCTTTGGTGGTGACTACACATACACCCTTGCCTACTGCAATGACACAATTGCAACTGGTTTTACAATGCAAGACATCATTATCTTTGAT
>Ga0307515_10015126_pt1 | contig 14234 bp, 5 predicted proteins | sample 17_EM_MG_FD_194513 | JGI IMG/M metagenome (GOLD analysis project Ga0307515, IMG submission 194513) | Populus trichocarpa ectomycorrhiza microbial communities from riparian zone in the Pacific Northwest, United States - 17_EM | ecosystem: Host-associated > Plants > Roots > Unclassified | place...
TTCTAAGAATTACTATAAGGAAGGAACTATCTAGGTAGGGACTAAGGGTCCTTAAATACACAACCGTACTCCTATAAAATCCTTCTTATACGTAAGGTACGTGTGCTCTGTCTGCTCTGTTATAGATTATATAGATTACATAAATTATACAGATTATATTATATGATCTTAGCTACCATTCCTTGTTATATAGTTCTATTGGCTCTATTCTAGACCGTGCCTATATTAACTAACTAGCTTCTTCTAACTCCTCTCCTAGTAGTCGTAATATTATACTTAAAGCGTTCGTAACACTATCTCCCTCCTCTTTATCTTTGTTCTTAAAGATTTAAAACATCTCCAAGTTATTTACTAGAGGTGTAATATCTGTCTAATTAATTTGGTTAATATTATTGCTTATTATACCTAAAGCAATTTCTTCTTCCTTAACTGCTCGTCGTGCTCGCACTATCGCTGCGATATTGTCTCTTGGTAAGATTATGCCGTCTCTGTGTTCTTGCTGTTTAAAAGAGGGGTTGGTTTATATTGCGTTAGCGAACCCATCTTTATAATAACTATCCTCTTGCTTAGAGTGCACTAAAGCAAATATTTATTCGTCCTGTGACGTTTGCTCTATCTCTAATGCTAAATATACGCGACCTATTATTCTTAATAGTTATCTAGTTCCCTAATTAATTTATCTTAGGGTCTTATATTTAATCTGCTGCTATGCGGCTAGATAATAAACTGTCTGTTGCTCTTGCGGAACTGCGCTAATTTTATGACACAGAATAGGAGGCTGCTGATGCTTAGCAAAGGGCCCTTAAGTCTTGTCTTGCGGCGTCCGCTTAGTTAATCCGTCTTAAGAAGGTTCGTAAAAAGGTGTATTCTAAGGAGTAGAAACTTATAAAACAAGGTTTATAAGAACTTAGTAATAAAAGAACGGATTCTTCTCTAATAGAGAAGGAAACAGATCTAAGTAGTTCGGCAACTGCTCTTCTTAGGTCCCCCTTAGGTAACTTATTCTTTAGTAATCCTTTTTTATTAATACTGCCTAACCTAATCTCTTCTAATACTCCTATACCTTTCCTATAGCGTTTTTTAAATTCTCTAGTAGCTCCTAGGTAGTTTTAGTATAGCCTATCTACTTAACCTTATACCATGTTTTATCGTTAACGTCCTTATAACTAACGATCTTTAAAACTTGCCATTTGTCTTCTTCCTATCCTTTGTATATATCTACTTTATAAACTAGTAGCTTAACATTCCTATATGCTGGCTTTAGCATTGCAATATACTATATAGGGTAAATCTTTATTTTAGCTGGTAGGTTTAACTTAAACGTAACTAGTAAAATCTTCTACGTAATTTTAAAAGGTCCTAGTCTAATATAGTCCAACTTCTTACTTAGTCATTAACTCTTAGAATTTTTGTATAGTAGCTATACTTTATCTCCCTCCTTAAGATCTGGTCCCTTAGATCTCTTAGCATTATAGTACTTTTTTATTCTTTCTTATACTTTCTTTACTGCTTCCATAAGGTCTATATAAAGATTTATTAATATCTTTATTCTTTTTTTAGCTATACTACTTGTTTTCTTTGCTTACTATAGTAATAATAATGTTCTTAGCTCATATCTATAATTCGCCTTAAATAGTAATATGCCTATTCCTTTTTAAGGTGTTATATTATATATAAACTATATAACTAGTAATAGCGATACCTAATTATTCTATGCATAATTAATATAATGCCTTAAATACTATTCTAGCGTCTAATTTAATCTTTCCATTTAACCGTCTATCTGTAGATAATATATAGTGGAAGTTACTGCTTAAACTTCTTACTCCGCTAAGAATACCTCCTAGAATACTGCTATAAATCTTAGATCTCTGTCCAATATAATTTTACTTAGTACTCCATGTCTTATAAACACTTCTTTAACGTAGATTCTAGCAATATCCTCCGCTGAGATTTCTTCTATACATGCTATAAAGTATCCCCACTTTATAAGCTTATCTACTATTATTAAGATTGCGTTATAATCTTATCCGGTAATAGGATTTCTTAACTTTAGTAACTTAATAATAAAGTCCTATAATATAACCTCCCATGGTCTCTCTGGTGGTTTAATAGGTTATAGCCCTCCATATAGCTTATGCCTTATTAGTTTATTCCTTTAGCAATCTAGATACTCCTTTATAACCTTTTTAGCTATCCTCTAGATTCTATTAATAATATACTCCTCTTGGAGTCTTAATACTAAGCCTATAGCTCTATTATATCCCTAAGTTAGTCCTTTATAGAAGTCCTCTATAAACTGCTCTGCTATGCTTTTTAGGATATACTTTACTTCTTAATTTTCGTATATATCCGTCTATAGATCTTCTAGCTATATTTCTAGAATTCTTTATTTCTAAAAGCTTTCTAGTATCTTATAGACTCTTTCTAACTCGTTATCTTCTTAAGTTACTATAATTTTTGGATAATTATACCTAATTAATCCGTCTATATCCCTTTGCAGTAAAGCCCCTAATGGCTTTTTATTGTTCTGTAGTTTAGCTTTATAACTTAGAGCATCTACTCGCGTGTTGTCTGTACCCTTAGTATACTAAATCTCGAAATGGTATTCTGTAAGCATCTCTGCCTATCTAACCTGTTTTTGGTTGAGTTCCTTTATTATTAGGAATCCTGTTAGGTTCTTATAATCTATCTTAACTATAAATAGTTTCTTTATGCCTTGCAAGAATGCTCTCTATTTCTTTAACGCTGTAACTATACCTAATAACTCCTTATTATAGATGTTATAGTTTAACTCTAGTAGTGTTATCTTCCGACTATAGTATGCCACTAGGTGCCATCTATCTTAATACCTTTATATAAAGTACGCCCCTAGTATATAGTCTAATACGTCTATTTCTACAACTATCTTTAGACCTAGTTAATAGATCTTAAGAACTGGCTTCTAGGTAAACAACTCTTTAACTTTCTTAAAGAGTTCTTTCTATTCCTCTCCCTATGCCTATAGTTCTTCTTTCTTTATTAATTGCGTAAATGGCTTAATGTCCTTTAACCACTGCGCTATAAACCTTCTATAGTAATTGCAAAACCCTAAGAATAATCTTAACTGCGTAATATTCTCTAGTTCTTGCCAATTTACTATAGCCTCAATTTTTTTTAGATCTATACTAAGTTGGCCTAGTTTAATAATAAATCTAACAAAATCTATCTTCCTTATAAAGAACTCGCATTTCTTAATTACTACTAGTATCTATTCTTCTTGTAGTCTCTTTAAGACCTATTTAATATATTCTCCATATTCTTCCTTAGTTATTAAGTAGATAATAATATCGTTAAGATATACCATAACAAATTCATCTAAGTATTCTCCTAATATATTATTAATACGCTTCTAGAATATTACTAGTATATTTATAAGCCTAAATTGCATAACTAATGGTTTATATAGTCCTTCCTTTGACCTAAAGGCTGCCTTTTATTTGTTGCCTTCCTTAATTCTAATCTAATGGTACGCCTATCTTAGATCTATCTTTATAAAGATTTGCGCATTGCTTATCCTGTTTTAGATTTTGCTAATTAAGAGTAAAGGATACCTATCCTTTCTAGTAATGCTGTTTAACTGTCTATAGTTAATATATAGCCTTAGTTTGCTATTTTTCTTTAGTATAAATAGTACTGGATATTCTGCTAATGACTACAATAGTCTAATATATCCTTTTCGTAGGTTTTCCTAGATAAACTCTTTTAATGCTCTACCTTCTTCTTCGGTAAGCTTATAGATTAAAAAGAACTTTAGACTTATTCCTAGTTCCAATTCTATCTTATAGTCTTATACTATATACTCTAACAGCTTTTTACTTTCTAGTGACTATAGTTTCTTGCCATACTTGTAGTATCTCTTTAGTACATAACTTAAGCCTCACTTAGTCTCTTTATATATTGCTCTAACTTAGTACCATACCATCTTGGCCTATTGTCGTATCTTACGGCATTAAGTATCCCTAATATCGACCTAACCTGTAATCCAATCGATCCTTAGATTATATTCCTATAACTAAGGCATGCCTAATACTGCCTCATCTTATCCCAATGGTAGGATATTAAAAGACATCTTAATTTGTCTTCCTTTGATGGTTATCTAAATAGGTCCTATTTTAAGATTAATAATCCCTCCTCTGTAGGCTATTAGATCTCCTAAAATTGTAACTAATAGGTAAGGTTCCTTCTTTTATCTATAAGGTAGTCCCATTCTCTTAACTGCTGCTAGTAAGATATAGTTCCTTATTACTCCACTATCTATTAGCGCTTTAAACTACTAATCTTGCTATTTAACTTGTAAATTTAGGTATTATCCTTAAATTCCTTTAAGGGTCTAAGGCTCTACTACTGGCTCCCTCTAGTCCTATAGGCCTCTACTTTTCCTAACTATTAGCTACTTAATTCTGTTATACTTGGCTCGCTTATTAGCTAATACCTAGTTCGCTTTTTATCTTTAATATGCCATAGATATATATTCTCTAGGCATTCCCACCACTATTGTCTATCTAAGCATTCTTCTATAAGGAATCTTCCTAGTTAAAGTACTAAACTTCCTTCCTCTTAAACCTCTGCTGGATGCCATCTATGCATATATTTGGCATTCCTATACTATTGCTTGTCTATTATCTAGTACATCCTTATAAGGTATTTCCGATTCTTTTCTTTTAGATTCTTATATATTTTATATATATCGTCTATACACGCAATCTATAATAATATGTAGTGTGCCAGGTGCTTTGGGTTAACTCTTAACTCATCTTCGTCTTTGAGTTTAAACCTTTATTATATTAATCTGAACATTATAACTTTATTTATAAGTACTAAGATACGCCTCTCGCTTTTCTAGTCCTCTAAATGCTCCTCTAGATCCTTTAACGTTATAATTAAGGCTCCTTTAATATACGTTATAGCCTTCTCTATAATTGGGTGGTCCTAGATAACTTTTTCATCTAACCATATATAGAAATTTTCCCACTTATTATTGTGCCTCTGCTTATACCACTTTTGGTATAGCTGCTAGAGTGTATACAGCTTGTCCGTAAGGAAGTATCTTCTTATTACTGTATTGTAATAGCCCTTTATGTATCGTTCTTTAAACCTAGTTAAAATTCCTAGATCCTCTTCATCTTCCAGTTTAGTAAGCTACTTGGCTCTTAGTATACCTGCCCTAGGCCTATTAGTGATTTTTTATACTAATGCTCTGTCCTTTATACGTCCCAATATACTAGATCTCCTATCTAGTTTCTATTCTTGCTATATGATAATTCTCTATCTAAATTCTTTTATGGTTTCTTTTGGTTTGCGTCTCGTGCCTAAATCCTTAAAGTTTTCTTGCTTTTTAATCTTGGTATTAACTTTCTGATCTTTAGTCTAAACCATATATTCTACTAGTAAGTCTTTTAGGTCTATATATTTGTCTTCTAGTCTAATTACTGTTTATACCGCAGATTCTCTAATCTATAAAGAAGCTCCTTGCTTCTTATTTATGGGTGTCCTAATTTATACTCTAAATTCTTAACCCCTTAGATTCTTTAATCCTAAGCTTATCTCTATCTTAAGCTTAGCTCTAGCCTTAGTCCAATTAGGCTTACTTAGTGTTCTTATCTTATCTTAAAAGTCTTAAATCTTACTCATCTCGTCTTAAGAGTCTTGTGCCTATAGGAAACTTTATCCTAAGCTTATTTATATATTACTAAACTAAGCTGTCGCTCTGCTTTATTAGTTATTATCTGTTATAGGTCCTTAAGCTTGCCTTATCTTGTCTTAAGAATCTTAGTTATTTTATATCTCATTATAAGAATCTAGAGCTTTTAGCCTTTTGCCTTTATTAAGTGCTAAAGTGGTTTACTGTCCTACTTCTCTTGCGTCTTATAAAGTGATAGACATTATGTCTAGTGGTGTCTTAATCCCTACTAATGTTCCCTATTCTGTAGTGGAATTATCCTCTACTTCTATTATAATATCTCCGAGGTTTATATGCCCCTAGTAGGCCGCCTTTATTGCCTTATTGTTATGGAATGTTTCGCCTACGTTAAAATTATTATTCTTAATATCCGATCTGCGAACTGGTTTATTAGTTCCTTTACATCCTATAGGTGCTGGCTCCTATAGCTAATAGCTTACGCTATACTTAGCGTCCTTATAAATTTAGCATACGTTATTATAACAGAACGCAAAACTTTTAATTAAATATTCTTTTGTTCCTTGTAGCATATTATTATCCCTCTATACGTATATGTCGTCTGCTAGTCTTATGCCTTTTACTATATAGTAACTCTACCCACTTCTATAGTCTCTAATATAGTGACCCTATTTTCCACAATTTATACAAGCTCCTTTATTAAACCATTTTTCTTGCTATGGAGTCCGCCTAAACGTCTTCTACTACTAAGATTCCTGGTTTGGCCTCTGCTCCTTAGACCTTTAATTACTTAATCCTTATCCTCTAGGTTTCCACAGTTTCTTACTCCGTCCTTTATGGGCTTCTTTAGTACTACTTAGGTCCATTAACTCTGCGCTATACTATAGTTTCTAACTTAGCTTTTGTTATTGCGTACTCTGCGCCTTATATAACTGTGGAACTCTATCCTAGCCTCTCTTAGCCTATTCCCTTTAGTAGATCTAATTATTAATCTTAATCGCCTGATTTATTAACTCCCTTAGGGTATCCGTATCTTCTATTAGGATAATTACGTCCTAGACTTTAGCCTTAAGTCCTTGTTTATACTATGCCATAAGTGCCCTATTATTCCACTTTACTTATATTGCTAGTGTCTAGAACTATGTTATATACTTAATTACTAAAGTTTATTATATAAGGTTCTGAAGTTTTCTTTCCGTTATAGTCATTTCTTCCAGGTCTCTAAATATCTGTATGAGTTGCTCTATAAATCCTTCCTAACTTAAGAACATAAATCGCACGTCTTGGTTAGTGGTCGTCATTCTATTTGCCTGTATCTCTATAAGATAAGGTTTAAACCACTTAAGTGCTTTTCCTAATAAGAATAGTCCTGCGTAGGCTATTTAATCCATAGGTATTAGTAACTTTGCTCCCTCTTATAAGACCTTAAAGTATATCTGCGTAAGGAATTCTTTGAGCTTTAATCTTTCTCCTAAAAATTGCTTGATTAATAGTAGCTTAATCTTTACTGCTCCTATCCCATTAAGTCTTTCTTCTAACACTGTATTGTTAGCTGTTAACTGGTTAACTATCTCTTATAGTTATCTAACCGTTATAGGTTGCTATAAGTCAGTATCTACTATACTAGTGTCGTTACCTAATCTCGAAGTAGTTGCTGCCGTTAATAGCGTCGTAGTGGCTACTTTTAGTGGTATGTTGTTTGACTTCTTATATTAATACCATAACTAGGTAGTAATTGTATAACGGAACCTTATAGCAGGAACTACGATGGGCTTATTAACAGGCTAGGTGTATAGGAAATATAAGTATAATAGTTGACAACGAATAATAACTAGTGGAGTGGTTGCCCAATAGATTAACTCCAATTATATTCTGAGAATTACTATAAGGAAGGAACTATCTAGGTAGGGACTAAGGGTCCTTAAATATACAACTGTACTCCTATAAAATCCTTCTTATATATAAGGTACGTGTGCTTTGTCTACTCTGTTATAGATTATATAGATTATATAGATTATATTATATAACCTCGGCTACCATTCCTCGTCATATAGTTCTATCGGCTCTATCCTGGACCGTGCCTATATTAACCAACTAGCTTCTTCTGACTCCTCTCCTAGTAGTTATAATATCGTACTTAAAGCGTCCGTAACATACACCTCTAAATAGTCCTTTAAGTTTAATTGAGCTATACTAGCTGTAGCAATTCTAAGTTGTTAAAGCACCTAGAGCAACGGAATATTTATAAAGTAGTTATCTAAAAATAGATAAAATTGATAAGCCTAAAGAGGGAGCTATTAGGTAAGGTAGAGGACGCACTTAAAGGTTTTTAAGAGGACAATATCCTAATAATCTATTCGAGAAGGAAGCCTAAAGAAGTAGCTAGGTAAGGTAAATATAAAGTTATAGCAATACCTATATTAATAAAGGCTTAATATCTTAAAGCCCTTAGATACTAGCTTACTAGGCAATTTAATTATAGCCGTAGATCTTTTAGTAAACTTTACTATTATCTTATTAAAGCTAACTATAGATCTAGGTATAACGTACTTCCTAAACGCCTTGCCTAAAGGAGTTATTAATAGCTTAATCTTCTTAAAAACCTAACGCTTAACGCCCTCTAGTAGAGGTGGTGAGGTATAGAAGAAGCGCTTAAGTTACTCCTATCTTTTTTAGCCTATAAATAAGCTAATTAGATATTTAGGATATTTAGGATCTATAGCCTAAAGGTCTCGCACCTAAGTGACTTTAAAGACGCCTATATAGATAATAAGTCCTACCTAAATTATTAATTCGCTAATAGAGGTCTCTTTCTACGTCCGTAATTATTTACCAGTATATCGTCCTAATTAGTAATATCCGCTAGCTTTTTAAGACGCTATATATAGGTTTATATTAACCGCGAGCTTCTTAAATATACTAACACTAAAGAATAGTAGAAATACTTAAATTGGTAGGTCCTATCCAGATCTATACCTACTAGACGCTATACCCATTTAATCTGCCAGTATATAGTAAGTAGAGCGCTTACTACCCTCTTAATTATCTTAATTATTAGATTTAGCGCCCGCGTTAAAGCTGCTAATAGGCTTACTAGTACGCCGAGCGGTAAATATTAACTTATCTGGAAGGTTAATAACTTTAAAATCTAGTTTAGGAATAGCGGCTATAGGCTCCTATAAAGTAGGGACGGCAGAAAGGCCTATTCTTATAACTTCTTTAGCTAATAGCTCTGGTAGTTTAGTCTTATCTACCTTATCTACCTTATCCTTAGCAGTTTCGCCGCGGGCCTTAAAAACGGCTCCTAATTCGTCCTCCTTAATATCCTTAATTAGCACTACTGCCTATACTTCTGAAGCCGCCAAAGCCTCTAGAGGCTGTATAGCTACTGCTAATAAGCTATCGTGTATATACTGCGTTGCTTAAAAGGATTGTAAATAGGACTCCCAGGCTTAAGGTGCTTTTAGAGGCTTTAGAGGCCTTAGAGGCTTTAGAGCTAAAGACGCATAACGTTTTTTAGGCGGCATAAGGACGATATTTTACTGATAATTTAATAACCAAATAGACGGCGATAATATTAAAGCTTTTTGATTGACTATACTAAATATTATAGGCTTCCTGGCTACGTTGCTGCTGTTTACCGCAATATCCAAGCGTTAAATGAGGCGCCAGCACCCTTGCTGACTGACTTGAGACTTTAACACCAAGCTCTATACGGTATAGAGCCTCTAGATTGGCTTATGAGGCGTGCATATACGAAAAGTCCTAGAAAACTTGCCACACAAAGGGATAACGCTAGTGATAATAGAGGCTGTTAGGTTATTGTGTAATCTAATTAAACAGGAGACTTATGCGCTAATTAATAAGCTAAGTAAACAGCGCCTGCAGAGGCACGTATAGAAGCTCGCAAGTACTACTTAAATATCTTTTGCCAAACAAACCCTCCTTTAGGATCAAAATTAATTCTTAACTAAGATAAACAACAAAGCCAAGGTTCGCCAATCAACCAGATTAGTGGATTTAGGGAAGGCGAAGGTGATAAGCTAGACCTTAAGGAGGCACGAGCGAAGCGCGCCGCGAAAGAGAAAGCTACAGCGGCTAAGGGCAAGGGAAAATGCGGTTGTAAGCGCAAGAGTCCTGCGCTAGATATAAAGGCAGAGGCAGAGGCAGAGGCAGAGGCGAATTTGCAAGAGGAAGAGGTGGGCTTATTGGTGCCAAAGAACAAAATAGTGTGGATGGGCGAAGTCAAGCCAACAGGAGCGCTATGGAGGGCCCCAGTGGCGAAAATGTATTAGAATAGTGCTGTTGCTTTAAAGGTAATCTTACGCTGGGAGTTGCGCAGTCTGTATAGGAAACAGTTATAATAAAGCAGATGCTACTTCAAGATGTGTCATGGAGGTCATTAGTGTCATTTGCTGACTCTAGAATCTGCGTATCCGCACAGCTACAGTCTTAACAGCCACAGTCTTAACAGCTACAACTTACCCTTGGCCATGCTTCCGGTCCACTCCCTAAGAACACCTACAGAACTCGCCACTTCATAAGGTCATGGCCAGTGCAGGTCGGCGGTCCTCCCTGCTAGCGTCATCAGAGGCGTTCGTTTGCCTGCGACGAGGCTTAAGTGGTAAGTCTTCAACACGTGCTTCTATGTAGAACGTTCTCGAAGCTTCGCTGTGGCAAACCAGCAAGGTATATATTCATGTTGATCTCCGGCCCTCTAAGAAATTATTATAGAACAGTAAGTTATTTAAATTTAAACGTTCTATAATATTAGGATATTTTAAGCTCAACCCTGCATATCCACACCCTTCCCATTCCAACACCAATACCGATTGTATTCCTTGACACCGCCGAACACGATGGCCGATACTCTGAGGGTAGCCACACTAGGTTCTCTAAATTATATGTTATCCATACACCATCTGCGCTCAAAGCTGGGCCTTGATATTGAGGGCTTTGAAGGTCTAAAGGGGATGGAAGTGGACTTGAACCTAGTGGAACACTAATCTTGATAGTACCAATATTCGTGTGAAGATATGACCCAGAGATGTCAAACGAGATGCGTTCACATGCCTTGCCAAGACTGAGTGTCTGGAGGCATTCGCCGCTGCTTGCGTCCCAGACCTTGACCGTCTTGTCATCCGACCCCGATGCCAGCCGCGTCAAGTCGTGCGAGAAGGCCACCGAGGTGACCGAACGGCTATGCCCCTGGAGCGTCCGGAGGCATTCGCCGCTGCTCGCGTCCCAGACCTTGACCGTGTTGTCGAACGACGCCGATGCCAGCCGCGTCGAGTCGTGCGAGAAGGCTACCGAGGTGACCGAGTCGCGATGCCCCTGGAGCGTCCGGAGGCATTCGCCGCTGCTCGCGTCCCAGACCTTGACCGTGTTGTCGACCGACGCCGATGCGAGCCGCGTCGAGTCGTGCGAGAAGGCCACCGAGGTGACCGAACGGCGATGCCCCTGGAGCGTCCGGAGGCATTCGCCGCTGCTCGCGTCCCAGACCTTGACCGTATTGTCGAACGACACCGATGCCAGCCGCGTCGAGTCGTGCGAGAAGGCTACCGAGTAAACCGATTCACTATGCCCCCCGAGCGTCTGGAGGCAGGCACTCCATGTATCATCCATAGCAGGCTTTATCGTGATCCAGTCCGGCTCTTCCCTCTGAAAAAGATCTCGTATCAGGCTGCAAGTTGGGCTAAATACGAGCGCGGACACATATGCCTGAAGAGGGCTGTTCTCTATTGCCCACTTGTGAGACATGATAAACCGACGTGTATCCCGCACTAGATCGAGCAGTACGTGTGCATCTATTCTTCCCTAGCTTGTATTAGCATATAATATACATAGATATAATCCCCGATCTCGATTTACCTCTACTACAGTCTCAAGTCTCGTCATTGCAACTACCCCCTGCGGTATGCTTTTGCAGAGGCTAAGCGCTTCTAGCCAGTAGAGGAATTTCTTCTTCATAAAGCTGTTAATAGCGCCTCCATCCCGTAGGTCGCTTGTACGATTTGCGGAAGGGCCGAGATTGCAGTTACAGAGGTGGTCGACCCAGTAGATACACGAGTAGCGTGATGCTGCCAGTGGGTCTGGGTCTGGTTGCTTAACCTGCTCGGCAGGATACCCTAACTGACGCAAGCTGTACATGTCTCGTCGGAGCGTCTTGGACATGGCTTGGAGCGATTTCGAGAAGATTTTGTAGTGGGCCTCCTCTGTTCCAGATGGGAAGATTTCATTAAAGGCTTTCTTGAATAGAAAGTCCTTTGCGGATTGATGCACAAAATAAACAGTATCTCCTCGAATCGTGAGGAAAGAGCCACATAGGCCAATAATCTCGCGTAAAGACTTAAGGTCATCAGCCATATCCTCAAGCATCTCGACAAGAGATGTCAGCTCTTGAAGTGTGATAGGTCGGTATACGATCGCGACCGAGGCCAGTATCTGTTGGCAGAGATCAGCATTGTCTGATTTGCATATCTGCTCTATCATTCGCTCGTAAAGAGAATCCAGTCCAGGTGGAAATGCGTTTAATTTCGCGTTAATGTTCCATCGTGGGATCTTTTCAAGGTTTTGACAGACCAAAGCTACCCAGAGGAAGGTGCCGTTCGCATGTATGGATAGATGGTCTAACACGGCGTCTTGCGTTTTGTCGTCGTACTTCTTCTTCTCCGCTAGCTGAAGCACATTATGCTGGATAAATATGCCAACCGCTGTAGAAACAGACTCTGCGTTCAGTTCGAGGCACAGCCTCACCTTATGCCCCGCCCTCTCGAGCCGTTCCTCAATATCAGGCCAGTTGCGGCTGGAGACGATCCACTTGACGCGAGAGGATACACACGACTTCTGAACGATAAAGTCTAACAGCTTCGGCAAGTCTGCTACGCACTCGTCGAGTGCATCAATGACTAAGGACGTGCCGTTCAAGCTCGGATCTTGGAGGACGTCTGTGAAGATCTCGGACAAGGCAACCCAGGCATTCGCGTCCTCGAAGAGGGCTTTGCCTGCATGATCATGCTTCTTCCGTATATGCGAGACGAGCGATGGCTGCTGATTGACGAGCAAGTACAGTAGACCTCGCAGCACGGCTGTGGCGCTGTTGATTCGCGAGTCCGTGGCCTGGCAGAAGAAGTAGGACAGCTGGTCTGTCTTAGTTATTGACTTGTTCAACTCATTGATGATACCGCAGAGCAGCATCGTCTTGCCCTTGCCGGGATCGCCCTTGATCCATAGCAGTCGGCTCTGCGGGTCGTCACGCCATCGTTGGAAGTCGGAGTCTTCGAGGACCCAGCGGTACGAGTCCTCCAGCAGTCCGCCCTTGGTTTCCTCAATACGCTTCTTGTCATCGCGGGGGTCTGTCAGACGCAAGTGTTGGATACAATTCTCTAGCTTATCGATCTCGCCCATAAGCCGTTTGAACGCCGTCGCCGCCCCTTCGCCATAGATAGGGGCTATGTAGACGCCGAAAATGCCGAGTAATGAGTACGCCTTATCTTCTTCGAGCTTAGTCCGGCGATGTTCTATCCACGACAACCGCTTATTGACGCTGAACTGAGATAACAGGCCTCCTTGAAGTGCTAGCTTGGGGATACCTGTTATCTCATAAATTTGTTGTTTTAGAGTACCTTTGTCGCCAAGTCGCTTGCGTTCCCGGGAAAAAAACTCGACTGAACACGGGGCAAGAAGCTCTTGGAGCGTCCAACCCCGAGTAAACCATCGGCTTCCCCGAAAAGCGGGCTCCCAAGTGAACTCGGAGGACTGGCCGCTTGCTTTCCGCTTAGCTATCGAAACATCCGGTAGATAGACGTAACATCGAGTCGCGTTGCGATACCAGCGAAACATGGAGTTGATAGCCTGCGAGAGTTCGGCCTTGTTTGCCTTGTTGATGCAACAGGTGTCAACCCAAAAGTATTTCAAATCGTCTGCTGCAGCTTGTTCTCCGCAGAACCGGATCTTCTCATAGCCAGGCTTATCCTTGCCAGTGCCATTTGTTTGGTCATCGAAGGTGACCTCCTCGGTATCTGGTCCCCACGTATGCGAAAGTATCGCATAGGGAGGGATGGCCTCGTCGCGAAACTGAGTAAGACTGAACTCGCCAGTATCGCTGCGTCGCAAAAGACGCATTGCTTCGCATGGAGCTGGACGGGCAAGCGGTAGGAATAGATCCCTGTCGGATTCAAACGCGTCAGCCTAACTAAAGAGACGAGTAGGGTAAATCGCTCGTCCGAAGAGGATATTACTCCTAACTATTGAGGTTAACAAGCATACAGGAGTATAGGACGCTGAGCTATACCGAAAATCGCATCTGAGAGAGAGATAGCGCAAAAGTGTTGTGAGCTAATTCCGGTACGACTTGCCATGTCTTAACTTTTGTGAGGGGCGGGGTGAGGCTGAGTGCACAGCCCACAGTGTGGCGCGGCAAGGCTGGCATGCAGAGGTTATGCTGCTGAAGGCGAATTCGCAAGCGACTGACTAAATATGCTTATATCTTGAGAGGTGGACGAACACCTTGGTGACGCTAGCAGGGAGGACGGCCGACCCGCACCGGCCATGA
>Ga0307515_10015127_pt1 | contig 14233 bp, 16 predicted proteins | sample 17_EM_MG_FD_194513 | JGI IMG/M metagenome (GOLD analysis project Ga0307515, IMG submission 194513) | Populus trichocarpa ectomycorrhiza microbial communities from riparian zone in the Pacific Northwest, United States - 17_EM | ecosystem: Host-associated > Plants > Roots > Unclassified | place...
TAGATCCCTCACATTTTGTTTTTTTATGTATTTCACTATATAATTGATGTAAAATTTTTTATTCTGAAATGCAAATCCGGTATATGATATATTTTTCTCTTAAAAAAATAAAACAATATGCACGCATTGATTTAAATTTATTTTACCAGTTTATTCACTAATACTAGAGTCAGGAATACCATATGTATTTTTAGCTACATAATATTTAGTAACACTAAAGTTGAAAATATCCGTAGTTGAATATTCACTAATACTAGAATCAGGAATATTACGAGCAGACTATTATAGCATAATCCAACAAACTCTTAGTAATTTTAAACAAAATTAGTAACTCTTAGTAATTTTAAACAAAATTAGTAATGCAATCTATTTTATAGATAGAATATTTTAGAAATGATAATTTTTTTTTTTTTACGTAACCAGTATTCCACTATAAAATTTCTTATTAACCGTCATATTTGGTGATGTTTTTTTAAAACAAAGTAAAAGTAATCATTTATTTGTCAACAAAGTGAACCTTCTTGACATGGTTGGAACTTGGAACCTTCTTGCCATGGTTGGAAAAAACAAACCATGAAAGAGAAGGATTCATGACTTGATGTTTTGTGCAGATTCAAGCAATTTTTCATTAACTGATTTGTGATCTTTAGGGCTTTGACCATTTGTGATTCAACACTTGCCTTGTCGAGAATAGTCTTGGAAACGAGGCTTCTTTGCTGTGAACTCATGAGATACACTTTGTGATTAATAGCCCATAACTAGCTCGTAGTTAAGGGGGAAAGATTTGGGGCAAGTGATCAGGATTGATGATATAATAAATAAAGCTGCAACACTTCATCATACGTACTGCGTCATGGTCGTCATATTTTGGGTTCTACGTCAGATGTATGACGGTTATCAATATTGTTTGCCATCTGATTTATCCTCTTCCTCATAGGATGGTTGCCATGCTTGAGAGGACATGTTTTTTTTTTAAAGAAAAATATACAGTGCTAGAAAGAACCCTATTCAGAGGTTCTTCAAAACTTTACGTTGAAGGGTGACATGCTTCTACGTGCTAATTATCTTTCCTGAGTACAAATAATTTTAGTTACTCTGTTAATTCTTTTGGTCGATGCATGCCCCATGGAAAAAACAGGTTCCAGTACCAGTTGCAATGGCCTTCACTATTGATTGGTGTGCGATTTGCCAACAATATCTGCGGTGGAATGGATCACTGGGCTAGCTGGATGGAGTGGGGTGCAGTGCATATGATTCTAATTACGGAAAAAAGGAGATTATGCTTATTCGTAAATACTAGCAAATATACCCTGCAGAGCACTTTTTAGTAATGTAAAATATTAAGATTATTTTCTTATAATATTCTAGTATTTAGGCAGTGTCATAAATCTGATTGTTATTATAAATATTTTCTCTTTTTTAGTTAACAATCTGATGTGTTCTTGTTTTTTTATGAAAAAAATACGCGTAGTTAACATGCTTTTCAATTTTCTATTAAAAAAAATAATCGTGAACACGTACTGAACCGCCCTATATATTTTCTGAGAGAGTTCTTAACTATAATTAAATTTTGAAGCTGTAAAGTAGCCTAGGCTCTTAATTCGAAAAAAAACACAGGCAGCCATTAAATAGATTTGACTAATTAAACTACTAGGGTGTTCTATAAAGGCCCAACAGATAAGGATAACCTATACTACAAATTGTGAATTCATGATCAAATCTGGAATTATTTTGTGAGAAATTATTAGGTATATATTATTAGATATTCCAGGAATTATAGGCAGCCGTTATTCAAAATTTTATAGCCTTGTAATTGTATAAGTTGAACTTCCACGAGTTGTTAATAAATAATAGAAAGGAAAACCCTAAATGAAGGAACAGGTCAGATACGTAGAAAGATAATTAAGCTGTCCAAAGGAAATAACAGAACGATTCGTTAAATATGACAGCCTCTTTGAGCTTGAGGCTGTAAGAAACAAGAAAGAAAGAAACAAAAACTACTCGAACCACACATGTTATGTTCGACCTTACGTAGACCACATATGTTATGTTCTTGCCGTTCTTGCCATTCTTGCTGTGCAAGCAAGCAAACAAACTAGTGAAAGACAGAAAGAGCATCAGAATGGGCTGTACTGTAGCTGGTTAACGTCTTCTGTTTTCTGTTTTGATATTTTCTTATTATAACATGACAGCTTAAATTAAGGGTAGATATTTCTCATTCCGCATTTTAAGTGCACAAACAAAAACAGCTTGTACTGTTAAACAAAATCAATCCAGAACAGCCAAAAACATTGAGGATCTGAAAATACAAGAAACAGAAAAATAAGGAAGAAGGTGTCAATTGATGCGAGAAATAAGGATTGCGAAATGCAGAATAAGGCCTTGAACAGGAAGGGGGGAGGGGGAGGGGGAACAGAACCCAGAGACGGAGCAGAGAAGGAAGAGATGGAGAATGTTGTCGTTACTGCTAAGACTTCATCTCCTTCAGATGATGATATCTCTCCACCTCCTCCTATCTCTTTTCTTCCTCCGCCTCCGCCTAAAAAGGCACCTGGAGGATGGAGATCTGTAAAATACATTCTTGGTAATTAATGCATTCGATTAGAATTATCTGCATGCATGTTTTTGCTATAATTTGTTTTCACGTATTTTGTGTTGCTTGGTTTCAAGGGAACGAGTCATTCGAGAAATTGGCTTCCATGGGTCTTATAGCCAATTTAACAGTGTATCTACAAACAAGATACAACATGGATGGTATTCAATTAGTTAATGTGTACAATATTTGGTCTGGTTCCACCAATGTCACACCCTTGCTTGGTGCTTTCTTATCTGATGCTTATCTGGGAAGGTTCCGCACCCTTCTCTTCGGCTCCATGTCCTCTTTCCTGGTAAAATCATCTGTCTGCACATTTCCAATGACTCGTGTAGATTGTGATATAATAAATAAACATGTTCTATGAAATCCTTAATCTTCTACTTCCGTTCGTTTGAATGAACAAATTATAAGGATGGCTGTTTCTTAATTAGCTACCGTTAGGAATTTTGGATATGTATTCTCTACTTTTACTTGGAGATTTAAATTACTAACACTGAATAAGGATCATGATCCATTGAATATGTTCTTTTATATTTTAACGTACAGGGCATGGTGGTCCTGGCCCTAACTGCAGGCATGCCAAAGTTAAGACCCCTCGACTGCCCTGGAGTATCCAATTGCCAAAAACCTCAGGATTGGCAGCTTGGAGTCCTCTATTCGGGCCTTGGGTTGCTTGCCGTTGGAGCGGGAGGTGTTAGGCCCTGCAACATTGCCTTTGGAGCTGATCAGTTCGACACCAGAACTGAAAAAGGACGAGCCCAGCTTGAGAGCTTCTTCAACTGGTGGTATTTCTCTTTCACAGTGGCTCTCGTGATAGCTCTCACTGCAGTGGTCTACGTTCAGACTAATGTTAGCTGGGTTATAGGTTATGCCATACCAGCTGCCTGCCTCTTCTCGTCTATTATCATTTTCTTGATTGGCAAACACACTTATATAATCACAAAGTCCCAAGGAACCGTTTTTGTCGATATTGCCAAAGTGATTGTAGCTGCCCGTAAGAAGCGTGCAGTGAGTCTTGAATCATCTTCTGGGCATCCCCTCTATGATCCTCCCTTGACTGAGTCAGATCAGCGTGTAGCAAAGCTTGCTCACACTGATATGTTCAAATTCTTTGACAAGGCTGCTCTAATTACTGATCCAAGCGAATTGGATGACAAAGGCTTGCCCAAGAATTCTTGGAGATTATGTAGTGTTCAACAAGTTGAACAGCTGAAACTAATAGTAGGACTTGTGCCAGTTTGGTTTACAGGAATCGGTTGCTTCATTACAATGGACCAAATGAATACTTTTGGCTTGATGCAAGCAATTCAGTCGAACAACGAAGTCCACAATTTTAAAATTCCACCTGGTTGGATGGGCCTTATTTCGATGATTTGCCTTTCAATATGGATATTCATTTACGAGCAAATTTACCTGCCTCAGGCAAGGAAAAGGTCAAAAAAGAATATTAGATTTACAACGAGACACAGAATCAACACTGGTATTGTAATGGCAATCCTATGCATGGTGGTGGCTGCAATTGTTGAAAAGAGCCGCCGGGACGCAGCTTTGAAACAGGGAACCTTAGTGTCACCTCAAAGTATTCTGCTGCTGCTGCCACAGTTTGCCTTATCGGGTCTGAACGAAGCATTTGCTGCTGTTGCTATTATGGAATACTACACCAACCATTTGCCAGAAACCATGAGGACTCTTTCTGGGGCAATCTTCTTTCTCAGCTTCTCTGCATCCAGCTACTTGAACACGGCTATTATCAACCTAGTCCACCTCGTGACTTCAAACAATGGGAAAGAATCTCCATGGTTGGGTGGCCGTGACCTCAATAAAGTTAAACTCGACTACTTCTACTACCTTATTGCTAGTTTAGCAGCATTAAATCTCCTGTATTTCAATCTCTTTTCATGCCGCTATTTGGAAAAGCAAGTTGACAAAAGATCTGAATCAAGGCATGAAGAGATGAATGAAGCCGCTTAACGACTCAAAAACTTAATGATTTGCGGGAAAGTCTCTATTCCTTCCTGGGTATCATGCACCTCTAGCTCACCAGCGTCTTGTGCTAGAAACATCTATGGTGTGCTCTATTTCCTCGCCTCTGCAAGGGTTTTTTCTTCTTCTTCTTCTATTTTTTCTTCTTTTTTCTCCTCTTAAGGTGTGAAATTAGTTTGTAAACGCTCAGAATTGCTATCTTTTATATGTTGAAGACTTTTGATGTTGGCGGAAGCACAATAAGTATAGTAACTAGTAAGAGAGATATAGAATTGACCGAAATAGAGTTGTCACAAACATAATCTAAGACATGGTTTTATTTCTAAAGATAAAGTCTGATAAGTTTTGCCTTTTAAAAGTTTACATCCCATAAATAGGCAAGTAATGTTCTTTACGATGCAGAAAAATCAAATTGTTAATCAAAAGGGAAAAATAACTAAAAATCCGAAAATAACATAAAATTCAAAAAAATTAACTTAAACAGTATTTTCAAGGTCTAATCTAGGAGTCTTTCGCAGCTCGGTTAGTTGTAGTGTTTTCTATATAACTAGACCTGTAAAAACATTTAAAAAATTTTAAACTCCATCTAATAATCAAATAAAAAATTATAGCTTTTTATTATTATTATATTGGTCTAATGCAAACAGATTTTTTTTTTAGGTTTAGCCCTACCTCACATGACCATAAATATATATGCTATGCTATCTGCATGCGTGATGTTTTTACGGTAAAATTCCACCTTACTGATAAAAACTCCTAATTTTTGCTATCCCAGCTACATAAGGCCATAATTATCAGACCCAATTCATAGGTCAAGCTATGTTTAATAACTATACTTTAGGCTCAACTTTGATCTTCACGGACTCAGTGTATCACTGTTACTAACCCCATTATTTGATCTTTACCATTACATTAACTAGGGAGAAACAGGATTTACGTACAGAATTCCTGCACACGGAAAGAAGACTGCAGGGAATATTAGGGGTTGGTATCGTGCCGATGGCCTAATGGCCATGCCCATTCTAGACCTCCTACAATTTTAAGATTATTGTGCTTAATTTCCGACTCCGAACCAAAACAGAAAGGTCTGGATCTTGCACCAGTATTAACAAACAAATCTCAACGGCTATATCTTCTTCCCGCCCCTCTCTCTGTATATTTATGTATCTGCATCACATTATCCCATGCGACTCTTCAGAATAACACACCGTACCAATTTGCTCTCAATTTCTCTAATTCCTCTTCCCTCCATTCCTTTCTTTACCAAGAAAAAACCAACCCGTTTCTTCTTTTGTTCAAGTAGCCAAAAACAAAGATGACCAAGATTGACGCCCTCCGTCGATTCCTCCTCCCACTACCACTACCACTACCACCAGCACCACAACCACCAACAAGAAACGCCTTAGCACCTCCTTCGTGATGATCTTGATGACCCCATCACCACCAATCAAGAACCTCAAATCGAAGAAGACCAAGAATCCAGCTCCCCACAATCGACACTCAGCCCCATAATCACAGTAGCCCCACCACGCCCTTCAAAAACAATGGTGATCGGTACCATTTTCGGCAACCGCAGAGGCCACGTTTGGTTCTGCATCCAACATGACCGTCTCTCCACTATACCTCTTCTCCTTCTTGAACTCTCAATCCCCACCCACCAACTCGTCAAAGAAATGCAATGTGGGCTGGTCCGCCTCGCTCTTGAGTGCAATCGATCTGAGTTGAACTCTGTCCCGCTACGAGCAGTCCCAGTCTGGACAGTGAATTGCAATGGGAAGAAAGCAGGTTTTGCTTTAAGGAGAAAGGCAAGTGAGCAGATTCGTTTGATGTTGAAGACAGTGAAGTCAATGACGGTTGCTGCGGGTGTTATTCCGGCCAGGTTGGGGTCATCTTCGGATTCGGAGGAGATCATGTATATGAGGGCTAATTATGAGCATATGGTTGGTAGAGCTGATTCAGAATCGTTTCATTTGATTAACCCAGATGAGTGTCCTGGTCAAGAACTCAGTGTGTTCTTGATGAGGTCTTGATAATCTTGGGCCTAAATAATTTTATATGCCTTGATAAATGGTACTAGTAAATCTTGACATTTAGAATGCCTTTTTTTTCTTTCTTTACTAGGAAGAGGGGCATGAAAGAAAACAAAGCGTTTTCTTGATTGAGGGATTCTTCATCAAGAATTTTGAGGATTAGGAAGGGTGATCTTGATAAAAAGAGATGGCTAATTACATTTAATTTTTGTAATATAGAGGGCTAGATTATATTGAGGTTGTTCCATACTTGGGGATTATTCAAATTGTTCATTGATTAGGTTCTTAGGGCTAACTCTGATGGATATAAGGATCATTAAGACTCTGATTTGTGTACCATTTCACTTTTCAAGAGAGTGTTCGAAATTTTATCCAAGTTTTGTATCTGTAGATGTGTGCTCTGATCTATGTCAGTGTTTATGATTCATTACTGTTGAAGCTGAAGGTTTCTAAAATTTAAAAGTTGCGTGCTTCAAAATTCCTGGGCATCTGATTTGAGAAAGTTTCAATAATTTTTTAATGAATGAATGAATAAAGAAAATAAATACAGCAAGCTTTTTATTCAGGAAAAAAAATGAAGTTACAGGAACCAGAGTAACACTTGGTCTCTGTTGGGACACTATGCAGTTCTGAAGAAATTCTATAAAGCAACATGTAGGCCTCGTTGTAGTAGCTTAATGAATGGCGTAGGATTGGGGAGACTACTATCCACAAAATCTCATATTCGAATCTTCCTGGCCTTTCAAAGTCTCAAATTGACCTCTTTGTCCTAACTATTTTGTTATGACAATTGGTGACAGCTTATACAGACAGAGAATCAAATTTAGGTTCTGTAAGAATCACCTGTGGTTGCAATTTCTTCTGCAGTAGTTTTTAGTCATCTATCACAGCTTGTGATGTATCAAGCAACATGGCTGTTATTAGAACCAAACTTGAAAGCCACTCAATATTCCAGCTGAAATGTCTCACAGGTCCTTCGATTGCTGCAAAATACTGGGTCGGATTACTAATAAGAAACGATTCACGCCCTTAAGATAAGATATTTATGTTACAACTGTTCTGATTTTGACAGCTTCTAGGAATACAAAAGGTGAAAATTGTTCTCAGTAGTTCCGCAGAAAAAAATATCACCATGCAGCTTCGAAGCTGGACCACAAGATTATTAGTCTGCATTTCTAAGCAAGTCTGTTCTATTTTTTAGTAGTATATATGTTCATAAAAAAGGCTTTTAATAAGCATCAACTAGTCCCGCTAGTAGCTACTTTAGGTTTTGGTCACTGGTTAAGATGTTGGAGGGAAAAGCTGTACTGCGTGAGACAGACATGCCAGAGCAGATGCAGAGCCATGCCATGGAATTGGCTTATCAGGCTCTTGATCTACATGAGGTCTCTGATTGTCAATCCATTGCTCATTACATCAAACAGGTCTCCTTTATTCCTTAAAAATCTTATCTTATATATGTAGTCTGTCCTATTAACACTCCAATCAGAAAGATTAAAGAAATCTTTTTTTTTTTTTTATCTTTTGTGAAAAATATTGTACCTTGGTACTTATTCTTGGCAACAAACATATCAGATACTTAAAGTGATAAGATACTGATTGGTTGGTTAGTGTGTTATGCCCTGGAAGCAAGCATGATTAGAAAGGTATCTTTCTTTTCCAAAAAGCAACATAGCAATATAAGATTGTAAAGGCTCTGCTTGCTGCCATAAGAATAATTTATATAGGGAGGAAATAAATAAACTGATGCTTTTGCATCACAGAAACCTTAGCAGCTCTCTCTCTCTCTCTCTCTCTCTCCTCTTCCAAATTATGCAGAAATGGGCAGAGTTGCAGAAAATCCAGTTCTGTTCAAAAAAATCAAAGAAAAAAAAGAGGGAAGATTTTCTCGATGTTCCTATATTCTTTATTTCAATCTGGTTATTATCTCATGATTTTCAATTAGTTTTTTTCTTTCTTTCTAAAGAGGTATTATGAACAAGTTCATGTTACATACTCAGCGGGGAGAATTTGCATATTATGGGAATGTAGGAAGTGGTCTCCATTGCTTGGTACGGAAAATCAAGAGCTATACAAGTTCCCATATTCAATGCAATACATGGTTTTAGGTTTTAATACTAAGAGTTATCATCTTTAGAGGGACCCAAAATGGATCTAATCCATCAATCTTTCTCATTGTAGCAAAGTCTTGTCAGTAAAATACCCAGCCTTTAACAACTTCTTTTCTTGAGAATATAACTTGGAATAAGCTACTAGGCGAATAATGCTCAATTTGATGTATTGAATTTGGATATGCCAACTACCAAGTGGGGCATGAAACAAAGAGGTTTTCACGCTCTCTCTCTCTCACACACACGTTTTTTCTTTCTCAAAAAATCACAGACAACAATCATGGTGCAACACCACGGATTAATGTTTCTCACGTCTGAATTACCTCTCCGAACGCCACTAGTTCACATTGGAAGTGTTATTTATCCCACTATCTATTAACATGATCAACCAGCATCGATGTTGGTGGACATCAAAGAATGATGGTGTTGAAGATTTTTCTTAATGAAGCTATTGTTGTAATGTTCAAGCTAACAACGTTTGTAACTGCTAAACAGAAATTTGATGATGTTTATGGACCAGCATGGCACTGTGTGGTTGGAAAGGACTTCGGCTGTTGCATTACACACTTGAGTGGAAGTTTCATTTTCTTCCGGGTGGAGATGATGGAGTTTTTAATCTTCAAAGATGGCGGGGACTTCAGTGAAAGCAAGGAGGAAGCTATTGGAGTGCTGCAGCAATTCCAGAAAAGTGACACCTAGATTCATATAGTTTCTTGCCATGTCTTACAGAAAACCTCCATCTGCTTCAAGAGGTTGAAAACTTCTAGATAGGAACTTGGAATATGACAGGAATGTTCAATTTTGCAAGAACCAGAAATCTAAATTATAGAGAACTCGCTCCTTTTTCTCTTATGCTTCTTTGCCAGGGCATTAGAAAACAGACCTCAGTTTCAGGGGTGGCTGTGAAATCATTATTTTCCAGTATGGCCATACCTGAACTATCTTAAGAGAGTGGAACCATAAGTAAAATGTGTAATTTGCCAGCAGGATCAAAGACCTAGAGTTAGAAGTGGAGAAGAAATATCAGTGCAGTTGGCAGCTAGCCCTCAGTTGTTTAACATGCCTACCAAACGAAAGAAGCTTTTGAAGTTTTAAACTAATACATGTCGATAGAACGTATATCTCTGGGAATAGCATCCAACTAAAGCAAATAAAATTTTTCATCAGCTGTTATTGACAAGAAAAAGGAGAGTTCAGAAAGAAATGACCTGAAGAGCAAGAGCAAGGTTTAAGTGTAGCCAGTAGCCAGTAGCCAGGTGCGAACGGAAAGCTCTACATTGTCAGTGAGGAAGAGGTAATCTGCAACCCAAGGACTAGATCAAAACATGTGGTGATCCAAACCTCAGGATGCAGATTACCCAATCCTGACCCAATATCAAGGATGAAGTAATTAATTTCAAGAGGAAAAGAAAAGAGACGGAAAGAAAGTGATAAGTTGAAGGTTAGTTGCTGGCTGATGCTCATTTGAATGATTGATTGCAGGAATTTATAATGGTTCTTAAAGCTAAACATGATTATTCTGTAAGAAAGGGATGCATAGTTGCTTTAAAGCGATGATAAGGTGCCCTGCCCTGGAGATTCTGTTCTTCCTAAACCAATCATATAGGTTAGGTAGATTACTTTCCATAGACAATGATGTTGATCTTGACTGCTTTTTCAACAAGACTGGAAGATCTTCTTGCTAATTATGAACGATTCTTTTCAAATAATGGCAACGCTACTCAAGCTACAAGAAAAAACCCACATCACAAACTCCGTCACCATCGTCTGGTATGGCTATTCAATCAGTGTGCTTGAAGCTTACTAGAGGCTGTAGTTAAAGAATCCATCTGTTTAAGCTTTATAAACACATATCTCATATGCTCATGATTCTGTAATCCTATCAAATCTAAAGACAGTGAACCGAAAAGGAAAGGTAGTCTAGCCACACTGCCTTCTTGTAGTATTACTATCTAGTTTGATGGTCACCATCTGCTTTTGTTTCTTTTCTTACACAGTAGCATATTCTATTCCTTGGCCTATCGAAACACACATCATTAATTATCACAGGCTACAAGTGCAATATAATATTTTGGTGAATTATCATAGTTGAGCTTGGGAGTGCTTTTCAAAAGTGATTATGAAAAAATTTGATTTTTTTTTTTTTTTGCTTTGAAGTAATATGTTTTTGATGTTTTCAAATCATTTTGATATGCTGATTTCAAAAATAATTTTTAAAAAATAAAAAAATATTATTGGTATACTTTTCTGAGTGAAAAGCACTTTGAAAAGCAACCACAACCACAACCACACTCCCAACACCCTCATTGAAACCATTTCAAGAATTCATAGAGCGGGGTCAAGCATTGATTCCCTTCTTGGGTGATGCTGGTAATCAACTGCAGATGCTTCTATAAGTGACTTCCGAATGCACCAACTTCGTTGGCAAAGATGCAGATTGTAATTTGAAATGAAATTGATAGATCAAACCTGTGTATTCAATTGAGTTTTCATGCTTGATTCTCAATTTCTCATACTGGAAACTTCCCATGAGGGAAGAGCTACCTTTATGTAACCTTGCTAGGGGCTTGCAATAAAGATTCATGTCAGCATGCAAGTTATCGAACACAAGTGGTAACGGTAAGTGTTCTTTACTGTAAGCTGTTAACAGGTTACTCCATTTTCGGGGCGAATTATGTTCTGCCTGATTTCCAACACTTCAAAATTGTCTTCTGGATCCCACATTGTAACTCGTGTTTGAGCAAAACTGGAAATTACATTTGAGGGCCAAGGTCGACTTGTCCTGTCATTATCTCGCATTCATTGTACTTCATTCCAATTTCACGCCGCAAATTTATGCCTTCCCTAGAAAAAAAAACATCACGGATTGGTGTCATGATTTTAGCACCACATGAAATTAGATACTTCCCTGTCCTCTGGTCACAAGGCATGCAAGTCCCAGTTTGCATCGATGACGGGCACTATTGGCAACCATACAACATTCAAGTTTTCAACCAAGTATTGATGTTTAGTGATTGAGGAGATTGCCCACTGACAATAGGAAATGACTTCTTCCATAAGAACACTCAAACAGTACCTGCTCAAACAGAAGTAATACACAAGCCTAGGATTACAAGACTGCTAGGCAAGTACGAAACACGCTGGGATGACAAAACTGTTGAGATGATGAGATCATCAACGACTGCTAACTTAACGACTATATATTGGTATCGGATACAATTGTGTAGCTCTCGCAATCTAATCTACCCTACTATCACCAAGTTATTGTCCTACAGAAATATAGAGACACCCTTCATCTTCGCATGAATTAGCCAATTCTCAAAACCTGCATCCTTATGGTTGTAAGCCCAACTCTCCAAACATTTCATCTTTGCATGAAATGGCACCTATACATTAAATAGAAGTATAGTCTCACGGCAGCAATGAAAAAATTTACCACCATGGAATTTCTTGTCACAGTAACTCAAGACATTTCTCCAATCTACCTTCCAACTATAAATAACAAACTGATTCTTCTTCTCATTCATTTTTCTCATGTTATGGGCTCAAATAGATAGTATCCATATAAACTGATTTGATGCCACTAATAATTGCTGGGGGTGCACGATAGTAGCATCTTCAATGTCTCGTAAGTCATGAACACAATGCCAACACCGGGAACCACCTTGTAGTACTCGGGCAGAATGCCTCTATACATGCCTCGCAACCCTTCAGTCTGGATTATATGGGCAAATGCTCCAAACAAGCCAGTCGTGTAGACACGTGCTCGACCACCAGCCCCTTCCAACTGCATTCTTCTCCTCACAAGATCCAAAGGAAATGTTGCTGAAAATCACGAGGAAAGAAAAACAAAGTCATACAGCATACAGTGATCGCCTATAATAATTTAGCATTTTAGTAGATACTTGAGGAAACTGTGTTCACTTTATCAGGAACACAACAAAATCTAACAGAATAGGATGTTGACAGACAACAAACAATTTTTCATAATTTATTCCTATCTCAGTGATTTCTAGAACAGTTACACTGGCTAGATTGACAGGAGGAAAAAAAAAACTAGTCCTGATAGCATTGTATCCAAGTAAAATATGAAGCAATTACTAACAGATGGGACATGATAAACAAAAGTCACAGCCAAGCAATTACTACAGATTGCATAAGGTTTGAAAAAAAGGGTTGAATTGAGCTGCTGGTCACTCACCTGTTGAGGATGCAATGCCTGAAAGACTGCCACAAGCAAGACTAGCCATGACAGTAGAATCATTGGGCCTGAAAACAACACAGAAGAGAGCTTATAAAACACCATTCCAACTCAAACACACCAAGCAAGAGATAAAAGCATACAAATATAATGGAGCACTCAATATAGCTCAATTGAATTAATTTAGGGAGTCCTCGCCTTTTAGACTGCCAAAACGATCTGAGAGACTCGTAAACAGAAAAGCTTATCGCTATACTAGGTCCAACACCCTGTAGCACAAAAGTATCCATGTTCGCATTTAAAATTGATAGAAAAGGAGAAGCGAAAGGAAAAGAAAGATAAAGAATAGAGATGACTAACAGAAGCTTACAAGTAATGTTGCTCCAAGTCCTTTATACAAGCCCAGGAAACCTTCTTCTCTGCATATGGTGTGAAATGCATGCAAAATACCTCTGTAGTATATTGTGTTTCTCTGCAAGGTTCAAAAGCAACTGCATCAAGACAAAGTTTCAAACAGGAAAGAATACAATAAGGTAAGAACATAGAACCGAATCTGCGATCCAATACTCATTACCCACCCAACCCATGGCAGTTCTTTAGCCAGCCAAGCATGATAGACTTACCTGTGCTGCTAGGCGTGTCCTCACAAGATCCAGTGGATACGTGGCAGAAGCAGCTGTTATTCCTGCCATCCCACCACCTATAAAGTGCACAGCAAGGTCTGCAGTCCCATTCCCCCCGTGATTTTCAACACCAAGAACTGATTGCAATAACTGCAGAAGAGCAAAACGAGATGGAATTTAGCAAGATTGAGATGACATGTCAATCCAATTTAATTTCAATAGGAGTTTTGAAGAAAGAAATTGGATGCACATACACTCTTGTAACGTTCATAAGCATAGAAGCTGACTGAAGAATAAGGAAGGCGGTGCGCAATAGTCACTAGATTGCCTTTCCAAAATGCCCTAAACCCTTCTTCATTCATAACACGAGATGCCTCCCGCCATATGCTAGCCTTGCTCAATGCTGTAACATCAGAGTGCATACCTTGAACCTAGAAGAATGACGAAGTAAAAGGCAGTCGGATAAGTATTTGATGTGAATATGGACAGCATAAAAGGAGCAACCAATCCAGTAAATTATTGTCATCAGCAAATTAGAGAGCAACGTTAGTCCTCTTATGAAACTCGTACAGAGCTAGAATTGGAAGTGAGCAAACTGCTCGAGCTCCTTTTGTAACAAAATACAATGGACACATGAAAAAGCTCTTCTTTCTTTTTTACAAAAAAAAAAAAAAGATATCAAAATTCAG
>Ga0307515_10015128_pt1 | contig 14233 bp, 7 predicted proteins | sample 17_EM_MG_FD_194513 | JGI IMG/M metagenome (GOLD analysis project Ga0307515, IMG submission 194513) | Populus trichocarpa ectomycorrhiza microbial communities from riparian zone in the Pacific Northwest, United States - 17_EM | ecosystem: Host-associated > Plants > Roots > Unclassified | place...
TTCAAATTAAATCTATAGTTGTTTTTCAGTATTAATAATATTTGTTTTTCAAATTTATTAATTATTATATTAGCAATATTCGTTATAATAAAAATAATAATATTTATAATACAAATACTAATATTTTTAATACTAATAATAATATTAAACTTGCATGACCCAAGTTTAAGTGAGTCTGGCTGCAACGTCAGGCCCAAAAGCTTTAGATCTGGCTGCAACATCAGACCTAAGAGCCTTGGATGTGAATCTAGCTGCAAGGTCCTATGATAACTAAATAGAAAAAAATTTAATATTAAAGAATGAAATTAAACAAAAAAAAAGATTAATTGAAAAGAAAAAAATAATAAAAAAAAAAACAAAGCAAAGCACTATTCTAATTAATAGTATTTTGCAAGGAGGGATACAGTAAAATCCCCTCATAAAATCATGATAATCTAATGAAAAGTACAAAACAAATCATGAAGTTTAATTCTCAATCAAATCAATATTAAAATATAAAATTGAAAGAAAAAACTAATTAAGACAAAGAAAAAAAATCTGAATCAACTAGGTTAACCCGTCAAACCTGGGATCCGTTTCATAAGAGTGTGATAACTAAATAGAAAAAAATTTAATATTAACTAAATAAATTTTAAAAAAAAAGATTAATTAAAAAAAAAACCAAAAACGAAAAGGCATTCATCTCACTGTGGATTTTCACAATATAATCCATAGTGAAAGGCTGATCACATTTAGTTGCATGTCGTCCCTCTTAGTTATTACTCGCATGAGATTTTTTTTTCTCTCTCTCAAATGTTACACTGTTCACACCTTCCCTCTTTCTCAAAAAAATATTTTTTTAATTTAATTTTGTTCTTAGAATTTTTTTTATTTATTTAATCATTTTGTGGCCTAATATAAAATTTAAAATTATAGCAGAAAAACAAAACTAAAAGTGAGAGGACCATAATATAAACACACACAAAAAAAATACATGATTAATCTTAAAGTTTTTATAATTTTTATTTGGGGTTAAAATTTCATTTTATTTCTTTTTCAATCTTTGAATTTGAGAGAAAATAGAAAAAGTCATGGAAAAAAAAAACAAAGAAGAGAAGGTTGTCGATTGATTACATACTGACAACAAAAATGATCAATTTTGTATTAAAGGGTTCTATTTAACAAGAAGAGTTTAATTGTTATAATTACTTCCTATAAGCATGCCTGGAAAAATTATATTGAAGTCCATTTAGTTTTTTTTTTTTTTATTCAGTTGCTTTTTGTGTTGTTCGAGTGATTTTGGGATGTTTTAAGATTGGTGGGTGAGGTTTTTATGATGCTTTTAATGTGTTTTTGGGTAAAAATAGATGGAAATAGTTTTTTAGGCCAAACCCTTTTCATTTTCCGACAACCACGGTGGCAACCAGATTCTATGCAACAGCCTAGTAGGCAACAAGTCATCTACAACTTCAGGTAATATATCAACTAATTTTTTAAAAAACAAAAGAAAGAAAAAAAAGAAAAAAAGAAAAAAAAATCAAATGAAGTATGGGCTTCCAAGCCTATTCACATCTAAGTTTTTAATTCAAACCATGTCGATGTGCCTAACTATTTTTTTTTAATTTAAATTTAATTTTTAAAATTAGTTAATTTAGAATATTATAAATGTATTAAATTATTAAATAAAAATATATATATTATCAAATATCATTTAATTTTACTTTATGTTTTAGTCTTTTTATAATATTAGCAATTTTTCTCTTTTGCAACCATCATTACTTTCTAAAAATTTTATACTATTATTTTTCTCATAGCGTATATTTTTATTGTTATATAATTAAATAAAAATCATTTAAAAAAAATATTGTTATTAAGTTTAGTCACGTTCATAATCCAAGTTATATAGGGTTTGGAAAATTAACTCGAATTGACACGGGTCAATCAAAGATATGGTCATCTCAATATTTAAAAAAAAAGTTATTTCTTTTACATTAAATTTTGATTTCATAATCAAGAATTTACTTATGAATAGAAAATACATCAACAACATTTACATATTTTAATTTTGATACAACTCACAACAAAGTGCAAACCAATTACACAGAAACTAATTTTGGGACAAATACGAGGGAGACCAACCTCACACACAAGATTAACCTATAACAATAAAAGAATTGGGATTTCATATGGTGTTTTACTGTTTATATAAGCAATAAAACACATTGATATATTATTTTAATTATTTTTTTGACAAATCTAAGTCGTTGCTCTAACCGTTAACACACATGATAAGCATGAGGTCATAGGTTCGAGTGATGGGTGGCATGTTTATGTTTCTAAATTGTGACACGCTATGTTTCAATCTCGATATTATAAAAAAAATCTCATATTAAATATTTATTTTGAGTCAAATTATGTTTTTACCGGTAATTCAGGTTATCTTTAAACTTATTAAGTTAACCAAATTATATTGAATTCATCCTTATATGATTTAAATTTTATTTTTACTAGAAAAAATATTAGCAATGTTTAATTTTATTTTTTTTACATTCATAGCATAGCAATAGCTAAAAATCTAGTAATAACTAAAAGAAAAATTGCACAATTATAACAAGAAAACCAAGAGTAGACTGTATCCCGTAATTGATTCATTTCATCTAAACTTTCGCAAAGAACAAGTGAAACGAAAGAAATAGCTCTCTCACACACACATCTCACTAAAAGAGAAGAGCCATTTTATTCAAATGTGAAAAAGAATAGTATTATCTTCTCCCAGTCCATACTCGTACATTTATTATTGAACACTGTACTAAAAAGCTAAGAGCCTGCTAACCCAAAATAAAAGGCTATGGGCTGCATTAGAACACACTATAAATTTGAACATTATCTATAATTAAAACTAATCATTGTTTCACTGTAACGCAGAATACTGTTCATTGTGAGTGAATTCATTGTGAATTATACTGTGAATGCATTGTGAGTGCTTTCACTATGGACTGTGAAAGCTTTTACTGTGGACCGCATTATTTGGCAGGGGTGTGGTTGAGCTGGAAGGCAGGGGCGCCAGCCTGGAGGCAAGCCCCCTGGCTCTCGGTTTGTCGGGCCTTGGGGCTGGGGGCAGACCAAGGCGCCAGGCACGTCGCCACCTGGTGCTTGGTCTGCCCGGCCTTGAGCGCTGGGACAGACCAAGAGCACACGCGGCGCTTGCTACCATGCGCACAAGCAGACCGCCCAAGCGCCGCGTGGCACTTGCTTTCCTTTCTCTTGGATGCACTCCGAGTGCCACGTGGCACTTGGACTGCCTATACTTTTAGTATAATTGCATGAAAAATATATATTTTTAGTATAATTAATATTTAGAGTATTAATGGTAAAAATATTATTGTTTGTTTTGTTGATATTTTTTTTTAGTATAATTAATATTAAAAGAATTATTATATTATTTCTTAATATATTTTTTAGTATAATTGATAGTGTTGGTATTAAAAATATTATTATTTTTTAGTCTAATTAATAGTATTGATCTCAAAACTATTATTATTTGTTCTATTAATATTATTTTTTAGTATAATTAATAGTGTTAGTCTCTAAAATATTATTATATTTGGTGTTATAAATTATATTATTTTTATAATAATTTATATTATTGCTACTAAAAATATTATTATTTGTATTATAAATATTATTATTTTCATTAAAATTTATAATAGTATAAGTATCATTATCATCATTAATAAATTTTAAAAAATTGCTATTACTATGAAAAAAACCACGTTGAGACACGTGGCGCTTGAGTTCCCTCCTGAGGGCGGACAGCCCAAGCGCCACGTGGCGCTTGGCCTGCTTCCTCTACGCTGCAGTCCAAGCGTCAGGTGGCACTTTGGCTTGGGCACTGCTAGGCATGGCCCAAGGCTAGCCTTGGACCTGGCAGGGTAGGACCCAAAATAGCATTGCGTGCTAACCGCGGCAAACAAAGCGCCACGTGATGTTTGGGCTGCCTACACTTTTAGTATAATTACAAGTATTAATATTAAAAATATTATTATTAATTTTCTTAATATTCTTTTTTTGGTATAATTAATTTTTAGAGTATTAATAGTAAAAATATTATTATTTGTTTTGTTGATTTTATTTTTTTGTATAATTAATATTAAAAGAATTATTATATTTTTTCTTAATATTTTTTTTGGGTATAATTGATACTATTGGTGTTAAAAATATTATTATTATTTTAGTCTAATTAATAGTGTTGATCTCAAAATTATTAGTATTTGTTCTCTTAATATTTTTTTTTTGGTATAATTAATATTAAAATTATTATTATATTTTTTCTTAATATTTTTTTAGTATAATTAATAGTATTAATCTCAAAAATATTATTATTTTTGGAGTTATAAATAATATTATTTTTATAATAATTAATACTAAAGATATTATGATTTGTATTATAAATATTATTATTTTCAGTAAAATTTATAAGAGTATATTTTATTGTAATTAATAAAATAATTGATGAATTTGAAAAAAAAGGTTACATCATTTACTAATTTTACCAAATGTATTGTAATAATAATTTTATCAAATTACACTTAATTTTATATTTACTTTCATTTACAAATTACAAACAAATTATTAGTTGCAGATTCAAAAATAAACTTTGGTCCTAAATAAACTTTTGTCCTACTATATACACGACTCAAATAATCTTGGATCCTACATAGCACGGCTCAAGGCTAACTCAAGGCTAGACTTGAAAGGACCCAAAATAACCTTATGTTTTGGCCGCAACAAGACCTAAATATGACAAGACCCAAATATGCTTGAGATCTAACTTAGCAGGATCCAAACAGGCTTGGGTTCTCCCGATTTTTTTTGACCTAACTAGTAAAGCAAGAAATTGGCTCCAAATCACCAGATATGAGCCACCACATTATGTCGGATGGAACTGAACTCCAAAAACAAGGGTCGATTCCACTATCAAGCAGCTTTTGATAAAAACAGCCACCTTAGCTAGAACTCCCACGGCAAGGAACCCGCTATCATCTGCACCTTCCACCGGATGCTTTAACATCAAAAGGTTGAAGAAGAAAAAAACACCCATTAAAAATCAGTGATTCTGAAAAAACCACGGATTTTGCTTCTTTTTTAATCTAAAACTATACACTAAAGTTCTTATCTACAAGAGATCCCTTGTGATCCCTTGTAAAGCTCTGTCACCTTCATTTCTGTAGGATTCATTGAGTTGAAAAACTTCATCCGCCACTCAAATACCAGCTCATGAAACAGAGTCTATGTAAAATATGAGCTCATGAATAGCCGTGCCCCAATATTACGGGGCCCATCATCATCCCCACCAGTGGCATGAAGTGCAACAGGGATTGTTGAGAGGAGACGCACTGTGAGAGGGAAAACAAAAGGATCAATTTCAGATTTCAAAATGGGATCAGAATGCTGGGCTGCATGACATCCCTGGGTACTCTCCATGTCAGGTTCCATGTTATGATCACAAGGATTTATGACCCATGCAACCTCATCGAGTGCCCTGTAATACCCAGGGCCTGCTCTCCTGGCAGAGCATTTGGAGGCATGTATACTTAGCACCAGTGTCGATGTAGCTTCAAGCCATTCCACTGTGAGGCCTTCAACTTCATCATAATATATACGTCTTTCAAACTGAAAGCACGTGTGGTTGAAAATAAGAGACCATTATGCAATCTAGTCAAAACTGTGGATAATATATAGGTAGATATACTCACAGCTAGTTTGTGGATATAAATGGACATAAACCTTGGACCAAGACCCAAAACTCTGGCATCAGACAATAAAACCTGCAGGACATAAGAAGGAAGGAAATGGATTCCTGGCCATATATGTAAACAAACACATGATAATTGAATAGAATCCAGAGCATATTAACCATTTAATGGCCAATCACTAACAAAAACTACCTCATCTAAAATTTGTTTCATCAAATTTATCATCCTATTCTGTGTTATGTAAGTTCAACAAATTTTATAACTTAAAGAAACAGGATGCAAAAGCATATTATAGGATGAGAGAACTGAACATTCAGGTCCAGATAAAGGGAGAAAACTTACCTCCTTTCTCTTCACTGAAACCCACATGTAGAGCTTATCACAGGCATCCTTGACATGCCTGCTAGCCAGCTTTCTCTCATTGCTATAAGCTGCAACATCTGTGAGTAATTTTGTGCAGGGAATTCTATGCTTTAATGCTGCAGCTGATAATGCTTCCCTGCCTTCTGAGGATCCTGCAGCATCTTTAAGAAAACAAATACCAGTGAAGCATCTTGTCACTTCTTCACCCGGCCTCACTTTATGAGACATTCTTCTATTCATCATATACAATTGTTCAGCTTCTATTGCTGCAGCCAGTGTTCGATGGACAACAATATCAGGATATCGGCGCAGTGGTGAAGTAAAATGCGTGTAGAGAGGAACAGCCAGTGCATAATGACCCCAATCATTCATATTATCTTTCAAATCACCACTACAAAAGTAGGTCGCCAACTGCATTGGCCTTGAAGCATAGTTGATAAGAATATTAAATAGCACAGAGTCATCCTTGAGCTTTTCTTTGATGTGCTCTAATGACCGGCGGAAGTTACCAGAAGAAGTGTCCAATTCTAAACCATGCTTGCAACAAAAAGCTTCAAACTCTTTAAGTTTCTGTATATTAGGTTCAGGGTGCCTCCGCAGCAATGCATTATCTGGAAAAGCTCGAGATATGATTTCAGCAGCGGTCCTGTTCGCCAAAAGCATAAACTCCTCAACGAGAAAATTTGAGTCTTTTCGCCCACAAAGTGTGTTATCATATGGAACTCCATGTTTATCAAACGAAAAGACAATTTTACAACTTTCAAGCTGTAGAGCCCCATCATCAAACCTCTTTTCCCTTAAAGTCTTTGAAATTTCATGAAGACACTTAATAGATCCAATTACATCTGCCCATTCAAAATGACCGTGCAACTGGGGAAGGTCCCTGAAGTTGTTGTGAGTTTCTGCATCAATCATCCCATCAAAAATCTCCCGAGCGTGTTCATATGAAAGCTTGCAACAAGATCGTATCACAGTGCGACCAATCCAGCGATCTACAACATTCCCAGAACTGTTCAAGTTCCAGAAGATAGAAAATGCGAGCCTATCAACACCAGGGTTAAGAGAACCTACGTCCTTAGAAAGCAATGGAGGCAACATTGGTATTTTGCGCTGCGACATATAAACACTGGTTGATCGAATCTGAGCTTCTTTGTCTAAGGCTGTGTCAGGTAAAACAAAATATGACACATCAGTAATGTGGACACCCACTCTGACAAGGCCATTGGGTAACCTTTGAACTGAGAGAGCATCATCTAAATCAGTAGCAATAGAAGGGTCGATGGTAAATATGCACAAATTCCTAAGATCTCTTCTGTTTTGGAATTCTTCTTCTGGCACCTCCCATGTATTGCTTGGAAGACAGGAAAGTGATTCAGGAGAAAATTCAGAACAACAAACTGCATTTTCATGTAAAATAGCATTGATTTGCGACTCCATTTCACTACCCCGTCCAAAAATATATGAGACATGGGCTTCTGGAAAGGGACTTTCATCACTCCATTTATCAATCTGTGCAGCTACCAATTCCATTTCAACTGTTTCATCTTCATCCTCCAATCTTTTCTTGATGCAGTTAGGTAAACTGCTCACAAGGACCATCAGTTTTGGGAATCTTGGGTCAGCAGGCATAATCTCAATGTATTCGCAGTTTGAAATTGATAGCAAGCTCTTGTTCTTTTTTGCATCTTTTTTACAACCTTCCTTGTAGTAAAACCACTGCTTAACATTGAGAAAGCCAATAATAGCATCTCGACGAGGAGATTTTTCAATTATAGCAACAACTCTACATGTTGGTCGTTTCGACGGGTATGAACTAATCATAGAACACATCCTCCCCACACCATTCAAAACTTCACTCTGCCCCATAGAATGAGCAACATGTGAAGAATCTGAAGGAGACTGGTGATAACCATTAGCATAATTATAACCCACTGGCCCATTCAGTTCATCATGAACATCTTCACCAGCACATGAACTATACCCATAATAAAACCCCTTATGAGGAACCAAGGAATTTCCAAAATCAGCATACTTACAATCCATGTTCAGTTTAATTTTACCTTGGCGACTACCACCAGCTTTTCCATTGGCTTCGAGATGTAAATTGCTATCCTCTGCTGTGGAAAGATTGTTTGATGGCTCATTTGACCCTTTCATCTTGGTCCAGAATGACAAAGGATCAACCTCGATGACCACAACATCACCTTCCACCTGTACATGAAAAAGTTTCACTCAATACCAAAAGAGTGAAATCTAGCTCCCATATGTTGTCAAAGATTCTTTTAGCTATTTAGATAAGTAGATCAGGCATCTTGTTTGAAATGCATCTTGGTCATTTTCTAACTACTCGGTGAGAATTTACCAACCAACAAATAATATGAAAAAAAAATGGAGAAGCTCAAACTTACAGCCCTGTTCTGTACAGCAATTCCACTGATAAGAAGATCTGTAGGAACTCCCTCAATTTTGCAGTATGCCTACCAATAGAAAACAACATATGAAAATGGCTAAGAATAAAAAGTTAATAGGGAAAATTGAAAGAACACTTGCAAATAGGCATAAAACAAACCTCAAGTCGATTGTGAGCATTTACACGAAATAACACTTTAAATACATCACCTTTCTGCCAAGAATTTAAGATAGCAAACACAAGTGAGCAAACAAAAATTAAGGAAAAGCTATGTTAGTGTAGACAACAATATTATTGCATTAAATATCAAACAAACCTCCAACGCCTCATTAACAGTCTCCATGGACCAGTATGGAGCAAAAATTTTACTCTGAGCTTGACCCTCAAACTGGTGAAAAGGAAGCGATTTTCCATTGAGACCTCCACCAACAATTGATTCTGGACATGGCTTAGCCAGCATTGATCCACCACGATCAGATGGCACCAGGTCTTCTAGTTGTTCGTTTGCATGCATAGTTGGCATAGAACTATATACAATACCCGATGCTGTGGTTGGTCCATGCTCCCTGATGGGATTTGCATCTAATTCCAGCTGCCTCGAACATTTTGTTTTGCCACCATTTCCAACAGACAGTGATGATTCCCCACGTGGTTCATTTGGTTGACTAAAAGCTGCTCTCGTGACAATTAAAAACAGAAACCATATCATCAGAATTGTTCTGAAAGAATACCAGAATTATTATACAGTCTAGGCACAGACAGTAAACCATGCTAGTGTACTCCAGAGGATTTATTTACTTTTCATCACAGCATCAATCGAGTAGAAGAGGAAAATGATTGATTCATTTAAAAATTAAAAAAATAATTAATTGAACACTGTTCTGTTCACAAAATTCTTAGCTGTCACTGAAAGGGAATACAAATACCCTTGGCGGAAAAACTGACAAAAACAAGAATACAAAAGCAAAGATAACAAAAATTCCAAAATCACTAATCATTCTTTCTCTCTTTTTTGCTGTTCTTTTTTACCGTTATAGCTCAAATCTTACAACAGCTAATCCATTGTACTTTCCTCAACAACCACTAAAGACAAACACGATAGTACTTATAAGATAGGATTACCTGGATTGGGAGGGTTTCGTTTGGATCGGCGATTAGATCGGCGCCTATTCTTCTTCTTTTCCTTATCAACACTATCCTCACCCCCCTCAACCACCATCATTGCCGAATACTCACTCAAACTTCTCACAATTCCTCACTTTATAATTAAAAGACTAAACAATTAATCAAAAAACAATGAGGTGACAGATAAGGAAAACCCTGAAACCAAGGCACCTTCCAATTGTTAAAAAATATCACGGAAGAACCGATGATAATGAGACATAAAATTAAAAAGAAAATAAAGAAAGAAAGAAAGGGGAAAGAGATGATAGGGTAAGAGGTCAGTGTGGGAAGTTAAAAAGGAAAAGGGGGACGTGATTATTGGTCGGCTGAGACAAATGGCGCCGACCATCGATTCCTTAGTCTACTCCCCTTAAGCCCCTAACCCCGCCAGCCCCTTCACTTTCTTTCTGTTCTTTTCCTTTTCTTTTCCTTTCTCTTCGCTTCCCTGTCTCTTTTTACCACGGGATATCGTGCATGCAAGAAAAATATTATATATGTATGGATGGCCCCAATATACTATTTACTAGCTTTGTTGCCCTTGCTCTGCGGGCATGGAGAATTCTCAGCAAATGTATTTCTGCGGGCATGAAGAATTATTCTCAGCAAATGTATAAAGCATAAAAATAAACTAAATATTTAAATTTTCTTCATATAAAGCGGCAAGTCCATGTAAACAAAGCAGCTCACAACAATATTAATATTATAAAGCATTTTTTAATTTGAGAATTAACTAAGACACAAAACGTTGTTTTCTTGAGCTCTCACGGCCCTGCAACAAAAATAAAGTCATTATGTACATGAATGTAAGTGGTCATATATCTATAAACAGTTTGAGTGAAGGAGAGCTTGAAAATGGGTAAAACAAAAAAAAGGGCCGTGGTGGCTTAAATTGTTCAGGCTGATGCAAGAGATTATTGAAAATTGTGTTCGGTACATAATAAAAGAAGAAGACAATCCAGTAAGTATCATAAGACTACCGATATACATGAAGGGTAAAAGCAACAAAATGGACGAGATAGGTGGTCATAAACATAAGAACGTGCAAACAAAATCAAGAGCATTACCTCAGTAGATATAGAAGAAGTGAGTCGTTGTTTCTTAGAAATCGCTTCTGCTGGAGTGTTATCTTGTGTGGAGCCATTCTTTTCTGAAATGTCTTCATCTTCTGTAACGCTGTGTATGTTGCGTATTTAAATAACAAAATATGGTCATCAGCTTTGTAGATGTGAAAGACTACATAGAAAAATTTAATTAGTTGCAGGGGAGTTTCAAATCCTTATGTTACAGGCAATTATGATAAGCAAAAGTTCATTAGACCAATTTAAAATAAGACATTCCAAATGTTTTCTAAATATTAAAGATGGATAATTCAAAATCATGAATGTAAACAACGAAAGATGACTGGAGTTCCATCAAGAAAGTCATGAGATGTGTCAAGTACTATTGTTTAGAGTTGAAGGGATTGAGAGCGAGTAAGAACAAGCTGTGCTAAATATTTTTTTGTCAAGGCTTAGAAACTTAGAAAGCATGCTTAAACATTTTGGTTGATGATTGACCATGGGTTATGTAAGAAAAGCATTCATACATATCCTGGGTGGGTGGATCAACTAACACCAAAGCTTTTTTTTTTTTACCATTAACGTGGGTGTTCGGATTAGCTTGCATTTATATCGACTAATTCTATGAGCTCTGAAGTTAACGACCATGAAAATCTCCGATAGTCCTAAAAAGACTCAAACTCGTGACTATAGAAAAGCAAATCCAAGACCTAAGCAATTGAGCTACCCTTAAGATTACACAAAACCATTCTTGTTCGAGGGGGAAATTAAGATTTCTTGAATCATTTGACCTGACGTGATGCTGGGAGAAAGAATTTGAGGTAATCTGAGGCAGGTTAGCATTCAATGGAGTTGTTGTGATAGGTGTTGGAGGGGTCATAGAAGTTGTATTTGTTGTTGTTATAGGTGTTTAAGTATTTGAGGCCTTTACCTCAGCCTGCCTAGTCAATTTGATGAGTGTCTCTTTTGAGAAATCATCAAAGACATTCCCAACATAAATGTCACATTTATTGAGAGCAGATCTATAGGCCTCGGAATGCAGCTGGAAAATCTTGAGTTTGTTAAGGACCTCAAGCATTTGCGGTGGAACAACATAGGGATCCGTGAAATTCTTGTCATAGACAAAGTGATGAGTCGAGGCCTTGAAAAACTTTTCAGAAGGCTTGCCAGATAATAGGAAGTTTGTGATATCCTTCCCATCAGTCACGATGCAATTAACTCTAAACATAAAGTTCAAAAACCAAAAGTTAATGAGTGCCCGAGAACAAAACATTAAACAAAGGATAATGATAATGTAAATTAAAATTGTTTAGAGAAAAAAACGAACAGGGGCATGTGTTATGGTCTAACCATGGTATAGGCGTGGAGCTTGGCAAGCCATGTTCAATACATTTAAGGTTGTCGTCGCTGGTTCTAGATAGTGTCTTATTGTAATTTGGGCAGTTCTTATACCACCAGCCCTTGTTAAGATCATAGTCAATTATAAAAGCCTTGCATGTGAAGCATATGCTCTGTATTTACGGAGGGAAAAAATCAAACAATTAGTAGTAATTATTTTAAAACTCATGAAATAATATAGCAATTGTGTTGATGAGCCAATAATAAAGACAACATAAGAAAACAAAGGGGAAACTTTATGCTCATATTGATCCATGGAAAGAATTTCTTTGATTGTTCTTCAGTTCTCGTTGATTTGATCTTTCAAAGATATGACAGAGCGTGTATGGATCGATGGAGGGAGTTTGTGGATTTTGACAGGTATTTCACCATAGCTAAATAAAAGAACCATTAATGAAATGGAGCCTAGAATGGATCTTTAACTTTGTTTAGAGCTTCTCTTGGTATTTTATACATCTAATTTCTAAAGAAGTTTTTATGATTAATCTTTTTTTTTTCTTGGAGCTTTTGTATAGATGAGTTTTTTTCAAAAAAAATACTTTGTATCTAAATTATACAGCATTGTATAATATTCCCTCCCTTTATTTCATTAAATCAATTTAATATACATGTTTATTTCTATCATTGTTTAATTTAATTTAAAACATATTTCAATAATCAAATTTAGCAAACAAAAGATGATAAATGTTCTATTTTACAAGATTTAAAATCTTGATCAATATTGGTCCCTCAATTTTTTCTTCTGTTTTTAGTTATTATTAATGTTTTTTATTTATTTATTAGGATGCACAACTCTCAAGTTAATTCATTACATGCATGCATAATTTAATTGATCCTAACTTAGATTTATTGCTTCGAACAAAAAAAACTTGTCTATATCATAACGCGAGTCAAGAATCTAGCTAAAATATTAGAAATTGTTAAATAATTCCTCTAATATCTTAATGAAAAATATAACAATATCACATTGCGTCATAACATGGGAAATGTTTCAAGCTTTGTATAGTCAAGCCGCGATCACGAAAGTTGTTTCTCAAGGGAAGAGAAGGTGAGAAAAAAAGGACAATCGAAATACTTTCCATGCACAAAGATACAAGCTTTTGTAATGGCTTTGCATCATTTGTGAGGATTAAATTGAAGTCATTGCCATCGATTCATGGGCCACAGCTTGGTCCTAAGAGTGCGTTTGTTCTTGAAAAACACCCTCTTAGGACCAAGTCGAGGGCACCCAACATATTTTTTCACACAATAAGTGGTAATGAAAAACTCCACGTAACAAAAGGAGGGTCAAGTCCATCAACACAATTGTATTAAAAAAAGAGAATTTCAGGCAAAGAAAAGCAACTGCATGATTGAATTTCATGACTCAAAATCAAGCTCAAAAGAAAGCCAATGCTCGTTGTCCATATCATTGTGTAATGCATTCCACCAAACCAGCATGTGTGACGTGACCAAGGAATATTTGCATGCCACCAACCTATAGATATAGTAAAAAGTTTAAGATCATTAACGTTTGGTTTTGCCAAGGTAACATCCCAACAGCAGCACCACCAGAACTTGACATGGATCAAATGTTAGAGCCCTAAAGGCAGTCTTTAATGGCGTTTTATAATGCAGGATAACAAATAGAACACAAAAGGTTGCTTTTTTTTTTTTAATTTCTACAAAAGAAGCATTTTTTTTCAACCAAGAACCTGCTCAAAACTGGTGTTTGCGCTCACAACAGTACCATGACGTGGAATTGCTTGGTTTTTCCTTTTTAGTTCTTTGTTGGATATAGAAAGGAATTAATTATTAGAAAGAACAGAACAAAAATGATAACTCTAGTTAGACTGTTAATAGAATAGCATTTACTCCATGAAGAAAGGAAAGAAAAAACATGACGTGAAGGCCTAAAAAAATGTCCAAAGGCCCGTAACAAAAAAAAACACAAAATAAAAAATATCAAAATATCTTAGGGACATTGTAAAAAAAACAAAAATCCTTAAATGAATTATTCTTTTTATCATATACAATCCACACTTCATTTGATGTAATTATATATATTAAATATACTTGTAAAATTACACAATAAATTTATCAATTTATATCTAAGTACGATAAAA
>Ga0307515_10015129_pt1 | contig 14232 bp, 5 predicted proteins | sample 17_EM_MG_FD_194513 | JGI IMG/M metagenome (GOLD analysis project Ga0307515, IMG submission 194513) | Populus trichocarpa ectomycorrhiza microbial communities from riparian zone in the Pacific Northwest, United States - 17_EM | ecosystem: Host-associated > Plants > Roots > Unclassified | place...
TTTTAACCGCTAGACCAACTCTTCATTGGTAAAAGAAACACGATTTGCATTATAAGCAATAAAATATTGAAAATAATAATAAATAAAATGAAATTTCAAAAAGTTATTCAAACACACCAAAATCATGCGAAAACCTAGTAAAATTCAATTGTGTTTTTTTTTATTAAAAAAAAATATAACTAAGCAGATTCTCTGCCATTACTCCATGACCAATTGATCTCTTTCATTTTCTCAGTGATGCATGCTGCACGTGAGAAGCACGAGATACTATTTATTTAGTGTGTATTTAGTATTGTGATATAAAATATTTAAATTGAACTTGTGTTAAAATAATATATTTTAAAAAAATATTTTATTTTATTTTTATATTAATATATCAAAACATAAAAAAAATCTAAAAAAAATATCATTTTGATATTTTTTAAATAAAAAATAATTTTAAAAACTTATAACAAAAAAAAAAAACACTCAATTGAACAATTACCAAGGATGCATAATAAATACCAGTTCAAACAATGTTAGAGTAGAAGAGAATATACATAACAAACAAATACCTTTTGGTTTGAAAAAATATATAATACTCAAAGGAAGTGGTTCAGCTAATACACAAAAGACTCGTTCAATTTAAAATTTCAGATCCAATTCTGCTCCTTTTATCTTGAAATCTTTGATATTTAACATGATTTTTTAGTACTTTTTCCTCGAAAGATTTTCAAAATAGAAAATACACATGAGCTAAGAGTCATCAATGGAGTTGTTTAATTATCTTTCAAATGGCAATCTTATTGACTGACTTTGAAAATTTATTTCACTTGTACATGAGTTAATGATGTACTGAAAATATATAAATGGAATCCATGTGGAGTACCAATCTTAGTTTTTTTTTTTTTTTAATTATGAGTGTCCGTACCAGCTTATATGCACCTCAACTAATCTTCCGAGATCCTGAAGTTAACGATCATTTAAGCCTCTAGTGACTTTAAGATTTGTGGCACTCGAACTAATAACTTCTAAGGAACAAACTCAGGGCTTGACCAGTTGAGTTACACCTTTTAAAATTAGCAATTGTAGTTGTTAAAATATATAAATAAAACTTGTTTGATCAAAGTTAAGCTCAGCAAACTCAAGAGATTTTTTTAAAAAAATTAAAAATAAAAAGATATTGTTTTGATAAATATATTGACATGAATTGATGCAGTAACTCGTGAATTGATACAATATTTTAATGAGTTATATCTTTTTTTTAGGCTTAACAACTATGAGTCAAATATTATTTTTTTAAACTTGACTCTTTGTGGATCGACCTGGAAACCTCTAACTAGGTCTTGGACGAGGCTAAGTTTCATTTAAAAATGAGCATGTAATTGACTTGGGCAAATTTAGATGCTCGACAAGTCAACATGTCCTATTAATGTAGTCAAAACTCGAACAAGCTTCGATCATTATTATTTTTAAATAATATTATTTTAAATAAAAATAACAACAAATCAACTTATAAATTAAATTAATCCGCTCAAGTGGTGAACTAGGTATAAGTTTCAGAACCCTGTCCGATACACACAATACAAAGAAAGGAACCTACGAGGAAGGAGGTTTTGCCGTTTACCCTCCAATTCCAAAGAAGAGTCAAAATAAAATAAAAAATAAAAATCTCGAGAAGATGATTACATACTGACATATTTACAGTCCAGCCCCTCATCACCAACGTATATTTTAGTAGTTAAATAGAATAAGGAAAAAAATAAAAGCGCAAAATTTCAAGGCGCTTTCTCTCCAACCCAAACAGTACCTCTCCTCTCCGTATCTGTTTCTCAGCTTCTCTCCTCAACAAACAACGTTGTTAAGAAATCAAAATCCTCTGTTATTTTAGTCAATAATAATAAAAATGAGCCTCTTCAACAAGAAACCAAACCCTAAAGGTTCGACCATGCCCTCTCTCTCTCTCTCTCTCTCTCTCTCTCTCTCTCTATCTGTTCCATCAATTCCATGACTGCTTGCTTGATCATCTCTGTCTGTTATATCCGTGCAGTCGCTCGAATTTGTTGCTCTTCTTTGATTGATAAAGCCATCCAATTTATCTCACCAGCGTCTTAGTTTTTTTAAGTTGACCTGTTTTTTTTCTTTTTTTCTTTCTGAGATGTGGAATTGATGCAGCTCTGCTTTGATTTTTTTTTGGGTTAAATTGTGAATTTCTTTTTTGGTTGCGCAGAGGCTCTTCGAGACAGTAAGAGAGAAATGCAAAATTCTACTAGAGGTATTTGCACTGCTATTTTCGACTTCTAGCCAAGTTTACTTTCAGCTTTCGAATTCAAAACCAGATTAAATGCAAAGGGTGATCAAACTCTTAAGAAATCATATTATATAGCACTGAATTTACTTGTATTTTCCTTTTATTTTTGGTTTTGGTTTTGGTTTTGAGTTTTTTCGAGTAGAAAAGAAGGGACATGTGATTTGGTTCGTTATGGTGGTTTGTATGGAAATGGAACTTAGTGAGATAACTAAAGAAGCTCAAATGGGTCGTGTTTCCATTTGCTGAACTGTTAGCTGGGGTGTTTAGATTCAAGAACCTGGTACCACCTTCTATTATTTGGATTATGAAGTGAAATGGGCCGGCCTGTTAGTTGTTGAAAGCCAAGGGATGGCATTGGATTTTTGTTTTGGGTAACCCAAAAAGCTACTTCAGGGTAGGTCCTCCTCTGGGAAGTTGAATGATTGTCAATAATGATGGTCGAGGGTGGAGGAAATGGTGGGAACTTATATATGATGCAAGCTTTATTGCAACTTACTGTGCCATCATGCAAAGACGAGATCTTCTCAAATAAAAAATAAAGGAAATAGAATGATGCAGTTTCCTCATATGGATGCTATATTAGAGACAGACTAGAGCTTCTGTGGTACAAGTGCATCAAATTTATGGACCCATCAAGTTCTTGCCTTCACTTGTCTTAACCTATTGAATGATCACATAAGTTTGAAAAACATGGAAGACAATTTTGTAAAGCTCTTGATTTTGGGATCCTTTTTGGACTGCCAAGAGCACAGGGTCTTAAATGGTATTTTGGGTGTGGCTGGCACTGTCATTTTACATTCTCCATGTCATTGAATCCCAAGATGTAATTATGGAGGGAGAATTAAACTATCTTCTGGTTATCATCCTGTTAGATTACAAGGCGGGAAACTTTTTTGAATCTCATGTTATTGTTTTTTCTGGCTTTCACCTTGATTCAGGTTTAGAGAAGGAAATCGGAGCACTGCAGCTAGAAGTAAGTAAATGTTGTAGAATGATGATTTCTTTTTACAGTTTTGCTGTTAGATTAGATCTAACATATTTGTCATCTCTTCAGGAAAAGAAGCTTGTTGCGGAGATAAAACGAACAGCTAAGACTGGAAATGAGGTATCTTGCTTTAATATAGATTCTCCTTGCTGCAAGAAGACTTAAGTTGCTGTGTTCTGTAACTTTTCCATAACAATATTCATTCATATTTCTTGAGTAATGAATACTGAACGTCATGTTCTTCTACTTAGGAGCTAGATGTCCATTATGAGTTCAAGTAGTATTTAATGCAGTGCTTTGCATTCAGTAGGGATCATTTTACCAAAATTTTCAAAAGATATGAAGCTTGTTGACGAGTGTGACTGCCTTCAAACAGCTACCTAGTTAATCCTTTTCAATTCTTCTCTGATTCTTTTTTTTTTTATCATCTGGACAATGCATTTTGCAGGCAGCTACTAAAATTCTAGCTCGGCAGCTAATCAGGCTCAGGCAGCAAATAGCTAATTTACAAGGTAGTCGAGCTCAAATGAGAGGCATAGCAACTCATACACAGGTAAAGCTGTGAAACCATGTCCTTTTTTCCTTACTGAGGCGAAATGGGTGGATTGCTCTTTTTAGTGCATGTGCAATGTGTTCTTAACAATGTTTATCTGCTTCACCAGGCAATGCATGCCCAGTCTTCAGTTGCTGTTGGTTTAAAAGGTGCCAATAAGGCAATGGAAGCTGTGAATAAGGTTAGTCATAGACTCATAATATATGTAAGGGCTTTATATTGATCGAGTGTCAGATTAGTATCAACATATTTTAAGATGCAAGTCTGAACACTGATAATGAGCTTTAATTTGAAAGCAGCTGTGATAAGAACAGCATACAAGTTCTTTTTAACTCAATTTTTATTTCATTGCTACACAAATTAGAACTTAGAATTTTGCATTTTTTACTTTGTTTTGGGGCAATCCTGATGACTATCATGATTTAACTGCAGCAAATGGCGCCTGCAAAGCAAATGAAGGTTATAAGAGAGTTTCAGAAGCAGTCAGCACAGATGGATATGACTGTAAGATCATGCTTTTAGTTCAAAATAATGTACCATGATAGGAAGTTCATGTTTGCCATTCTTTTCTCTCCTCAGTGGTGCTCATTTTTACTTTCCCTCGCAGACTGAAATGATGTCAGATGCCATAGATGATGCCGTAGATAGTGATGAAGCTGAGGAGGAGACTGACGAGCTGACAAATCAGGTAGTTCATTTGCTCACATTCTTTTATCAATAGAGACGCAAATACTACTTAATGTGAAACTTTGTGTAAAGTGAGAACCATTGGGGTTTTATGATATATTAATCGATCTAGTAATCATGGATGTAAGATGTAGATCTCCAAATAAGTTAGGAGTCTAGAAGTTTGTTATGACTGAATTATTGTAAGCCATTAAGTATTGAATGTCTTTTTTCTGGTTACATAACTGGAAAGCTGAGAAGCAGAAGATCCTATAGAGTGGACACCCACCTATAGCAAATCATTCTTTATGAATCCACTTATAATCTGCTGGCCTTAAAAACAAGTAGGAACTCATGACATTTTTCGTTTTTGATTTTTCTTTTAGGTGCTGGATGAAATTGGCGTTGATGTTGCCTCGCAGGTTGGTGTTTGTAGTAATTCATTATACAACTGTCGTTTTCAGTTGATTATTTTCCTCTTCATAATGCTAACCTGAACTGAATTTGGCAGTTGTTAGCAGCACCAAAAGGTAAAATTGCAGGGAAGAACAGAGAGAATGCCAGCAGGTATGTTTCTGTTTCTGAATTTTGCTATCAAACAAGAAAAATATTTATACATAAAACCAATTCACCCGTGGCTTTTAAGCCAAGCTGTCACCTCATACTCTTTTACTGAATCGGACCTTTTAAATCAATACATAAGGCATGATTCGGACCTTTGATCTTGGGGAATGACGGGCTTTAGCTTTGCAGTTTTTGCTAATGGGATTAAACATTCCCCCAAAAATACAAATAAAAAGGAAACCAAAAACTCAGTTTTTTTTCTCTAATGTTTGCTCATATTCTGTTTACCCCTTGCAGTTCTGGCATTGACGAGCTAGAGAAACGATTGGCAACTCTGAGAAACCCTTAAGATGACCCACAGACAGTTTTCATCCTACTGGATGCCCCGAGCTTCGCTTGTGTTTGATTCTTCTTGGGGCTGTGTACATGTACTCTCTTCAAAATCCATGTTTTCCCAAAATGTTACTCGTTTACTTGTTCTAACAATTTTACAGAATTTAATTGGTTTAATCTCGGGTACGAGTTCGTAATGTGTTAATAATACCACTCCACGTTGTTATAATAGCACTCGTACAATTAAGGGGCCGGGGCTGCGTTTTGGCTCCAACCATAAATTCAATCATAGCTATTTAAACTCTAGTTAGGAAAAAACTATAATTTACAACTTGTTTTAAAGCTAATATCTCTTCCCCGCAACAACAATTTTATTCATAAAAATTCAGAAGGAAAACTAATGAAATGAGTGTTGCAGAATATCACAACACTGCAACAGAGGGCAACTGGCTTTTCAGGATGCAACTGAAATAGAGTGTAAATTGACCTTGTGATATAAACAATTTCTTGCACAAACATTTGAACATGATATTACAAGGCAGAATGACCAGCCCATTTGATGACAGAGAGTGTGGAATGCGACCGTTAAAGGAACAAACAAAGAGTAGCAAATGAGTAAAGAAACGAAGTATTAGTACAACTCAAGTTCCATATTATGTAAGAGAATTCCGATACATTTGTTTCTTCTCGGATGCGTCTAAAACATGTTGCAACCGTCAGAAACATTTCAAGGGGCAAGGATGAACGAAGAAAGGTAAAAAAGACAGGAAATGTTCTATCAACATTTGACGGTGGTCTCTCATTGCGGTAATCATCTGATAATTTCCCATACACGAGGGATTATAAATTCAAGGATTTCTTCACATGAAAAATCATGTATCTATTAGATATGTGCGCATATTATTTTCTTACTAAATCAACCCTGCGTCACTTCCTGATTGAGAGGAACTCAAAGCTCCGGAAAGTGTCCTCATGAGTGCCTCTAGCAGCTGCAGGACGTGTCTGGGATGATTTGAGCTCATAACCTGGTTGAATTCTTTGAGCTGAAGTCAGACGGCCACCACTTGAGAGTAATCTGCCAGAGCGACTTTCACTAGGTTCTCCAGATGAACTTGGTCTGCCATTTGAGATAACAGCTTTTCTTGAGTTGCTGCCATAACGAGAAGAATTGCGCCCTTTTTCTGGCTCGGGTGGCTGAAATGAAAAGGTCTTGATAAGGATGTTAAATACAAGCAAAAGAACTCAGCGCACAGCTAAATGAAAATACAAGGATCCGTGGAGAAAATTCTAGTAGAAAAAACAGGCTCTCTTTTCTGCTGCTTTTATTTTTGTTCAGCAGTGGAAAGTAAGGACCTCAACTGCAATACTTATATTTAGAACTTTTAGAATTAAACCCCATGCTGCTACATGGTATGAGAGACATTTCGAAGCTCGAAGTAATCCACAACAAGAGAAACAAAACAGTCGTCTTTTATGGACAGCACCAATCTGCTATATTTGACTTTGTAATCAATACAAAGGGTCCCCAGCCTGGATCAATACAACCCAGAAGAGAAGGTAGGTGCCAGTTCCCTTAGTGTCCAAAACTTTTCAAAATCAACTTCTATAATAATGCCCAGAACTTTTCAAAACTGACTTCTACAGTGGCAACACAAAAATCTTATATCAAACCAGACAACATATCAACCTTGATGTAGAGATTTTGCTTGCAGAAAAACACAAGCTAACAAAACTTGGAATCAGAATTTCAAATGCAACATGGCGTGACAACTTAGATTCTAATAGAAAAATGTGATTAGTGACATATAGGTAGGGACTTACATTATCCAAGCCCTTGTTTCTGGAATTATCATGTTGACTAGAGCCAGAGACTCTTTTAGTGGAAAATGCTTCAACTGCACCTGAGAATCTTTCCCGAATCTCTTTTCCAACTGGAGCAATGCAAAACAAGAAGTAACCACCAAAGAAATTGTGGAAAAAAAATACTAACAAGAAACTTGTATATGATACTATAACCAGCAAAGAAATTATTCTGGGCAAGGCAAAGTATAAAGTTACTAGTCTAAAAAGTTAAAGGTTTTGATATAAAGTGCAAGCTTTTCTAAATTAAATTAAGAGGCATGTTCTAACCCATATCCTAGCTAGTGATTAGCATTCACATATCCCAAAAGCATATGACGTTCAAAATAAACATAACTTGGGGTTTCAATTAACTTGGCACCCAAACTAATTCAGTTTTGTTTAGAGCACTAAAACCAATCCAGTTTCATTTAGAGAAAGCATACCCGAGACCCTTTCTGCTGGTCTTTCAGCGGATGGTCCAGCATGACCTGGTTTCCCGCTAGAATGCTGAAAAAAGAGGCAAAAAATATCAAGGCATAACAATCTCCCCCCCAAGAAACTCATGCCCACAAGTTTAAGCACTCACCCGTCCTCTAGAGCTGGCACCAATCTGAGGGTACTTCAAAACAGTCCAGTCAAAGACATAGTCAAACTGATAACCTGCAGCAGCAACAACATGAAAAATTCGAATTTAGTCAAATACCTGCAAAATAACTTAGAGAGAGCCACCGCTAGTAGTTTACCTTCTCGAATAAATAAATCACGAAACAGCCTCTTCAAATATGAATAGTCTGGTTTGTCTTCAAACCGCAGTGATCGGCAGTAGTGGAAGTATGATACAAATTCAGAGGGGTACGACTTACAAAGCACCTGTTAATATGATACAGATTTATATTACCAAGTAGAAGCATGAAAAAAATGTATGACAGGCTGACAGTAAATTAGAGACTAGAATTACCCTGCACTTTCAACATTGGGCCATGATCTAGTGCGGAGACAATGTTCAATGAGAAGTAATGCATGGGTTGTGATTACACACTAACTTTTACAAATAAGGCATTTGACACATTCGCATTTGGAGCAAACACTTTGAACTGTTATTCAAAAGAAGAGCATTGGGCTGTGCTACTTTTGATGCTTAATAACAAGCATTCAGCGTAGTCTGGATCCAATACAGACAGTAAACTAATAGTTCGTCCCTGGTTTTGCCTGGCTAATTTCCATGCAGGAACTGTGTCCATCGGGATATCAAACTTTTAGCAGATAACATGAGGTCTCTCACTAAATAAAATTGCATCAATGACGTCGTCTATTATCAGGACTTCAGAGCAAATTACCTCAATAGGAGTTGAAACTTTCTTCTCGCTGATCTTATCATATTTTTGCTTCTTTGTGCCAGCCTTTAATCCTTGCCAGGGAAGACTGAAGCAAAGAAATTGCACAAAATGAATGGGCAAAAATGTTGCACAAATTATTCAACATCAAGTAGGAAACAATATCCACTCTCCCCCACACAAATAATAAAGGAAGAAGTTTTGATTCAAGTGCTTGGCTGCTATATACTCAACCTGCCCCTTAAGAAATACATAAGCACATAACCAAGAGATTCCAAATCATCCCGTCTGCTTTGTTCTGCAAGTAGAGTAAGAATAATTCCATCAAGTAATGCATTAAATATATCAAAGTATCTTATAGTAAATTCCTGTTGACAATTCGAAATTCATCAAGAGAAGAAAACTGACTAACCAACTCCGAGGTGAGTATTGACACTTGCATACCGTGCGGTGCCTGTAAGGTTCTTGTTCTCCCTATAACACAAAAAACCTTGTTAAGTTTCTCAATGAAATCATTTTCTACACTGCTTGCTGTAAACAATAAAAACTAGGAAAAATAAACAAAGAGAAGTGAGCACTAATAAGAGATGTAACCACAAGTAGAAAAACCATCACATGCGAGCATGCGCACACATACACAAGAGATAGGCATGTTCTCCATAAGTCCTTTGTTTTTTCGGTAAATTATCACATCTATCTTTTTCTATACAAGGAGAGATTTCATAGGAGCCGGAATAAAAATTGTTAAAAGTCAGAAAAGATCTAGTGGAAATCAAATCTATGATGTCTTTTAGTGATAATAAACTTTGGATAAAATTGAGTGGGATATAATATTTATCTTTTTTCTAAACGTGGAGAGATTGCACAGGACCTAGAACAACAAATTTTTTAAAAGTCAGAAAAGATCTAGTGGAGATAGAATCTATGAAGCCTATTAGTGACAAGGAACTTGGGATAGAATTGTAAGAAGTTTTATATAATACGGCTTATCTCTTGGTTCAAAAATTTGATTATCGATGATTAAAAACCATAGTTAATGGAAAAGGAAGAATATTGGACATGAACCAACTAGCCTAACCCATAACTAAATCCAAAAGCCACCACGAGGTCCATTCCATGACCAAAAATAACTTAAATTAAAAAAACAGTAATAACAATTGAGCTGTTTATATCCAATAGAAAACACCCTCGTTATTCGATAGGTGGCTGTATCTTTGGAACTCTATGGAGATGGATCAAAATTCATGCATGCCATGAAACCACGCTTCAAAATTAACCTTAATTTCCAGTATGGCCTACTGCTATATGCATGACATTATATTTGCATAAATCTAAATAAAGCTCAAACTTTAAAGCACAGAAAAGGAGGTAAACTTGCCGAGTTCATCATTCTATTCCTAATATGAGCACAGGCAGCAGTGCTCATCATGCCTGGTAGAGTTTGCCACATTCTTGAAAACAGAAAATCTTATGGCTAAACCTAGTCTCCAACCTCTTCTATTTGCCAGTATGCCTAGGTAATGAGAAGTTAACTATCTTGTCTAAATGGTTAACGCATGAGCGGCTGAAAAATACAATATAAGCGCACTGTGAGGCAAACATAAAAATTTACCTGTATGGAATGTGCTTGTGAGTCTGAAGATCTCTATACTTCTTTGCAAGACCAAAATCGATGGCATATACCTGTATTATATGATCCCACAAAATGCATACATAAAACAGAAACAAGCTGGAACCTATAATAACAATTTGAAAATATCATCCCCTTCACTTTAAATATCCTAATAAACAATAAATACAAAATGTAATAAAGATTACACTGACAAGAAAACATATGTTCTAATTTATTAAGGTAGCTAACAGGAACCACACAGGAATACATACCTGATTTGCTTTGCGGCCGAGGCCCATCAAAAAGTTGTCAGGCTTTATATCACGGTGCAGGAAACCTCTTGAATGCATATATTCAACTCTGTTAATCTGAAGCGACAGGGAATGAGGGGGGATTAATTCACAGGGTAAGATATATTCTTTAACAAAAACAAACCACATGTACTTACTAATTGATCTGCAAGCATCAGTACTGTTTTCAATGTGAATTTCCTGTTGCAGTAGTTGAATAAGTCTTCCAAACTTGGCCCAAGAAGGTCAATGACCATGACATTGTACTCGGCCTCAACTCCAAACCACTTGAGATGGGGAATTCCAGCTTCATTAAAGGAAAATTAAATTGAATTATTATAAAAACTTGATGTTCATAATACTTCCCCTACATGTAATCCGAATTAAACTTCTAAAGAATATTCAGGGCACAACCTTAGCATGATGCTCATAATACTTCCCCTAAATGTAATCTGGAGTAAACTTCTAAAGAATATTTGGGGCACAACCTTAACATGAAGTGGCATTGAAAAAACTAGAAGGTGCATCTTAAAAAGGATAACATAATCTGCTAATAAAAAAGAATCATCCACCAGTCAAAGATATTTCAAATTTGTATTTGCGTGTGTGTAGCAAGATAGAGAGACATACTCCCTCCTTGAAGAAGCATATACAACTTTGACTCATAATGAAGCTGTGGATGCTTGGTCTTTACAGATTCCTGAAATTTAGAACAAATAAGGGTCAAGAATCACAAGGAATACTGGAGAGAAGAAGACAAGCATGCTCAAAGAAATTCTCATTCAAAATGCTCTCTTTCAGGGAAAACAAGGAATACGAAGGATTTATTTTCACATCAATCATGCAGTTAACGATGTAATTTGTATCATCCTAGATACAGATCTGTGTTCCTACTTTCCTTCACTAAGATAAGGAAGAAGCGTAAATTCTACTTATCCTTACAAAGTGCATGCGGCACTCTATCATTATCAATAACAGTTCTAAATCCTTTAGAAGTAAACTGCCCCCGTCTAAATCTACATCAGTAGCTGTTTGCCTGTTTCAGTATCATATCTTAGAAATTCGACGCTACAAAAGCAAATGCAATAAAAATTTACATCTCAAATACCAGCTACGCAGTGAAAGAGAAGTATCATACAGGAACAACGATAAATTTTACATCTCAAATACCCGCTACGAGTGAAAGAGAAGTATCTCAAAAAACACATTTTTTGGCCAAAAAATCGACAAATAAATACATAAGCAGCTAAAATAACCACTCCTCTCCTTCAAAATCCAAACCAAACAAAAAATGAACAATCCTTTTAGAACATACCAGTTTAACAGCAACTTCCTCTCCAGTTTGCACATTTACACCTAATAACAAAAACCCAAATCAAATCACCAGAAAAAACACAAACTTTTAGACAAATAAAACGTAAAAGAAAAACAGCCAAAAACTTTATACCCAGAAATAGCTCTCCAAAAGATCCACTGCCAATCTTCCTGCCAAGCTTAAACTTGCCACCAACCATATGGTCAATCTTTGTTTTTTCCATTTTTTCTTCTTCAAACCCTCAGAAGCTCTAAAATTTCTAAATTTACCTAGATAGATTTGTGCTCTCCCTTTCTTCTATGCACAAAATCAAACCCAGCAGATTTACCAGCTTGACACTAAAACTCAAGATTGAAAACAAAATCGAGAAGAAGAATAAAAAAATCGTAAAACAAGTCAAATACGGAACAAAAAAAATCACATCCTTTGATTGTTTTGACAAAAAAAGAAACAGCTAGTCGCAAATTTAGGGGCGAAAATAGAAAACCCTAATTTCTTTCAAATTTTTTTAGGGAGATCAAATCAAGCTACATTGACCTGATATGTAAAATCAAATGTAAAAGGAAACTAATTTTTTTACTGAAAATCAAAATTGGAAGATGCAGATCGAGAAAAAAATGGTTTGCGATTAACAAAACAATGGAAGTTCGGAGAAAATACGGCGATGTGTTTGGGTTTATGTCTGGGAGAAAAATAAAAAGGGGAAGGAGAGGAGAAGAGAGGATAGAACTCCCAAATCAGGTAGGAGTATTTTATTTTATTTTAAGTATATATATATTTTTTTTAAAAATTACTAGTTTAATATAAACATAAATATTCTATTTTTAATTTGTTGGAAGGGAAGCGAGACCTTCTCTTGTTTGTCTGCCGTCTAACCTAACACGTCTGGTTCCGGTTCAGTTCGGGCTGTCAGGCTCGGCAGAAAACGTGCTTGCCTTACTCCTTTCTACCTCCTTCCTTTTCACCTTTTCTGTAACTTTTTTTTTAGGTGTGTATATATATATATATATATATCTTAAAATTATATTTATAAAACCCGAGATCAACTTTACTTTTTAAAAGATAACTTTATTTTTTTAAAATTATTTTTTAAAAATATATTTATTTTCAAGAGTATTTAATTAATGTCATTTAAAGATTTAATTTTAACTGAAATATAAATTAATACAAAACGATTTTTATTTTAAATTAAAGAAATAATTGACATGACAGATGTCATGACAGCACAAATCAATGGCTGCTGGTGTCAACAAGAACCGTGTTGACATGAATCATCAAGCTCATGAGATACACTAAAATGGTGGGTAAGGTTGACAATCAACATGATAACACTGTGTTGCTCCTATGACTGTCTCTTCTAAATCTCAAGGCTGCATTTTTACATTCAAATTTATTAGGAAATAATATATTCCACCATTTTTTCTTTAATTATTGAAACAATTAAATTCTTAATTATCATTAGATTTTTTTTTAGTTTAACGTGGGTGTCCGGGCCAGCTTGCGCGCACCTCGACTAATCCCACGGGTCCTGAAATTAACGACCATGTAAGCCTCTAGTAGCAATCATATGAACAATCACAGGACTCGAACCTGAGATCACAAAAAACCAAACCTTTTTAATCCCAAGCTTTTATCATTAGATTTTCTTAACGAACTTAGTCATAGCTCTGGTGCAAGTTTATTCTTCACATCATTGCCATTCTATTTCAGGTAGTTAATTAGTTATGCGATGCGTCTCCAATTGAAAGAAACCTCGGACATCCTTTTTTAACTTCACCTAATCAATTTTAGCAAATTTCTTTTATTGCATGGATGCATGGTTTTAAAATCCAACATTGACCAATTAGGGTAAATCCCGCGAAACCAGTTATAAAAAAATTAAAAAATAAATGAGTTGACGAGGGACGGAGTTATTAGATCAACTTGGATTTTTTTTTTTATCAAATTAACCAATTTTTTTTAATTTATACCATTTCAGGTTATGGATCTATCGAATTTCATATTAACCTAACATTTGCTAGTTAGTTCGAGTTTTAAAACAATAAAGTAATGGACAGAAAAATTACATAATTAATGAATTCACTGACATTTTCTTTTTCCTATTTTAAGAGTTTATGCCCCCTTTTTTTTATTTTGTATTTCTCATTCATATTGAACGTTTAACGTTGACGGGTGCGAATTAAAGGGCATTTTCAAATACTTTTCCTATAGCTCATACCCATTTCCACTCAAGTTCCCGAAGGAAGTCAAATCTACAAACCTTGACCAAGCAAGCCATGCCAGATTGAATCCACTCACAACCTTGAGTGAAGAAGACGATAATACAAAGCAGAGACGACCAAGAAAAATCGTTAACATTACTTGGTGGGTTCAATTTATTCAGAAAGGAAAAAAAATCCAAATCCAGTTCATGCTTGGCTTTAAAAAACAAACAAAAAGACTCAGAAC
>Ga0307515_10015130_pt1 | contig 14231 bp, 10 predicted proteins | sample 17_EM_MG_FD_194513 | JGI IMG/M metagenome (GOLD analysis project Ga0307515, IMG submission 194513) | Populus trichocarpa ectomycorrhiza microbial communities from riparian zone in the Pacific Northwest, United States - 17_EM | ecosystem: Host-associated > Plants > Roots > Unclassified | place...
GACTCCGGGAAGTGGTTGAGTCTGGCGTGGACCTCGCCGGCGGGCACGTCGGCGCCGAAGAGCTCGGTGCCCGGTTCGAAGCGGACGCCTTCGGCGAGGGGGCCGGCGATCACCGGGTCGAAGCCGAGCGAGTCGACGAGACGGGCGACGGCGGCGACATCGGCGGGGTCGTCGCCGGCGATCGCGACGGCCGTACGCCCGGCCGCGCCGCTCGGGCGGGCACTGTCCTCGAGGTCGTGGTAGCCGACGTGGTTCAGCGCCTTGACCACATGCGCGCCGGGCAGGTACGCCCGCACGGTCTCGCTCGACGAGGTCCGCGGGTCGGCCAGGTCGTCCCGGATGCCGTCGACCTCCCACCAGTAGTTCATCGCGTCGACGACCAGCTTGCCGCGCAGCGCATCGGCCGGAATGCTGCGGTACTTGCCCAGCGGGAGCGCCAGGATGACGACGTCGGCACGGGCGGCCGCCTCGAGCGCGGTGGTGGCGACCGCGCCGGGGGCGAGCACGTCGACGGTGAGCGCGATCCTCGCGGGGTCGCCCGAGCCGGCGATCAGCACCCGGTGACCGGCGGCCAGGGCGAGCCGGGCCAGCACCGTGCCCAACTTGCCGGCGCCCAGGATGCCCAGGGTTTGCGGGCCGTGCGTCCCGCGCCCGGCCTCAGACACTGGCGGGCTGCTTGGCGAGGAGCTCGCGGACCCGCGGGGCCACCTCGCGACCGAGCAGCTCGATGCTGCGGGCGCGGGCCTCGCGGGGCAAGTGCATGATGTCGTACTTGAGGTCGAAGCGGCTGAGCCGCAGGTCGCGCGCCACCGTGGCGATCTTCTGCGCGACCGTCTCGCTCGACCCGACGAACAGCGCCCCCTGGTCGATCTCGGCCTCGTAGCGTTCGCGGTCCGGTGGATAGAAGCCGCGTTCCTCGGCGAGCTGGGCCACCACCGGCCGCCAGTATCGCCACCAGGTCTCCACGGCCTCCTCGTCCGTGTCGGCGACCAGGCCGAGCGAGTGCTGTCCGATCGGCTGCGTGGAGTGCCCGAACTGCTCGAGCGCGCGCAGATACAGCTCGACGTGGCCGGCGAACCGTTGCGAGCGCCCGCCGATGATCGCGAGCATCAGCGGCAGTCCGTAGCGGGCGGCGCGGACCACCGAGTCCGGGCTGCCGCCAACGCCGATCCAGGTCGGGATGCCGCCCGGGCGCATCCGGGGGTGCAGGCGCTGCTCGACCAGCGGGCTCCGGACGGTGCCCGACCAGGTGACCGCCTCCTCGGTCTGGAGCCGCATGAACAGCTCGAGCTTCTCGGCGAACAGTTGCTCGTACTCCGCCAGGTCGTAACCGAACAGCGGGAACGACTCGGTCGCCGAGGCGCGCCCGAGGACGAGCTGCGCGCGCCCGTTGGACACCGCATCCAGGGTCGAGAACTCCTGGTAGACCCGGACGGGATCGTTCGTGCTGAGCACCGTGACCGAGGTGCCGAGCCGGATCCGCTCGGTCGCGGTGGCGATCGCCGCCAGCAGAACCGGCGTCGCCGAGTCGTTGTGACCCGCCCGGTAGTGCTCGCCCACGCTGAACACGTCGAGCCCGACCGACTCGGCGAGCCGCGCCTCCTCGACGATCAGCCGCACGGTCTCCGCGTCGCTCAGGACCCGGTCGCCGCTGGTAGCCACTTCCCCGAACGAGTTGAGCCCCAGTTCGAAGCCGTCGATCGCCATCGTCCCCTCCTACTCCGGTCGCCGGAACAGATGATTGACATGTCAATTAGCGTACCATCTGGTTGACATGTCAATCGGAGGGCTGGATGACGGAGGACACACCCCGGCAGCGGCGGGGACGCCAGTTGCCGACGACCGACGAGCTGCGGATCTGGCGCGACTACATCGAGACGGCCGAGGCGCTCAGATCCGAGCTCGCCGTACGGCTGCAGAGCGAGTCCTCGCTGTCGCCGGGCGACTATGCGGTGCTGCTCGCCCTCAGCGAGGCCGAGGGGCAGCGGATGCGCTCGTCGGACCTCGCGGCGAACATCGACTGGGAGCGCAGCCGCCTCTCCCATCACCTCGGCCGGATGGAACGGCGCGGGCTGATCCGCCGGGAGGCGTGTGCCACCGACAGCCGGGGTGCCGAGATCATCCTCGCCACCACCGGCATGACGGCGTTCCGGCAGGCCACGGTCCCGCATCTGCGTGCCGTCCGGGAACTTTTCGTCGACGCGCTCACGCCCGACCAGCTCGCCGCGGCGGGCGAGGTGGCCGCCAAGCTCCGCGCCCACCTCGGCTCATAGTCACCCGGCCAGGATCGACCGGACCGGCGTGGCCGCGCGCCGCAGGAGATTCTCCAGTGCCGCTGCTCACCGCCGCCGAACGCGCCCTGCTGGCCGAGTGGCTGGATCGAGCCGGACGTGCGTGACAACTGACAAAGATGTGTTCGGCGAAATGCCTGGGAATTCGTCAGGTAGCGCGGAAATACGTGAACGTTAAAGCGCCGTAGCGGCTCTCAGCGGGCCTTAAGGAAAACTTCGACTTTCCTGTACGGAAACCCTCGCCGAAATCGATCCGTAACGTGTCGCCGTCCGTACCTCTGGCTGCCGCCGACCGGCGCCCTCGGTGGACGGGGCGTCCCGGTCCATGTTCGCCAGCTGAGGGGAGGTCGGTTAGCCACCACCAGGTGGCTGCGGTCCTGAGCCTGCCGTCGGGCGGCCACCGCAGCTGCGAACCCCTGCCGACCGACACGGAACGGAACCCAATGATCGACCAGGCCAAGGTGCGAGTCCTTCTGTTGGAGAGCATCCATCCCGACGCGGTGACCCGGCTCAATGCCGAGGGCTATCAAGTCGAATCCGTCTGCAACGCCCTGGACGAGGCCGAGCTGATCGAGCGCGTACGGGGAGTGCAACTGCTCGGTATCCGATCCAAGACCCAGGTGACCGCCCGGGTGCTGGAGGCCGCGGACAGTTTGCTCGCGGTCGGCGCGTTCTGCATCGGCACCGACCAGATCGACGTGGCCGCCGCCGCGGCCCGGGGCATCGCCGTCTTCAACGCGCCGTTCTCCAATACCCGTTCGGTCGTGGAACTGGCCCTCGCCGAGATCATCACGCTGACCCGCCGGCTGACCGAGAAGAACACGCTGATGCACCAGGGCGTCTGGGAGAAGTCGGCGCACGGCGCGCACGAGATCCGCGGCCGCCGGCTGGGCATCGTCGGATACGGCAACATCGGCACCCAACTCTCCGTGCTCGCCGAGAACATCGGCATGCACGTGTCCTTCTACGACACCGCCGACAAGCTGGCGCTGAGCAACGCGCACCGCTGCGACACCCTCGAGGAACTGCTGGAGACCAGCGACGTCGTCACGCTGCACGTCGACGGCCGGCCGGGCAACGCCGGCTTCTTCTGCGCCGAGCAGTTCAAGCGGATGCGCCCGGGCGCCCTCTTCCTCAACCTCTCCCGCGGCATCGTGGTCGACCACCTGGCGCTGCGGGACGCCCTGGTCAGCGGCCACCTGGCTGGCGCCGCGGTCGACGTCTTCCCGGCGGAGCCCAAGGGCTCCGGCGACGAGTTCGCCTCCGAACTGCGCGGCCTGCCCAACGTCATCCTCACCCCGCACATCGGCGGCTCGACCGAGGAGGCGCAGTCCGCGATCGGCGATTTCGTCGCCAACAAGCTGGCCAACTTCGTCAAGGACGGCGACACCACGCTCTGCGTCAACGCGCCCGAGAAGCCGGCCGCCAGCCGGATCACGCAGCTGCGCGGCGGCACCCCCGAGGCCCTGCTCCAAGTCATCCGGCAGCGCAAGCGCGAGGCCGGCCCGGCCACCGCGACCGCACCGGCGAGGTCCCCGCTGCCGTTGGTGCCCGCGACCGTGTCGGCGGTCCGTGCCGGATTGGCGCCGACGCCCGGACCGGGCGTGCGCACCTGAGGAGTCCGAGTCGTCGAGTCCGGCGCGGTCCCGGGCCGTCCGCGAATTAGGTCAACGCGGGAATCGGGGCAGCGCCGGGCTGTCGAGCCACGCGGCGAACAGCCCGTCCAACGGTTCGCGGGAAAAGCGCTGGGCGTGCGCCCGGAACTGCTCGGTCGTCACGGTCGCGTGCCGGTGCTCGGCGACCCAGGCGCGCAGCAGCGCGAAGAACGAGTCGTCGCCGACTTTCTTCCGCAATGCGTGCAGTGTGAGCGCGCCGCGCTTGTAGACCAGCGGGTCGAACATCCGGTCGATGCCGGGGTTCGCGACGCTGATGTCCGCCGGGCGGGCCGCGAGCCGCGTGTGCCACTCGGCCGCGTGGGCGTCCGCCGGCGGTCCGCCGCAGGCTCCGGACCACAACCATTCCGCGTACGTGGCGAAGCCCTCGTTGAGCCAGATGTGCCGCCAGTCCGCGACCGTCAGGCTGTTGCCGAACCACTGGTGGGCCAGTTCGTGCACGACCAGCCGCTCGTGGGTGCGCCGCCCGTCGATGTGGTTCGCCCCGAACACTGCCATGCCCTGCGCCTCGACCGGGTCCTCTAGCTCGTCGTCCGCGACCACGACGATGTACTCCCCGAACGGGTAGGGCCCGAAGAACCGTTGCAGCACCGCCATGATCTCGCCGTGCCGGCCGAAGTCGTACCCGAAGTCGGCCCGCAGCTTGGCCGGGATCGCGGCCCGCTGGACGATCCCGCCGGCGGCGAGGTCGATCAGCTCGTACCGTCCGATCTGGACGCTCATCAGATAGGGGGCGGTGGGCTCGCGCCGCTCATACACCCAGGTGGTGCGGCCCGCGCCCCGGCGCCGGGAGACGAGGTCGCCGGTCACCAGGACCGTGTACGGCGTCGCGGTGGTGACCGCCACCCGGAAGCTGGCCTTGTCGCCGGGCTGGTCGTTGCACGGAAACCAGGACGGTGACCCGTTCGGCTGGCTGGCGACGAGCGCGCCGTCGGTCAGCTCCTCCCAGCCGATTTCACCCCAGCGGCCCGAGATGGGCACCGGGATGCCGGCGTACCGGATCTCGATCCGGAAGGTGGCACCGGCCGCGATCGCTCGCTCGGGCCTGATCCGCAGCTTGTCCGGCCGGTGGGTGTATTTCACCGGCCGCCCGTCCACCCGGACGTCCTGGATCCGGAACCGGCCGAGGTCCAGGCTGAACCGCGACAGCGCCTGGCCGGCCACCGCGGTGATGACTGCCTTGCCGGCGAGCCGGTTGGGCCCGACCCGGTAGTCGAGGTCGAGGTCGTAGTGGGCCACCCAGTAGCCGCCGTTGCCGTGCTCGGGAAGGTACGAGTCGCTCGAACGGTCGGCACCGGGCGTCGCGCCACCCGGCCCCGGGCCCTTCGGGGTCATCCCCGGCGGGCGGCCGCGGCCGGCCAGGTCGCGATCGGGTTGCCGAGCCACCGGCTGTCCGCGGGCACCTCGTCGCCGCGGGTCACCAGCGAGCCGGGCCCGACGGTGGTGCGGGCGCCGATGCTCGCCCCGGGCAGCACGATGCCGTGCGGGCCGAGCGCGGCTCCCGCCCCGAGCGTCACCTGGTCCATGCTCATCACCCGATCGTGGAACAAGTGGGTCTGCACCACGCAGCCCCGGTTCACGGTGGCGCCGTCGCCGAGCCGCACCAGATCGTATTCGGGCAGCCAGTAGGTCTCCAGCCAGACGCCCCGGCCGATCTTCGCGCCGAGCGTACGCAACCAGGCCGTGAGCAGCGGCGTGCCGGTCGCGAAGCCGATCAGCCACGGCGCGGCGAGCACCTCGACGAAGGTGTCGGCGAGCTCGTTGCGCCAGACGAACGACGTCCAGAGCGTACGATCGGCGACCCGGAACCGCCCGACCAGCAGCCACTTCGCGGCCGTCGCGGTCGCGGCGGCGGCGATCCCGGCGGCGAGCAGCACCGGCCCGGCGGCGAGCGCGGCCGCCCACCCGCCGGCGGTCTGCCACAAACCCGCGAGCGCCGCGAGAACCAGGACGGCCAGGGCGGCGCCGCACATCACCGGAATGATCCGGCACAGCTCGATCGCCGCCCGGGCCAGCTTCAGCCGCGCCGGCGGATCGAAGGTGCGGCTGGTGTCGGCCGACTCGACCGTGCGGCGCAACGGCATCGGCGGCGCGCCGAGCCACGACGAGCCCTTCTTCGCCTTCCGCGGCGCCGACGAGAGCACCCCGACGAGGCCACGCTTGGGCACCGAGCGGCCGGGCGCCGCCATCCCGGAGTTGCCGAGGAACGCCTGCTTGCCGATCCGCGCCGGGGCGACCCGCAGCCAGCCGTGGCTCAGCTCGTACGTCGCGACCATGGTGTCGTCGGCCAGGAACGCACCGTCGGCGACCGTGGTCATCGCCGGCAGCGCGAGCACCGTGGACGCCTCCACCCCGCGCCCCACCTTGGCGCCGAGCAGCCGCAGCCAGACCGGCGTGAACAGGCTGGCGTAGAGCGGGAAGAGACCGACCCGGGCCATCCCCATCAGCCGCTCGGTCGCCCACACCTGCCACGCCACCCGCCCGTGCACGGGGTGGTAGCCGGCGCGCAGGCCGATGCTGAGCACCCGGACCGCGACCAGCACCAGGAGCGCGTAGCCGAGGAAGAAGGCGATGCTCGCCAGCGGGACGACGGCCAGCGCGGCGGTCAGGGTCGGCCGATCGGCGACCGTCCAGCCGAGCAGGGCGAGCGCCGGCAGGGCGGCCACGACCGGCACCATTCCCAGCAGCTGCGAGGTCAGGCCGTACCAGGCGGCCCAGAACCGGGATCGCGGCGGGCGCGGCACCGGCCACGCGGCCGGATCCTTGCCGGCGGGCGCGGCGGGCGAGCCGGCCCAGCGCTGGTTCGCCGGCACCGCACCGACCACTGTGGAGCCGGCCGCGACCCGCGCGCCCTTGCCGATCCGGGCGCCGGGCATCAGCGTGCTGCGGGCCCCGATCCGGGCGCCCGCACCGATGCGTACCTTGCCGATCCGCACGACGTCGCCGTCGACCCAGTAGCCGGACAGGTCGACCTCCGGCTCGATCGCCGCGCCGCGGCCGAGCTTCAGCGCGCCGGTGACCGGCGGCGCCGAGTGCAGGTCGACGTCGGGGCCGATCTGGGCGCCGAGCGCCTTGGCGTAGGTGATCATCCAGGACGCCCCGGCGACGCTGGTCGCTCCGGTCAGCTCGGCGAGCCGCTCGGCGGCCCAGAGCCGTAGGTGGACGTTGCCGCCGCGCGGGTAGTTGCCGGGGCGTACGCCGCGCAGCAGCAGCCGTGCTCCCCCGGCCGACAGGCCGATCCGGCCGCCCGGGCTGAACAGCAGCACCCAGCCCAGCGCGACCAGCCACCAGGGGACGGCCGGCGCCCACGGCGCGGGGGCGAGCAGCGCGAGAATGTTGCCCAGCGCGGCCAGGACAGTCAGCCAGCGAAGCCCGACCAGAGCGAGCATCGGCAGGATCAGCATGCCCTGGATCAGTCCGGCCCGCCGGGGCGTCGGCCGGACCTCGCGGCGCACCGTCGCCGTGCTGTCCAGCGCGTCGAGCACGGCGGCCAGGTCGGACAGCTTCGGGTGCTGATAGATGTCGCCGACCGACACCCGCGGGTGCTCGCGCCGGATCCACGCCACCAGTTGCGCCGCGGCCAGGCTCCCGCCGCCGTTGCTGAAGAAGTCGGCGTCCGCCTCGGTGGGCCGTACGCCGATGATCTCCGCCCAGCCGCCGGCGAGCCACCGCTCGGTCGCCGTCAGCTCACCGGCCGCGTCGTCCACTGTGGTCAGGGGCCAGGGCAGCGCCGCCCGGTCCACCTTGCCGGACGTGCGGGTCGGCAGCCCGGCCACGACCGCCAGCAGCGGGACGAGCGCGGCCGGCAGCTGCTCGCGAAGCCGCTGGGCCGCCGACCCGGCGTCGAAATCGGCGCCGTCGTGCAGCACCACGTAACCCACCAGGAGCTGGTTGCCCGCGGCGGTCTGCCGGACCGCGGCGGCGGCCCCGGCGACCTCGGGCAGCGCCTGCAGCGCGGCGTCGACCTCGCCCAACTCGATCCGCCGCCCGCCGAGCTTGACCTGCTCGTCGCCGCGGCCGACGAACAGCAGCCCTTCGGGCTCGGCCCGGACGATGTCCCCGCTGCGGTACGCCCGCGGCCAGCCGAGCGTGGGCAGCGGCGCGAACTTCTCGGCGTCCTTGCCCGGGTCCAGGTAGCGCGCGAGGCCCACCCCGCCGATCACCAGCTCGCCGGTCTCCCCCATCGCGACCGGCTCGCCGGCCTGGTCGACCACCGCGAGCTGCCAGCCGGCCAGCGGCAGCCCGATGCGCACCGGAGCGTCGCCGGTCAGCCGCGCGGCGCAGGCCACCACGGTCGCTTCGGTCGGCCCGTACGTGTTCCAGACCTCGCGTCCCTCGACGGCCAGCCGCTCGGCGAGCTCCGGCGGGCAGGCCTCGCCGCCGAAGATCAGCAACCGGACGTCGTCGAGCGCCTCGACCGGCCACAGCGCGGCGAGCGTCGGCACCGTGGACACCACGGTGATGCGCTGCTCGGCCAGCCACGGGCCGAGGTCGACCCCGCTGCGGACGAGCGATCGCGCGGCGGGCACGAGAGCCGCGCCGTGCCGCCAGGCCAGCCACATCTCCTCGCAGGAGGCGTCGAACGCCACCGACAACCCGGCCAGCACCCGGTCGTGCGGGCCGATCGGCTCGCCGGCCTCGTCGGCGAGGAACAGCCGCGCCTCGGCGTCCACGAAAGCGGCCGCCGCGCCGTGGGTGACGGCGACGCCCTTCGGGGTACCGGTCGAGCCGGAGGTGAAGATGATCCAGGCGTCGTCGGCCGGGCCGGGCCGCCCCGGCCGGCCCTCGGGGGCGCGGCGCAGCGACACGTCGCCGTCGTCGCCGAGCACCGCGCAGACGCCCGCCTCGGCGAAGACCAGTTCGGCGCGCTCCTCGGGATCGTCCGCGTCGACCGGCACGTATGCCGCGCCGGCCGCGAGCACACCGAGGATCGCGAGGTAGAGCTCCGCCGTGCCGGAAGCGACCCGCACGCCCACCCGGTCGCCGACGCCGATCCCGTGCCCGGCGAGCGTCGACCGCCGGGCGTCGACCGCCTCGGCGAGCTCGCGATAGGTCAGCACCGTCGGCCCGGCGTCGATCGCGCGGGCGCCGGGGTGCTCGCCGGCGGTCGCGTCGAGAATGTCGAGCAGCGTGCGGCGCACCGAGGCCGAACCGGAGCGGAACAACGCCGGGGCCAGCGGCGCGAAGACAATCGGGGAAGGTGTGACCGGCAGCAGATCAGTCGTCACGGTCACCGGGCGCGCTCCATCTTCACCTCACGAGTCAAGGCCAACCCCTCTACGCTACGGGAAATGAATCGCAGGTAACGGCTCCATGACGGTTTCGTGTCGGCCGCCACACTGTGGGACGCGACACTGTGGGATGCGACTGCGGGGAGAAACACGCGACTGCGGAAACCGAAACATTTGTGCTGGACGCTGCGTTTCAGCTGGACTCCCCAGCCGGCCGAGAGGTGGGAGCACGTGGAGATTCTGGTACTGACGGTCCAGCCCGACAGCGAGTCGGCACGCCGAGTGCTGCCCGCTCTCGACCTGCTGCCGCATTCGCTGCGCGTCGCCGACCATGACGCGCCCGCCCTGATGTCCGGTCCCGATCCCGATGTCGTCCTGGTGGACGCCCGGCGCACGCTCGCCGAGGCGCGCGGCACCTGCCGGATGCTGCGGAGCACCGGCCTGCGGGTGCCACTGATGGCGGTGGTGGAGGAGGCCGGGCTTGTCGCGGTCTCCGAGGACTGGGGTCTCGACGACGTCATCCTGGCAACGGCCGGCCCCGCCGAGATCGAGGCGCGGCTGCGCCTGACGGTCACCCGGACCGCGGGTGCGGCGGACGGCGCCTCGGGCACGCTGATCGTCAACGGCGCGCTTTCCATCGACCCCGACACGTACGCCGCGAAGCTCAAGGGTCGCCCACTCGACCTCACCTACAAGGAGTTCGTGCTGCTGAAGTTCCTGGCGCAGCACCCCGGCCGGGTGTTCACCCGCGACCAGTTGCTGCGTGAGGTGTGGGGCTACGACTACTACGGCGGTCACCGCACGGTCGACGTGCACATCCGCCGGCTGCGCGCGAAGCTCGGCAGCGAGCACGAGTCGATGATCGGCACGGTCCGGCAGGTCGGCTACAAGCTGATACCGCCGATCCGGGCCGAAACCGCGATAACGGCCATGGACCTGGAAACCCTCCTGGCGTAGCTAGTCGCCGGTCAGGTCGCGGTGGATGGCTGCGGCGGCTGCCACCAGCGCGGCCGCCGTCCAGCCGGCGAAGACGAGCAGGTAGTGCCCGTCGCCGGCGGCTGCCGCGAGGAAGGCGGCGAACGGCAGCGCACCCTCCAGCTTGCCGATCAGCGCCTCGACGAAGATCAGCCACCCGGCGTAGCCCGCGAACAACCAGAGCGGGTGGCGCACCACGGTGGCGTTCGCGACGCCGAAGACCGCCATCAGCGGCACCACCGCCAGGGTGGCGCCGTACTGCTCGTCGCCGGCGGAGAGCGCGGGAAAGCCGCTGGCCGCGGCGATGATCAGGGCGAGGCCGGCGGCGGTCACGCACTGCGCGGCCAGCACGAGCAGCCGGCGGGGCTGGCCGAGGAAGAGCAGCAGAGCGGTGCGGTGCTGGTAGTGCTGGGCGGTCGTCACGATGGCCAGGCCGAAGGCGCCCAGGCCGGCGAAGAGCGACCAGAAGTCCGTGTCGAACGCGGCGAACGCCACGCCCAGGGCGATGATCAAGGCGGTCGCCACCCAGCCCGAGCGGATCGCCATGGTGCGGTACAACTCGCTGCGCAGCACTGCGATCATCGGGACCCCGCCAGGTTCAGGAAGATCTCTTCCAGCTTCGGGGTCTCGGACACCAGCTCGTAGATCGGCACCTGGATCCGCAGGGCGATGTCGCCGGCGTCCTCGGGGCTCAGCCCGGCGACCAGCAATGAGCGTCCGTTCTCGGACACCTCGGCGCCGGCCCGTTCGAACGCCTGGCACAGCAGCTCCGGGTCGCCCCCGCGCACCCGCAGCCGGTGGACCTGCGAATCGGCCAGGTCGGTCAGCGAGGTCTGCAGCCGTACCCGGCCCTGCGAAATGATCACCACGTCGTCGATGAGCTGTTCGAGCTCGGACAGCAGGTGGCTGGAGATCAGCACGGTCCCGCCGGCCTGGGCGTGCTCGCGCAGCAGCTCGCGCAGCCAGGCCATGCCGGCCGGGTCCAGCCCGTTCGCCGGTTCGTCGAGCACCAGCACGGCCGGCTCGCCGAGCAGGGCGGTCGCGACGGCGAGGCGTTGCCGCATGCCGAGCGAGTAGTCGCCGGTGCGGGTCGTCGCGGCGCCGGCCAGGCCGACGTACGCGAGCAGGGTGTTGACCCGCGCCCGGCCGGCGCCGCAGAGCAGCGCCTGGCTCATCAGATGGCCGCGGCCGGTCAGGCCGGGGTGGCTGAGGCCCTGCTCGAGGACCGCGCCGATCGTCCCCTGCGGGTCCTTGAGGTCGCGGTAGCTCTTGCCGTTGATCAAGGCGGCGCCGCCGCTGGCCCGGCTCAGGCCGAGCAGGATGCGCAGCGTGGTCGTCTTGCCCGAGCCGTTCAACCCGAGCAAGCCGGTGACCCGGCCGGGCGCGGCGTCGAAGGTCACGTCCTGGACCGCCGCCACCCGTCCGTACCGCTTCGTCAGCTCCCGGATTTCGATCATCGACGACATTAAACAGGCTCCGGTCAAGTTCCGGGTCGGCTCAGGCCGATTCGCCGGGCGCCAGATATCGGTAGCCGTTGTCGGTCTCCTCGTCGAGCCAGCCGTTGACGCTGTCCAGGCCGCGCTCGTTGAGCTGCGCGTCGTGGATCGGGAACGTCCGCTGCGGCCCGATCGCCTTGATGAAGTCGATCGCCTCGATCATCTTCAGCCACGATCCCTGCGCCGGCACCAGCAGCGTCTCCACCGGCTGCTCGGGAACGTGCAGCGAGTCGCCGGGGTGGTAGATCGCGTCGTCGACGAGGTAGCCGAGGTTCGCGCAGTCCGGCTGGCCGCCGTAGATGAACGCGTGCCGCCCGCCGACCGCGCTGATCCGGAAGCCGGCCGCGGTGAACTCCTCGCCCGCGGACACGCCGGTGACCTCGAGCCCGGAAATGTTCGCCTCGGTGGGGGCATACACCGCGACGCCGAGCCCGGCCAGGCGCAGAACGTCGATGTGGTCGGCGTGTTCGTGCGTCACCAGCACCGCGTCCGCACCGGCCAGGGCACTTGGCTCGCTCCAGATCCCCGGGTCGATGACCAGCACCCGGCCGTCGTGCTCAAGCCGTACGCAGGCATGGGTGTATTTCGTGATCCGCATGACGGCCAAACATACGCCTCGGGTTAGATGGTTTTTGCCGCAGCACGGCGACCGGGTGCCCACCCCGCTGGGCGCCGCGCAATATCAGGCGCTCCTCGCCGAGGCGGGGATCGAGGTCGTCCTCGACCGGATGACGGCCGACTGGCTGGCAACCGTGCACGCCCTCGCGGGGTTGAGCATTGTGGACGCCGATCGCCTCGGATATCTGGGAATGTCCATGGGTACAAGGTTCGGCCTTCCGTTGGCGGCCGGCTGCGTTGTGCGGTCTTCGGCAAGTTCGGCCTCCACCAGGGACCGGGACTGCACCCGGGCCTGGACGCGCCGGAACGCTTTCGGCGGGACGCGCGACGGATCACCGCGCCGACCCTCTTCCACCTGCAATGGCACGACGAGGTCTTCCCGAGGGACGGGCAACTGGCTCTTTTCGACGCGCTCGGCGCACGGCGGAAGCAATTGACCGGCTACGCCGGCAAGCACGCGGAAACCGAGCCCACGGCCATCGTCCTCTGGCGCGATTTCGTCGCCCGCCACCTGGCCGCCGGCGGCTGACCCGCCCGGGTGCTGCACCCGGCGGTGGTCGCCGGGTGCAGCATCCGCTACGGCCGCGCGGCGACCATCAAGAGATCGCGACGCAGGCCTGTGCCGCCGTGTACTTCTCGGCAAGCAACATCCCGCAGAGGAACGTGTCGGAGGCGACCGCGGTAACCGGCTCGAACGTGGCCGTGACCGCGTCCGAACCGCAGGTGACCGTCTTGACTTCGGCGAACTCGGCGCCGTCCTTGTCGGCACCCGCCACCCGCATGGTGATGCTGCCGCTGCAGCTCGACGAGGGCGTGAAGGTGGTCGCCACGCTGTCGACGCTCGTACCGCTCCCGGTCACGACAGTGCACAGCTTCCCGACCTTGTCCCCGGCCGGGTCCGTGGTGAGGAAGACGTTCGCGCACTCGCTGCCGTCGCTGGAACTGCTCGCCGACGCGCTGGCGGAGGCGCTCGTCGACGCGGTCGGACGGCTGGCAGCGGTGACACTGCTCGAGACGCTGGGCGCGGCCGACGCGCTGGCTGACGCGTCCGGCTGCGAGGTGGCGGCGGATGCTACCGCCACCCCGACGCCTATCGTCGCGAGCAGGGCAGCGGTCACGATCGCCGTGTTGCCCATCGTGCGTTTGCGCATGGGGGTTTCCCTTCATCGGTGTCTTGCTACGGCAACGTCTTGAAAAAGCCATAGCTGGATGCCGGTTCACCGTGGTGGCGCTTCCTCAAAACCCCGTCGAGATTGCCTATCAGCGAGCCATGTGCGAGTCGCGAACGGTTCATCCCGCTGAATGCGTTCCCAGATTCATGGCCCATTCACAGCACAGGAAGCCCACAACAATCGGTCCGCAGTCCCAGTCCCCAGCAGGCATTCCTACAGCCCGCATACAGCCCGGGACGCCGCGTCGAGCGGGGCTGAGAAAATAATGATCTGCTATCGATGAACTCCATACCTGAACCACAGACTTCGTCCCTAGCTTCCCCGGCCATGACCCAACACCACCGGCCGGTGCAGAACCCGGTCCACAGCGTCCAGTCCCCCCGACCCACAGCGCGTCCCCAGTCCACGCTCGCGCCCGGTTTCACCGGCAACAAAATCTCCCGGCGCGGCGTGCTGCGCGGCCTCGGCGCGCTGGCTCTCATGGGGGCCGCCGCCGGCACCGGCCTGAGCATCGGCACCCCCGCCAAGGCGGCGACCGCCACCGGCACCCTCAACATCCCCACCTTGCTGGACTCCACAACGGACTCCAGCGGCACGTTGGTGTACACGCTCAGCATGGAAACCGGCAGCACCGAGATCCTGAGCGGCATCACCAGCGACACCTGCGGCTTCAACCAGGCGTTCCTCGGCCCGGTGATCAAGGTGACCCAGGGCGACACGGTGCAGATGGACATCACCAACAACCTCAGCGACGTGAGCACCGTGCACTGGCACG
>Ga0307515_10015133_pt1 | contig 14230 bp, 7 predicted proteins | sample 17_EM_MG_FD_194513 | JGI IMG/M metagenome (GOLD analysis project Ga0307515, IMG submission 194513) | Populus trichocarpa ectomycorrhiza microbial communities from riparian zone in the Pacific Northwest, United States - 17_EM | ecosystem: Host-associated > Plants > Roots > Unclassified | place...
ATTCAATATATATAATTTCAATTCAAACATAAAAATAAATTAATTTGAAATTATGCCATTCAATTAGCAATGCAAGTATCTAAATATAATTTCAAAATTTAAATATTTGTATTTAATAACTACTAGATCGTTGGCCTGCACTACTCTAAGATCAAATTAATTTTTTTAATATGAAAAGAAACATTCAGACGTGGCTAAAATTTTTCTAGTAGAAAAAAAAAATGAAAGTTGATTTAATATGACTTGATCAACTTAACAGGTCAAAAAATAACCTAGCTAATTGATAAAAATATAATTTGTCTGAAAAATTCAAGACAACATTATTTTTAAAAATATAAAGACAACAATATTGGATCGACCCGAGTTATGAGATCATGATAATTCCAAAAAAAAATCAAAACAAATTATAAATCTCAATTCTCAATAAACCTATTGTTGAACGATGAAATTAGAAAAAATTCAATCTAAAAATGGAAACGATAAAATGACCTAAGTCTTCCTAAATTAATTCACAAAACTTATAACCTGAGTCGTGAGATTAAAAATAATTTCATAGAAAATAAACCGAAATAAATGACAAAACCTAATTCATAATCAATCAAATATTGAATGATGAAACTGAGAAAAAAAACATATTAAAAAATAGACAAAAATAACTTGAGTCAACTGATTTAATTCGCTAAACTCGGATATAGATCACGAGATTGAGACAACTACAAAAAAACAAAGCAAACCGTGATAAATTATGAAGTCTAATATCCAATAAACTCAAGTGTTGAAGAATTAAAAAAAAAAACATAGAATAAAAAATGAACAAAAAGCCAAAAAAAATAAAAAAACACATTATTCACGAAATGGAATGGATGTAATGAAACTGAAACATCTCAGCTGAAATTTGTACAAGAAATCTGTAATATACTGGGAATCAAAGGGAATTGAAATTTATTCCAGGTTATTCTATTTATTAAAATAATACAAGATATACCGGTTATTCTGTCCCAAAAAAAACACAATCTTTGTTGAAACTGAAAAGTGAAAAAGCAACATGAAACCAGCCTAAAATTGTAAATGGGCCTAGCTTCATGACTTGAGGCAAGCAATAACCCGGTTTTCCCGGCCCATGATTCTGAACAAGACTTTTTTCAGTTTATTAAATAAAAAAGAAAAAAAAAACTGACAAGATATTGCCCATCTGATAATCTAAGATTTTTGAGGATCCCGAGGGGGACCAAAAGAAAGGGCAATGGTTAAGAGGCAGCCATGTGGCAAAGGAGCTTCCACACCACCCACTCATTACTGATGACAATATCCATTATCCAAGTAATCAATCCACGTGTGAGTTCCCTGTTGGACAACCAGATCCTAACCTAATCTAAAAGTTGGGCCACATCTCCTGCCAGCCATGATTTCAAGCCCACAAGTTGTGGTTTACCTTAATTTGGCCCTTATTCCCTCCCTAGTTTTTGTTTATTCTAGGCGAGAGCTGCAGTCTATCAGAGTCATACTTGTGTGGTAGTAGGGGCACGCACACACAAAAACACAGAAAGAAAAAGAAGAAGAAGAAGAAGAAGGACAAGGGAAAGGGGGAGAAATGGCAGCACAAGCACTCGTGTCATCATCTCTTACCTCTTCAGTGGAGACTGCTAGGAAAGTGCTAGGAGCAAGACCAACCCAGTCACCATTCGTGTCCTCAAGGAAAAGCTCTTTTGTTGTTAGAGCAGCTTCTACTCCCCCTGTTAAGGTATGATATCGATCTGCTTCTTTCCCTGATTTCATTTACAAATATTCAGTAGAGGCTAGTGCTGCTCACGTCGCAATTCTCAATTCTTCAGCAAGGAAACAGGCAGCTGTGGTTCGCATCGAAACAAAGCCTGTCTTACTTGGATGGCAGGTAAATCATGCATGGATATACATATACACACACAGAAATGATCATTGAGTAAATTAATTAAGTCGGCATCTAATTCGCTTTTCCTCTTCGAAATTTCTACTCTATAGCCTTCCAGGTGACTTCGGATTCGACCCACTCGGACTTTCAGACCCTGAAGGCACAGGAGGTTTCATTGAGCCAAAATGGTTAGCCTACGGTGAGATCATTAACGGACGATATGCCATGTTGGGGGCGGTTGGTGCCATTGCACCAGAAATTCTTGGAAAGGCTGGCCTCATACCTCCGGAGACCGCCCTCCCTTGGTTCAGGACTGGTGTCATCCCACCGGCCGGGACATACAGCTACTGGGCAGATCCATACACGCTGTTTGTTTTCGAGATGGCACTCATGGGATTCGCAGAGCACAGGAGGTTACAGGACTGGGCAAAACCAGGTTCCATGGGCAAGCAGTATTTCCTGGGATTCGAGAAGTATTTGGGTGGGTCCGGAGAACCAGCCTACCCTGGCGGACCCTTGTTTAACCCCCTTGGATTTGGGAAAGACGAGAAGTCGTTGAAAGACTTGAAGTTGAAGGAGGTGAAGAATGGCAGGTTGGCTATGTTGGCCATCTTGGGTTACTTTGTGCAAGGTCTCGTGACCGGAGTCGGACCATACCAAAACCTCCTGGATCACCTGGCCGATCCTGTCCACAACAATATCTTGACCAGCCTTAAATTTCATTAGGGCTCATTCTTGCCTGTTTGGGGATAGGAATAGACCCCCCTCTGAACCCCTTTCCAGTCCTCTCCTACTCATTGTAACCATTGGTGTGAAAAGCTCTTTTGTAATTCTCTGTAAGAAAATCTCCCTCTCTTGTTTCTCTTGTGATAATGAAGCAGCTTAATTAATGGCCATAACAGGTATGTGCTCGGGTACACAGCAGCGATGGCACCTGTGATGAAGCTAGAGAATCGAACCAACTCACAAAATTGAAAAAAATAAAATAAATAAAAACCGTCGACGGGAAGCTTTCACCTTCTTTGCCCCTTTAAAAAAATCTAATGGGTAGAATCATTTTTATAATAATAGGAATATTTTTGTATTTTTAAACTGATTGGGATAGGATTGGTATTTTGTTTTTTTGATGGCACAATAAGTTTATATCACTGCTCTTAAAATAAATAAATTGAGGGTTACAGAATGTGTAGAGACTAGAGAGTTAAATAATCTATTTACCCTTATAATAATAAAAAATTAACTAAAAGTGGAGGGCTTTTTTGTATCTTTCTTGTATATTAAAAAAACCTAGCTACCCTGAAGTTTAAATTTTTACCCTTTGGTCAGAGGGTATTTTTACGTTAAGCTATATATATATATATATATATATATATAATGGGTTGGGTTGGGGTGGTGGCAATTTGGTCTTTTCATAAATCAAAAGTAATTTAAAAAACATTGATTTGCGCGTCGCTTTGCTGCATTCAAACGATGCGTGTAAATGATTATAGTGGCCAAAATTATTATTTCAGGGTGGCTTCTAGTTCATCGCAACATTTTCTTTATGATTTGGTGCCGTATTAGAAATGATTTTTGGTTTAGAGTTAATGACTATTTTTTTTTTCTTTCCTCTTTTCCTTGTTGTTTGTGCTTTTTTAAATCAATTACTAAACTTCTCTTTCTTTTTTTCTAGTCCTTATTTTGTCAGTTGTTATTTGTTTTATTTGAAATAATTTCTGAATTTAAAATTTTATTTTGATTTCATCCTCATTCAATCTTTTGCTTTATCAAATTTGATCCTCATTCTTTTAATTATTATTTATAGAATTTGAGATAATTTTTAGAATGAATATTTTTTTTGTGATTTCATCCTCTATTATTTTTTTTTTCCTATTGGATTTTATCCTTATTCTTTTGATTATTATTTTTTTCCCTTGCAAGATTTTTTAGATTGATATTTTCTTTTGCCTTATTTCATCCTTTAACATTTAATTAGTTTGGATTTAAACTTCTTGGTTAAAATATTATCTAAAATTTCATAGGTTGAAAGTTTTGGAAATTAACCTAACTTTATGAGATTCACTCGAGATTGCTTTGTTTTTTTAATCTTGTTTTTAAGATGATGTTTGTTCAGTTTCATCTTTCAACATTTATTTAATTCGAGGTTGGACTCTATTTTTTTTCAACTTGCCACACCTTTTGTTTGCTTGTTTATTTATTTATTTAATTGAGTTATCTCGGGTCTTTTTATTTATTGTTCTTTGTTAAATTTATTTTTTAGAAGGAATTTTATTCTTGAATTAAATAGAATTGATTGATTGAATGAATATAAACGGATACTCACTTCCTTTTGTTTTTTTCAGTTTTCTTTTCTAGGGTGTTGCTCTAATGACTCATGCAACTTCTTTTGATGTCGTTGTGTAGCCTTTTGTAGTGAGGTTTAAACCGTCTTATCAAGTTTTTTGCTGGTGGGTGATGTCCGCAGTAGAATGATGAGTCTTCAATGATTTTTTCTTTTTTTTCCTTTCGGGTATGATATCAGTGACTCATTTGTTTTAGCTAATTGTTGCCAAATGTTTTCTGTAAATTTTGTCTGTTATCATTATCTATAATTTAAATCAGATTATTACATTACTTAATTTTATTAAATTCAGTCAAGTTAATGACTCGAGTGTTTTTTTATTTTTTTAAATTCCTATCATTGCCTAAGGATCCCTTTTCTATGTTAAAATTCTTTTGGTTGGCTGGTGCGGCACAGATTGCCCATCTAGTTTAAAACTATAGACTATTGCATTTATACATTGAGGTCATCTAACTTCTGTACAAGCACCCATGCTTTTATATTAAAGGGTTAGTAACAAGTTCAAATTCGAACAGCTCTAATACATGGGAGCTTATGTGCAGGATTAAACGTAGATAGAACAACATAAACTAATATTTTGTACCTTTTGTGGCTAAAGGTTTGATTGTAACGAATTGTCCACAAGCAAATAGATGCACCGTTCTTGAGAACATCTGCAGGGGAAGGTAAAGATAAATGTGTTAACTTTCTGGTTAACTTTTTCAAAATATCAAACATTCGGGTTAACTTTTTCGCTTCTAGTTTCCCCTTCCACCTAGGGTAAAAATATACTGTATGCGAGGCTTTTCTGTCTCTCGGCAAGTTCAACTATACCCACAAAAGAAAAGTCCATCACCCTACCCTGGGCCAGCTTCAAATAGAGAACAAATGGTCAACAGTTCAACATATAATTTTTCCCAGTATGTGTATAAAAGCTCAAAATCCTGTATGAGAAAGGAAGCAGCATTTCATACTCGTGGCCAATAACAAAATTATCATTACAAATTCATCTCGGCATTGCATTAAAAATAGCATCTGCTAGCAGAACACACTGGCCATTAAAATGTTACAAAAGCAAGATGGCCCTCAACTTCAGAATCACATCTTTAACTTGTTATCGCCTATCTTCATGAGCTGCACAGATCAAGGAATAGCATCTCCTAAAATCAAGCTGCCTGAGCCACTGGTTCATCTGCACCCAACGCCTCCTCCCTGAAAACTACACCAGTTAGAATACCAAACATAAAGGGGGGAAATTACGTCTTTTCTGCAGGCTTTATGATTTTTCTCATAACTAGCAGGTATTAATTCCTTAACTGCCATCAAACATAATGAGCCAAGGTACAAGAAAACAGCTGTACAGTAGTGTTAACAAACCAGTATTAATTGTGAAGTCACATTTATTTGCTGCTATTCAGATACCACACCATATCTGTTACAGTGTAACATTGTTACATGCAGAATGCCACCAGGCTTTCTGAAAATGGCATCAAAGGTTCGTACCAGGACAGGGATAGTTTCCCGTGGTAATCAAGGCTGAGTAAATTTATGGGTACAAAGATGGTTATTCCTTGCCTTTGGAATATTGAAATACCAAATAAGTTGCAAAGAGAGGAGAAGACATAATTGTTAAAAAAATCCTTATTCCCTAGTCACTAGATCTATGTTTTCTTCCAGGTGAAAAGCATTCTATACCTTTGAATTCCCTCTCCAACTTCCATTCTGAAAAAGTTACCTATCTTCACAGGCGAGCCCACTTCCTTCGATAGATTGCTGAGCAGTGTCTGTGATGCAGCATGTAAGACACTTTTTTTACAATTGCATTGTATAAATCATATGATGCACACACAAACAAGACACATTCACACGCTTGTGCAGAGTGTGTGTGTGTGTGTGATGGAGAGAAAGATGGTGGCCTGGAATACCTTTACGTTCATTGTATCATTCATAACAAATTTTTGCTCCATCAAAACAACTTCCTCGTAGTATTTACGCAAACGGCCTTCCACCATTTTCTCTATGGCCATTTGAGACTTCCCTGTACTTTCTGCCTGACATATAAAAACCCATTATTAATAATTAAAATCTTTACATGGAAAAATAAATCAATTAGAAAACAGTTGTAAAGTACATTAACCTACCAAAAAATGAACAAAAAAAGTAGAGAACTTTTCAGCATAACCATTAGAACATCCTTCACAACAGAAGGATCTACATGTTAACATGCCTCAATCAATCTATATTGTACAGGTTACTGCATGTAGTTTGCCTATGTCATATTTAATCTAACATTGACTGACATGCATCTTTTTTACACAATAATATAATGATGCAGAAATATGACCAAAGAAAAATAGTAATGCAAATAGCATTGGTCAATGATGGCTTAAACATAACAAGAAAAATATGCATCTCCCACAGGAAGTTCCAAAATGAACGTTTTCTGATGCAAACCCAACTGAGATGAACCTTGGAATCAGCAGCACCAATTCCTTTGTATTTGTAGTTCCTTTAATGTCCAATCATCAGTGAAATCAATACTTTTCACAGCCCAAATCTATCCTTTTTTGTTAGAAAACCTCAACCCATATTTTTGTCATAACATAACCAATATTCATGCAATAACACTTAACTCCTAAGAAATGCATCATACCAAAAGATTTGATACTGCCCATGTCATCATCTTGATTTTATCAATTTCTCATTGGATTTTATATTTCATCATCTGCCTAGGATCCAATAGCATAATATCTTGCAGCACCCTGTTGCTTCAGTTTGGTGGATAGCATCACATATGCAACATCTAAAACCACAAACTAACCCTTCAAATGGAAAAGGTACAATCATCAAAGCAAAGATGCATCCACAAAGCTAAATTAGGTTATAAATGTCTTAGATGTAGCCCAAAAGAAAAAGGTCGGAACTACGATATAACAAGAAAATACTTCAGAAAGAGATCTTTGAAATTTCAAAACAAATGACTAAAAGCAGGTATGAAAAATAGAACAAAGTAAGATGGGCTTCTCAGATCTAACATCATGGTTAACCGACAACAGAGAAATAGAACAAATCAAGATGGACTTCTAAGATCTACCGACAGAGCTAGCATGGATTCACAAGTAACAATTTACCTGAGACTTAAGAATTTCACGTTCACTCTCTAATGCATCAGAGGAAACACCTTCCTTAGTCAAGAATAATGGTTTTGCTGCTACCAGATGCACAGCCAATTCTGATCCAACACGCTGGAGAGCCTCCAACGGAGAATTTCCATCTTCTATCTCAAGAGATAAAAGTCCCACAATACGGCCCAAACCTACATCCATGCACATAAGGTGGCACAAGCCAAATGAGATCCTTCGGTATCCCAGACCCTCTAGCTCATATGAAATTTTAGAAATCATGGCATGTTCTGTTGAGCATTCTATGAGTATGAGCCAAGGGTGTTTGTGCTGTGTGTGCATGCAAGAATAAAATCTTCTTTGAAAAGAAAGGAAGGCACTTCCAAAATACTGTACCTGGTTGAGGACTAGTATGAAGGTAAGTGGAAAGAACACCGGGTGAAGGTGCAGACATCACAAAGCCCCTTCTGAGTCTTACATTCTCACCCATCATTGCAGCCACTTCTGTAATTGCATTTTGAACAGTTGTATCTCCACTTATTTTTGGATGTTCAAGATTTAACTTCAACTCCTGATTAGGATAAAATTATTCACTCATAACATCCAAGAAACCCAATTTCACTAACAGATCCTAATATGTTGGGGAACTCAAAACCTAATTGAAGTCAGATACCACAGTATGAGCTACTGAAAATTATCCCAGGAAAAGTAATTGTAAACAAAAAAGTATCATCTCACCTCCAGAGACTCGAGACCTACAGGATGGACCCCCGAAACCAGCTGAGAAGCATTTTCAACCAGCAAAGCCTGCTTTGCTAAAGTTAAAGCCTGCATTATCACAATAACAGAATAAGGTTCGGAACATTAACCATGGAGAACTTGGAGGCAACTTTAAATCCCCAAAGAAGGCTAGTACAACGAAAAGTGAAAAAAACTACAAACTAACCAAGTATTGGAAAATTTCATTTCTGGCAACAAAGTCAGTTTCACAATTAAGTTCAATAACAGCAGCCTTCCCCTCATTCTGAGCCAATGCAAGCAATCCTTCAGTGGCAACTCTACCCGCCTTTTTCATTGCCAAAACTTTCCCTCTTTTCCTCAAATCCGTCTGTGCCGCCTCTACATGTACAGATAAATTAATCCACCACATCCCAAATTCAAAACCATAAAAATTACGAAATAAAAAAAAATAATTCCAACTTCTCTTTCATCCATTCTCTTACCAATATCCCAATTGCATTGGACAAGAGAAGCCTTGACATCTTTGATAGGAGCGCTAGTCCGTTCTCTCAATTGCTTAATGAGACTCATTTGGACTGCTGCAGCAGGAGGTGTTTGAGAGCAAAATCGCCGTGAAAGCACTCCAAATGCATATCTAAATGCAGTTTTGTCATCTGCAGACTGATAAATGGGAGTGGCGGTGGCTGCTGTAGAATAACTTTGTCCATAGCCAACACCCGGCCTGGTAGTTAGCATTCTTGAAAGAGGACCCTTAGCATTTCTACATAGAGCCATTTCTACAAAAACCTATACAGTCTTAATAACATGAAAATTCAAAAGAGAAAAACTATTTCAATTTCAAGAACAGAAAATATTAGAATAGCCCAAAAACCTGCCCACAAAATGAGTAGGGTTTAACATATATATTAATAAATAAATAAAAGGAGATCGAGGATATGGAGTTTGAAGAGACTTTTCTTCTTCTTCTTAGTGTGTGTATATATATAAAAGACAGAAAAACTAACCTGAAACTAAAAAGTGCGGTCGAATCAAATGGAAATGAGGATTGAAGAAGGGAGTGGTGGCGCTGATGATTCCACTCGATCGATTTTGTGTGTGTTTTTATGATTTCTGAACAGGAGAGGAGAGTAGAGGCCTTCTTTTCTGCTTTGGGCTGGGCCACTGCTTGTGTGTTTCGGGCTCAACTCTAATTGTGTAACCTCAGAACTCTCACCAGATATTGTTATTAGGTGCTGTAATCCACAATAATTAACTTGAAGAAAAAAAAATATTTAAATTTTTGTAAGAGTATTTTTTAAATGTAAAAATAAATAGGGCAATAATTATTACCGAATCATTTTAATTATTACTCTCACCAGATATGGTCAGTCGGGTCATTTTTTTAATGTAGAGAAAAAAATTCAAACTTCACTAACATGTTTTTTAATAAGAAAATTTTGTTAATTATGAACTTAAAATATAATGTATATTGGAAGATAATTTTTTTTAAATATTGATAAGGCAATATATTGGATGATATTTTTTTTCAAATATTATAACGATAAAACATTGAATTGACTTGGGTTAGCCTGTCAAATTTACGATTTAAGTCATAAGATTGTGATAGCTTTATAGAAAGCAAATAAAAATAAATTATGAAGGTCAATTCCTAATAATTCCAATGTTGAAAGCTAAAATTAAAAAAAAAATTAGATTAAAAAAATGACAAAAAAGTCCTACCCGAGGAAACCTGGGTAACCTACTTTACTCACAACTTGGTTCATGAGATTGAATAACTTTATAAAAATCAAATAAAAAAATTATGAATCTCCATTTCCAACATATTCAATGTTGAAGGTTGAAATCGAGAAGAGAAAAAAAAACTAAATTAATGATATTGAGATAACTTTACAAAAAACAAATTAAAAAATACGAAATCCAATTCTCAAACAACTTAATATTGAAATATAAAATTAAAAAAAGCAATTAAATATATAAAAAATAAGATTGATTTGTTGGAGGGTGAAATTGAAAAAACAATATTCAATTACAAAAGGATCTAAAAAGAGAATCAAATCAACCCGAATTAACCTATCAAACTCGTAATCCATGTCATTAAATTGAGATAACCTTATAGAGAACAAATCGGAAAAAATTATGCAGCCAAATTAGAAAATATTTAATTAAAAAGGAAAAAAAAATGAATAAAATCAACCTATGTAAACCTACAAAACCTGTGACCTAAGTCATGAGATAAAAATAATCTCATAGAAAGTAAATAAAAAAAACTTGAAGCCCAATTTCTAACCAACCTAATGTTGAATGATGAAATAAAAAAAAATAATTTGAAAAAGCAGTAAAAAAATAATCCGAGTTAACCCTAATTAACATGCTAAACCCACAGCCTAGGTCATAAAATTGAGATAAATTTATAGAAAACAAATAAAAAAATTACGAAGCTCCACCTCCAATAGATTTAATGTTGAAGATTGAAATCAAGAAAAAAAATGGATCCATGAGATTGATATATAACCCAAAAGAAAAGAAATCAAAAAAATTTTGAACCACAATTCACAATTCACAATTCACAAACACAACCTAATATTGAATGATAAAAAAAAAAACTAAATTAAAAAAGGGGTGAAATTGAATAAGAAAAAACATGAAACATTATTCATGTAGTTACTGTGATTTAGTCATATTGTTTAGTATTTTGTTAACTAGATAGATGACTCGTATTATACCACGGGTTGACCCGATTTTTTTCCAACATAAAAAAAGAATGTTAAAACAATGCAAGCATTCCTAAAAAAATCTTAGACTTGATTCATTGACTTAATTAAATTAAATAAGTTCGGCTAATTTAATAATATGAATGAAAAAAATACTACGACAATAAGTAAAATGAAAACAAAAATTGGCAACGAAAAAAAAGTAAAAAAAACCGACTCGAGCCCATCCAGGTCAGCATGACAAATATGCGACTTGGTCATGATACTGGATTAACCCCATTGAAAATGAATTGAATAAAACCATGAAACTCAATTATCAAACAACCCAATATTAAAGGACAATATTGAAGAATTTGTTTTTTTTTTTTTAAAAACAACAAAAAAAACTTGAGTTAAACTAGGTTAACCAGTTAACCCTGCTATCATAGGCTTATATTGGGATAACCCTATAGAAAGGAAAAAAAAAGGCACGAAGACCAATTCCTAATCAATCTAATGTTGAAGTATGAAATTGAAATACAAAAATAAATTTTACAAAAAGCAAATGTTGAAAGATCTTATCTAATAATGAATTAAAAATATTAAATGAGAACATGATAACCCATAGAAAGTAAAATTTAAAGCTTAATTTCTAGCAAACAAAATATTAAAGGACAAAATTGCATAAAAAAATATAATCCAAGAAAAATTAAAAAGACCCAACCTGAGCTTATCCAGGTTAGCATGCTATTAGTCTAGATACATACCAATTCTAAGGTTTTGATTATAAAAAATATGTGATTAATGTTGTATGAGTCTGTTGATAACAAAATATGTAATTGATGTTGTTTAATATATGTTTATATATGGTATTAGATTTTAATGATAACGAAATATATGATTGATGTTATTTAATGTATGTTTATGTACATGTTTTACATTGACAACTTAAATTAGCATAAAAAAATGATATTTTAATTGACTTTATTTGTTGCATTAATATGTTGAAAGAATACTAATTAAGTATTGTTTTGTTTTGAATAATGTTTTATATGAATAAGTGAAGTTTCATTAATATGTTACTTATATGTATTCATGTGCAAGTTAATATCTTTAATGAGCTATATCATTTTTTTCTTTAACTTGATTAAATGATTTTTTGTGTTTTATTTATTTGATCACACTAAAAGTTTATTGTCTATATTTTCAACAAAGTGGTTTAGCAATACTTTTGAATAGCTGTACTTAACTTGATTTTATATTTAAAAGCTAAGTCATTTTAAATTTAATGTTTAACTGGTTTTATACTCAAAAGTTAAGTTGTTTTAAATTCAATATTTGACATATTTTGCATTCAAGAGTCAATTTGTCTTAAACTTATAACTTAACTTGATTTATCTCATATGCTTAACGTTTATGATATCATATTTGAATCTTTATGTTTTTGAATAATGAGATAATTATTTAGTTATTTGAATGCCTATAAAAAAAATGCTGGTTTAAAACATGCACTAATGCTTAAGTTTATATGAAATATGCATGAGTACTTAAGTTATATGATGATTATATACAAAGTCAAGGTATGCTTATGAGCTAGGATAAGTAGTTCTACTTAATGAATATATATATAAAGCTTTGTGATGATTTATACAGGCTTCAAGAGAATGAAATCATTCAAGGAAATTGTTAACCTAATTTTGACCTATTTGCTATTAATTTATCTTTTAGAGGGGTTAAGAAATAGATATTAAAATATCAGGGATTAATTTCGATTAAAGGTGTGATTTGTCAACTTGTGGGAAAATTAGGTACTATAGTGTGCATTTACCCTTTTCTCCTGATCTTCAATTTGAAAAAGATCATCAAAATATTTTCAGTTAACCCTTTTGATTTTAAATTTTAAACAAATTTAAATTTGAAAAAAAAAGATAGAGTTTGTGTTTGTTTGGAACCTTGAAACTCTCTACTATAAATGCATACCTCATTATACAAAAAAGGAGAGGGGGAACATATAAAAAAAAGAGATAAAAAGAGCATACACAAAAAAATCACGAGATTAGAGTGAAAACCCAAAAAAAAAATAAAAAAAACCCAAAACCCTGTCTATTTTCTTCCTAAAAAAAACATAAAAGAAAAAAGACAAGACCAATTGCCTTTCCTCCCCTTCCCTCTCAGTTAACCACTCCTCACAGACCAAGACTCTCCCTCACTGTGACCAACAAATAAAAACCCTAAGCTTTTTATTTGTTTCTCTCTCTTTTCAGCTCTACCTAGACCAGCTGCCCCTTTTCTCCCTCAATTTGTTTTTTGAAACCAAAGCCACCAATGATGCCAAGCTCTCTTCCTCTTCCTCCTCTTCCTCCTCATGTCAGCCTCTCTTCTACAAGTAACAACTTTAGCTCCACCACCCACCAGCAACCTAGTCATGGATCAGTAGCTCACCCACCACAACCTTTCCCTTCATTGCACCTTCAACCGACTAAACCAGCACTGAATTGCCACAAGCTCACACACGATCAAACCACCACAAACAACGATCCAACACTAGCCTCCTCGTTCAGTCAACACCATAAGACCGACCGATCAAGACCCATAAAACCACCATAGACCCATTAAACCTGAACTTAAAACATACCCAAAGATATCCTCCTTCTTAAGGTTGTCAAAATCGCGATTCAACTCGTAAAATCGTACGTTTTTACGAGTTGATATAGACTTTACGTGCTAAATTGCTTGTAAAACTCGAAAATAGGTAAAATCGGGTAAAATTGTTAAAATCAGGTGAAATCGCATAAAATCACGATTTCACTGCCGATTTCACGATTTTACGCGGAAAGTTCATTCAAGGTAAAAGTTTCATGCTTTCCTACTTTCCTTGCGTGGCAGGCTTGAATAAAGCCACGTAAAGGCTAACTTTGAATAGAAAAGTAAACAATTTATGGAAAGGCCAGGTTTGTTGTCCTTTGTATCAATTTCCTTTTTACCTTGAATGAACTTTCTGCACTCTTTCTTCTTGACTTGTAATCGTGGTTCTTTCTTCTCACATGAATTGCTACTTTCCACGTTGAGTTTTCTGTTTGTAGTTGAAAAATAGGTTTTTTTTTTATTATTTTTTTTTATTTTTTTTAATATTAATATGGTTGGAAAGTTAAATTTGTAATTTTTTTTCTATTAAGCTAGCGTGATTTGCTAGTTTGTCAAATAACTCAGGTTATTCTTGTTTATAAATTTAGTGGGGTGTTTTTTTTTTAATTAAATTTGACTTTTTTTATAGTTTACTTTTTCTTATAAAATTAAAAATAATAATTTTACAGAAAAACCATGCTATTAAACTTTATAAAATAACAAAAATTAAAAGGTGTAGGATAACTATTATTCACCCATAAATTTTTATTTGAAACATAAATTTTTTTTAATGTATTTTAAAATTCCTTACGATTTTACGATTTTACGATCCGTTTTTACGATC
>Ga0307515_10015134_pt1 | contig 14230 bp, 9 predicted proteins | sample 17_EM_MG_FD_194513 | JGI IMG/M metagenome (GOLD analysis project Ga0307515, IMG submission 194513) | Populus trichocarpa ectomycorrhiza microbial communities from riparian zone in the Pacific Northwest, United States - 17_EM | ecosystem: Host-associated > Plants > Roots > Unclassified | place...
TTTCTCCGTCGGGGACGCGCACGATCACCGGCTCGGCGGCGTTGCCGACGACGACGTACACCGCCTGACCCGGGCGCAGCTCGGCGGCCGCGGCGGCCATGACCTGGGGCACCGTGACCTCGGCCAGCCGGTCGACATGACCGTCGTAGTAGTCGAGTGGCAATCCGAAGTAGACCAGCGCGCGATACTGTCCGAGCGCGGCCTGCGCGGTGGCGAACCGCCCGGGCAGGCCGAGGATCGCGCCGGTCTTCTCGCGCTCGAGCTCGTCGGGTCGGATCGCGAACTCCGGCGCGCCGGTCGCGAGCCCCGAGACCTCGCGATCGATCTCCAGGATCGTCTGATACGTCGCGCTGCCCGCGACCGGCGCGGTCACCGCGAACACGCCGTGCGATCGCATGTAGCTGAAGTTGCCCCGGGCGCCGTACGAGTATCCCTTCGCCTCGCGCAGGTTCATGTTGATCCGGCTGGTGAACCCGCCGCCGAACACCGCGCCCATCAGCGACGTGGCCGGATAGTCCGGCGCGGTGCGCGCGGGGCCGAACTGCAGGTACGACACCGTGGACTGCGCCGCGCCCGGGACATCGACCAGGAAGATCCGCCCCGGCATCGTCGCGGGTGTCGGCAGCACCGGGGGCTCCGGAGCCCCACCGGTCCAGCCCGCGAGCAGCGGCGAGTCGAAGCACGCGCGGAGCTGGCCTTCCGTCAGATCGCCCACCACGAACAGCCGCGCGCCCGCCGGTCGGAGCCAGATCTGCGCGAACGCCCGGCAGTCGTCGAGCGTCAGCCGGCCGAGCGAGGCCTCGGTGACCACCGCGCCGAACGGGTGATCGGGGCCGTAGAGCACCGGCCCGCTGACCCGGCCCGCGACCGACGCCGGGCTGCCCTTGGACTGCTTGATGCCCTCGATCCGCCGCTTGATCATCCGGTCGAAGTCCGACGCGCGGAACCCGGGCGCACGCAGGGTCTCGACGAACTGCGCGAACGTCGGCGCGAGGTGCTTGCCGAGGCTCGACAGCGTCAGCCCGACCGAGTCGTCGCCGGCGTAGCCGCCGATGGTCGACGCGGTGTCGGCCAGGCGCTCGGCGTAGGCCAGCTTGTCGAGCTGCTCGGTGCCCTCGGTCAGCATCGCCAGGCACACGCTCGCCAGGCCCTCCTTGCCGGGCGGGTCGATCGCCGCGCCACCGTCGAAGTTCAGGTCCATCGACACCACCGGCAGGGTGTGCTGCTCGACCAGGTAGACCTCGATCCCGCTGGCCAGCGTGAAGCGCTGGACCGGCGGCAGCCGGAACGGCCGCGGCGCACCCGCCACCGGGGGATGCGCGCGGAACGCCTCGTCGGGGAAGACCAGCGCCTGTGGCGCCGCGGCCCCCGAGCTGTTCGCGCGCGTCATCGCGGGCAACCCTAGTCGCGACCGCCGCGAGGGGCAAGCCGCTGCTGCAGTCCGGCGCCCTCGACTGCAGGCGCGCGCCTGCAGTGAATCGCGATGCGACGCGCGGTTACCGGCGCATGGTTCTTGCTTGAGCGCCCGCCATGACACGCTCCCTCGTCGGGCTGGCGCTGGTCGCCGGCTGTGCAGGCTCCGCTGACTCTCGTTCGCTGACCCCGCCGCCAGACCCGGTGGCGAGCCCGCCGGCGACATCGATCGCGACATCGATCGCGACATCGATCGCGACCTCGGCAGTCACCATGCCGCGCACCGGCGACCCGCCGCGCAGCACCTGCTACGTCGACTTCCTCGACGTCGGCAGCGGGCTCGCGATGCTGGCGCGCTGCAAGGACGCCAGGGACCACACGCTCAACATCCTCTACGACGGTGGGTCCAACGATCCGGCGCTGCGCGGCCAGTACCGCCTGGTCTACCTCCTCGAGAACGGCCTCGGCTTCGCGCCCGGCGCGACGATCGATCACCTGTTCCAGAGCCACCCGCACTTCGATCACCACTCCGAGCTGGTCCGCGCCGGCGGCGTGATCACGCGCTACGACGTCAAGCACGTGTGGGATCCGGCGGCGTTCAACGACACCGCCGCCTACAAGTGCTTCATCAAGGCCGTGATCGACAAGGCCAACACCACCAACCTGGTCTATCACCCCGGCAAGGCCTGCCCCGACTTCAGCAAGCTGGTCTGCGACCGCGCCGCGATGCCGGCGTGGCGGACGCCGGCGACCAGCATCATGCCGTTCAACGCGCCGTCGCGCGCGCAGCCGATGGTGCCGGCGGTCGATGTCGACTTCGGCATCGCCGGGTTCAGCGGCAAGATCCTGCACGCCGATCCCGACACCAGGCACCCCAACGACGCGACCCTCGTGCTCAAGCTCGAGCTGTTCGGCGTGAAGATCCTGCTGGCCGGCGACGAGGAGGCCGGGCGGCGTGCGCTGTCGGACGTGCCGGCGACCGCGCGCTCGGTCGAGAAGTTCCTGCTCGACTCGGGCGCCGACCTCTCGGCCAACATCGTCCAGGTCCCGCACCACGGCAGCGAGACCTCGTCGACCGATCCGTTCCAGGACGCGACGATCGTGCGGTATCGCGGCAACCCCGACACCTACGCCGTGATCTCGAGCGGCCCCAAGGAGTACAGCGGGACCCAGCTGCCCGACGCGACCATCGTCCAGGCGTGGCGGACCAGGGTCGGCCGCAGCAAGGTCCTGTCGACCAAGCTCAACGACGCCACGCCGCCGTTGTGCGCGAACAACGCCGACAAGATCGCGCCGATGCCGGCGATGGACACCACGCCGGCCGGCTGCAACAACATCGAGTTCACGCTCTCGGACACCGCGAGGGGCCGGAAGATCACCAAGGTGGTCTACTGGCCGATCGGGCCGAACATCCCGTGACGATCACCGGCCGATCGTGATGATCACGCCCGAGCCGGTGCCGGTGCCGGCGTCGAGGCCGCCGGAGCCAGAGCCCGAGCCGGAGCCGCTGCCGGCATCGGGGATCACCATCGCGTCGGGGAACCCGCCCGAGCCGCTGCCCACGCCGGCGTCGAGGCCGCCGGAGCCCGAGCCGCTGCCCGAGCCGCCGCCGTCGCACGCATCGCCGGCGCCGTCGCCGTCGCCGTCCGAGTCGCGCTGATCGGGGTTCCAGGTGTAGCGGCAGTTGTCGCAGGCATCGCCCACGCCGTCGCCGTCCTGGTCGCTCTGCGACGGGTCGTAGGCGTAGCGGCAGTTGTCGCAGGCGTCGCCCACGCCGTCGCCGTCGCCATCGCTGCGCGACGGATCGAACGCGTACGGGCAGCTATCGCAGGCGTCGCCCACGCCGTCGCCGTCCGAGTCGAGGCGGTACGGATCCCACGCGTACGGGCAGCTATCGCAGGCGTCGCCCACGCCGTCGCCGTCCGAGTCGGCCTGCGGCTGGTTCGGCGTGTACGGGCAGTTGTCGTACGGATCGCGGATCCCGTCGCCGTCCGAGTCGTCGGGCGCCTTGCGGCACGCGGTATCGCAGGCGTAGCGGCAGTCGCCCTCGCAGTTGCTGCTGCCGAAGTCGCAGTCCTCGCCCGGATCGACGACGCCGTTGCCGCAGTGATCCTCGACGCTGGTGTCGAGCGTCGCGATGCACTGGGTGACGATGTCCTCGCAGCAGGTGCCGCTGGTGCAGCACGTGGTCGGATCGCACGAGCAGGTCCCGTAGCCCTCGGAGCCGGGATCGCCGCACCGGCCCAGGCAGGTGCCGGACAGCCAGCTGTGGTCGGACTCGCGGTAGCGCGCGAGCAGGTCCTCGTAGTCGGGCTCGCTCCAGCCGGGGAGCATCGCGCACGCGGCCATGTACGACGCCGGCGGCCCGCTGAACGTCCCGCTGCCCGAGCCCAAGCCCGAGCCCACGCCGGCGTTGACCGGCGCGGCGCCGCGGGTGCACACGAACAACGTGGCGACTGCCAGGGTGGCAGTCGCGATCACCATCCAGGTGACACTTCGTTTGGTCTTCATGGAATGGTCCTCTCAGAACATGATGAAGGGCATGGCGAACGGCCCGGCCGGCCGGATACACGCCCACGGATAATCGGGATTGCTCGCGTTCCACGCGCTGTGGTCGTGCCAGGTCCATCCCGGGGCAGTCCACTCCCATGCCTTGAACCGGGTCTGCTCCCACAGGTACTTCCTCGAGAAGTCCATGCCGGGCTGGCCGTCCATGTGCCGCGGCGTCCCGCTGAGGAACGCGCCGAACGCGTCGATCTCGCCCTCGGTGGGCAGCCTCAGCCCCAGCACGCCGTTGCGGCGATAGTCCTTGTGCTCGGTGCAGACCTGGTTGGCCCACCGCCAGGTGCCCTCGGACTTGTACGGGCCGTACCAGTTGACGAAGTCGCCGCGCCACCACACCGAGAAGAAGTTGAGCGGCTTGGGCAAGCCGGCGCGGAACGCGGCCAGCGCGGCCCGAGCGCGTGCCAGGAACGGACCGGCCGCGTAGCAGCTGTCGTCCTCATTGCCGATCTCGACCAGGTTCCAGCACTGGCGCGCCCAGTAACCGGACTCCTGTGCGTCGGTGTTGAGGCCGTCGCCGACGTTGCGCTGCAGTGGCCCGGTCGCATTCTCGGCCACCCGCACGGTGTCGCGCAGCCGATCGATGCGGGTCTGGAGCGGTGAAATATCGTGTTCGGGATTGGTCTCGAAGTTGTACTTTCCGTCGGCGGCCAGGCCGCGTATGAAGTTGGCGGTGCGCTCGGCCGACCGCGCATCGCGGAGGAAGTCGGTGTACGCCACGATCGTGTTGTACAGCGCGTTGTCCTGCCCCATCAGATCGGTCTGGGCATTGGCGGCCCATGCCGCGGCCGGCCCGCCGACCCGCGGATTGCGGAACAGCGGATGGTAGTACTGGCCGATCAACGCGATCTTCCAGGCATCGGTGTTGCTGGTGATCGGATTGACGTTGACCAGTCCATCGGTCTCGTAGTTGTCGTTGACCGAGTCCTTGATGTCGTTGAAGAACCCGACCAGCGAGGTCAGCTGGTCGTTGGCGCCCGGGTCCATCGCCTGCTGGATCGGCGTGATCGGATCGCCGGCGTTGATCTTGAAGCCGTGGCCGTAGACCCGCAGCCGCGCGCCCTGGACCGCGGTGCGAAACGACTGCTGCTGGGTCGCGGTGACCTGCCCGCCGACGGTGTTGGTCCCGGGCACCGACGCGCCGGCGGTCCCGGTCAGCGCCTCGCGCTGGGCGCGGGTGGTGTGCGCGAACGAGTACACCAGCGCGAGCTCGGCGCCCTTCTTCACGCCCTTGGTCCAGTACCGGCCGCAGGCCTTGAGGAACGCGCGGGCCCGGGCGTCGCGCTGCGCCTGGTTGTCGGCGCCACCGGGCGGGGCGATCAGGTTGTGCGCCGCCTGGGTCAGCGTCGCGGTGTCGGGGTTGATGACGATGACGTCGTAGGTGTAGACGACCTTGATCACGAGCTTCATCGAGGTCGACGACCACTCCGATTCGCGCATCGCCTGCATGCCGAGGTTCGCGGACGCCGGACCATGCGCCACCGAAAGGTTCGCCTCCATGCTGAATTTCTGCGCGAACTCGGACTGATTCGCGACCGCCGCGCCCTCGCTGCGCCACGCGCGGTTGGTCACCTGGTAGCGGACGTTCTCCGGCAGCTCGACGCACGAACCCGGGAGTCGCGTACTCGTGACCGTGCGGATTCCGCGTCCAATCAGGATATCGGTGTACTCGCGCGGAAACACCACCTCGCTCGCCGCGCCCGGCGGGCCGACCAGCGCTTGACTGCCCGCGCCGAGCTCGTCAGCGCCATCATCGGTGCAACCGTGGCCCGCGAGCGCGAGTGCTGTGAGCAAGGCACAGCCCACACGCAATCGTTCGATCTGCATGAGTCCTCCTCTTCAATCCCGGCATCTGCCGGGCGCTGCGCGCCGCGTGCACCCGATGTGCCGCGCGGACCGTCGTCGGAGCCTCGCGCGCGCCGGACCGTGCTGCTGCAGACTCCCGCCATCGAGTGCAGGCCCGGGCCTGCACTCGATCGTGCGAGGCCACGAGGTTATCCGGCGCAAACCCGGTGCACGGTTCTTGCTCTCACCGCTCGCTCCATGACCCGCGTCCCATCCGCCGCGTCGCTCGCGGTCGTCCACTGGTCGGCCGATCCGGAGGTGAGGCCATGAAGGCATGTGCGTTGATCCTGCTCGTCGTGGCGGCGTGCGGCGGCCCCGAGGTGGCCCGCTCCGAGCAGGCGCTGGTCGACTCGGGCGCAGGCTCGGGATCCGGCTCCGGCCCCGGCTGCCCCCAGTGCGCGTGTCCGATCGAGCCGCGCTGCGATCCGACGCTGGACGGCGGCGACTGCGAGACCGGCTGCTGCGCGCCCGCGGTCGACGAGACCGGGCTGCAGCGCCGCGACATCACCGGCGCGCCGATCTACCAGTGCACGACCCCGGCGTGCCTGTCCGACTCCGACTGCGACGCCGCCGGCGCCACCTGCACCCAGGGCGCGAGCTGCGGCGACAACCACTGCACCTGCCCGACCGATCCGGATCCCTACAGCGACGACGATCGCGACCTGGTGTGCTGCCCGGTCCACAACCACAACGGCGTGTGCTGCAGCTCGGCGCAGCTCGACTGGTGGGGCGACTGCGTCTGCCCCGACTCGCGGATGACCGACGACGGCTGGGGCTGCGCGTGCCCGCCCGGCCTGATCGTGGGCGAGGACGGCCTGTGTCGCTGCGAGGACCCGCTCGCGACCTACGATCCATACACCGCGGCGTGCACCTGCCCGCCCGACATGATCGCCGATCGCGACCCCTACACCGGCCAGCTGTTCTGCGAGAGCACGCCGACCGGCTGCGGCGATCCACATGCCCACGTCGATCCGGAGACCGGCGAGTGCGCCTGCAACCCCGGCTACGTCGAGGGCGATACCGCAGGCGGCGTCACCGCGCAGTGCGTGCCGATCGGCTGCGGCGACGGCGTGTGCAGCCCCGGCGAGAGCTGCCTGACCTGCGACTTCGATTGCTCGTGCGACCCCGGGCCGGACGCCGGTGTCCCCGACGCCGGGATCCGCCCCGACGCCGGGATCCGCCCCGACGCCGGCAGCGGCGCGCCCGACGCCGGGATCCACCTCGATGCCGGGGTCCACCCCGATGCCATCGTGATCGGCGCCGATGCGGGCTCGGGCGGCGGCTCGGGTTCAGGCTCCGGCATCATCGTGCGGTGACGCCGTCGGTGGCCGCTGCGCGGAGCGCGTGGATCGTCATGCGGCGCTGCAGCGCCCGGTCGACCAGCACGCCGAGGTCGGTGAGCGCGACGGTGAGGTTGGGGCCGAACGGCCGCGCCTCGTCGTAGCCGTCGAGGATGTCGTAGTCGAGGTACGTCACCACCGGCTCCTCGACGGTCAGGCCGCTGATCCTGGCCGGGTCGTAGGCCGCGTAGGCCTCGGGAAGCGCCGGTAGCGTGAGGCTCGCGGTGCGCTCGCCGTCCTCGATCGTCCACGCCAGGTGGTTGGTCCGAGCTCCGTCGGACCAGCTGCCGCGCCACGTCACCAGCCGGGCGTCCACCGCGCCGTCTCCGGTCTGCTCCCAGGATGCGCCGGTGGGCGTCGCCGTCGCGGTGCCGACCCACGGCACGATGCGCCGCAGGTCGAACGTCCACGACGCCGTGATCAAGCCGGTGCGGACCTCGAGCACCTGTCCCCCGGCGCCGCCCAGCTTGTGCAGCCCGGCGACGATGATCGCGCCATCACCGACGCCCGGCAGGTACGGCGTCGCCACGGCGACCAGACCCGGGGCCGGCTGCGCAACGCCGCCGGAGAACACCGCCGTCGGGCTCCTGCCGAGCAGCGTCATGTGGGACAGGCTGATCGTGCTCAGGTCATCGGGCGCCGGGGTCAGCGTCGCCTGGAAGCGGCCGGCGATGTTCCAGCTACCCGGCACGGTGACCGAGCCGCCGGCCGCGTACGCAAGGCCGGTCTGGTAGACATAGCGGACCTGGGGCGGGTCGGTATTCAACGTCGCCACCGAGAGCAGATCGAACGTCGTGCTGCGGCACGAATCGTTGAACGGCAGCTCGATCGCCGAGCCGGTCGACTGGCTGACTCCGCCGCATGCGGTGGCCAGCGTGTAGCTGCCGCCGGGAAAGCTCGGCGTGAAGTGCGCCGTCATCGTCGAGTTGCCGCCGATGAAGTGGAGCGGCGACGCCGTCGCGCCGATCGTGAGCTGATCGCCGGACGCGACGCCCCGGATCGTCGTGATCGCGATGTTGCGCACCGCCGGCGTCGTCTCGTCGATGCGGATCACCGTGACCGAGCCGCCTCCCGGCAGCTCCGCCTCGGCGCGGCCGGCGGCGTCGACCATCGTGTCGGCCACCGTCGCGCCCGACCGATCCTGGAACACCGCGATCGCGCCGGTGGCCGGGCGCCCGTCGAGATCCTCGGACCGCACCGTGAGCCGCACCGTCGCATCCGACGCGCAGCCGTACGCCGCCCACGACAGCACGCACCACACCGCGCCCCGCGTCATGGTCACGAAATTCTCCCGGACCGTCATGCCTGGACGCTACCCCTCGCATGGCTGGACGCCAAGTGCGATGCGGGCCAGCGATCCACGTCACTCCACGAGGTAAAGAATGCGCAGCTTGTCCGGCACGCCGACCGTCAGGCTGTGATCGACGACGAACAGCCGCTTGCCCGCCGCGTCGTACGCCAGCCCGCGGACCTGCTCGAAGCCGCCGCCGGGTAGCGTCGTGACCTGGCCGGTCTGCGTGATCCGCGAGATCGCCGGGCCGCCGCCGGTCAGCAGATCGCCGCCCGGCAGCATCGCCAGCAGATCGGCCGCCGGCACGCTGGCGAGCCTGGACACCGCGAACCCCGGGACCTCGATCTTGAAGATCGCCTTCTCCGTCTGATCCGCCACGAACAGCCCCGCCGGCGTCGCGACGAGCCCGACCGCCTTGTGAAACCCCGACGCGATCTCGGTCTCGGTCGCCGCCGCACCCTCGATCTTGACGCTGGCGACGCCACCCGCCGGCGGCGCCCCGCGGCCTCCGACGAAGTAGACGCTGTAGATCGCACCCTGGGTGTCCTGCGCCAGACCGACGCGGCGCCGCGCCGGATCGAGCCCGGTCAGCGCGCTCGCCGTTCCGCCCGCGATCGCCAGCAGCCCGCCCTGCGCGCCGAACCCGAAGCTCGCGATCAGCAGCGTACCGTCCGCGCGCCGGACGATCCCGCCGAGGCTGACTCCCGCCGACCCGGCGGGCAGCGCCGCCGCGACCTGAAAGCCGCCCGCGTCGGTCCACGTCACCAGCGAGCTGGCGCTGCTGTCGGTGAGGTACAAGGTCGAGCTCGCCGCGTCCCACCACAGCGCGTTGGCCGCACCCTTGAGCGGGATCGCGACGTCGCGCTTCGCAGCCTCGGCCGGCGGCGGCTCCGGACGCGCGAGCCGATTGGCGGCTTCCGGGTGAGCGGCACAGCCGCAGACGGCGATCGCGAGGAGCCAGCGCATACGTCGAGGCCTGCCACGCGGCGGGCCGAACACCTGATTACAGCGGGGTAACTGCCATTACCGAACATCGTCCACGGCGATCGAGACCTGAAACCCCGGACGATCTGAGGGTGGGTACTCGTCCCAACGAGGACGCAGATGACAGCGGAGGCAGATGAGCCGCGGAAGCGGCGGACGTACACGACCGCAGAGCGGCTGGCGATCCTGAAGACGGCAGACAAGGTTGGGCCGGTCGAGGCGGCACGACATCACGGCGTTCCGCAGACGACCGTGAGCAACTGGCTGCATCGCGATGCAGTGAAGATGGCGAAGGCGATGGGGGTGCAGGAGGTGAGGGAGCGCGCAGACGAGTCCAAGCCGAGGCAGAAGGGTCGGGCCGCGACCGCGGTGAACTCGAAGACGCCGGCGGGCTCGACAGCTGCGGTGCCGAAGGTGGAGCCGACGGCGAACGTGGCGGCGGCGACCAAGGCGGCGGTATCCGAGGCGGCGGCAACGGGGACGGGGACCAAGGCGGCGGCGACGAAGACAGCGAAGCCGACGATGCAGCCGAAGCCCGGGACGCCGCTGCCGAACAGCTTGGTCAAGCGCGTCGCGCGCAGCTACACGCCGAGCGAGAAGGCGCAGGCCCTCGAGCACGCGGCGGCGCACGGCGTGAGCGCAGCGTCGGACAAGTTCGAGATCAGCCGGTTCTCGATCTACGACTGGCAGCGCAAGCTGAAGAAGGCCGCCGCAGGAGAGGGGCCGTCGCCGACGAGCGGTCCGTCGCCGCAGACGGTCGAGGACCAGCGCGACCAGGAGATCCTGGGCGAGTGGCGGAAACATCCGGGGCTGGGGCCGAGCCAGATCCGGAACCAGCTGCGGCGGCGCGGCGTCAAGGTGTCGGTGACCACGGCGCGACGGGTGATGGAGGACGCCGGCTATCGGCCGCCGAAGGTCAAGCGGGAGCCGCACGACGAGCGGTTCGAGGCAGTGCGCCCGAACCACCTATGGCACCTCGACTTCGTGCATCGCAACATCAATCGCGCGACGACGTTCACGCTGATCCTGATCGACGACTGCGCGCGGTTCGTGACCGGGCACGGCATCGACGACGCCGAGCGCGCCGACCTGGTGATCCACACGTTCGAGGAGGCGGTGGCGCGCCACGGCAAGCCCGAGCGGGTGATGCACGATCGCGGCGCCGCGTTCTGGTCGTGGCGCGGGATCTCGCGGTTCACGACGCTGCTGACCGAGCTGGGCATCGATCAGGTGGTCGCTGAGCACAAGGAGCACAACGGCAAGGTCGAGGTGTTCAACGCCAACCTACACAAGGAGCTGTTCGATCGGCACCGGTTCTACGACCTGGCCGAGATGAAGCGGCGGCTGGCGGCCCACCTGCGTTGGTACAACAGTGCGCGGACCCATCACGCGCTCGGCGGACTGCTGGTGCCGGCGGACCGGTACTACGGCCGGGCCGAGGAGGTGATGGCGCGCATCGAATCCGGAGGGCAGCGCGACGGTGACGAGCTCGAGCTCCGCGACCGCTGCCTGGAGCTGTTCAAGGTCGTGAGCAAGAACGGGACTCCGGAGGTCTGGCTCCTTGGACAGCGCTTGACGGTGCCGGCACTCCCGTAGCGCGGCGCGGTCGTTGTCAGAGGTCTGGGGCAAAACCGAGGTCGCCACCCCAAGGACCCGCCGTGACCAGCTCTGCTCCACCCCTCCAACCCACGCCGGACCAGACCGCCGGCTTGCTGTTGGTCGCGCGCCGATTCGCCGAGGTGCACGGCCTGCCGCGGTCGAGCGTCGAGCAGATCCTCGCGGCGACCGGGGCCAACCGCGAATCCGCCCTCGAGATCGAGGAGGTGATCCTCGCGGAGCTCCAGACGCTGGAGCAGTCGCTGGACGTTGTCGACCGCGCGCCCCAGGTCGATGACCGCGGCCGGATCAACGCGCTGACCCACGAGGCGCTGTGCTACGTGATGCAGAACCCCGACTGTACGCGGCGCACCTCACGCGGGCGCCACGCGGCGAGCTACCGGCGGTTCGTGATCGAGCTGCGGGCGCGATACGCCGACGTCGCGGCGGCCGCGTTTGCCAACGCGGTGCACGTGCCGGTCAGCACGCTGGAGGCCTGGATGCGCAGCCAGCGGGGCGTGGCGGCGTGTGCGGTGCAGACCGCGCCGAGCCCGCCGTAGAACGCGACCGCGCACCGCGGTGCAGGGAAGCGAGGCCCTCTGTCGAACCCGGATCCATCCCCCGCACCGAGGCCGACCGTGATCGCCGGCATGCTGCTGGTCGCCCGAGCACTCGAGGCGGCGCACGAGCTTCCGTGCTCGAGCGTGGACCGGATCCTGGCCGTGACGAAGGCGAGCCGCTCGCGGGCCTACGAGATCAAGCAGGCGATCGAGGCGCGGCTGCCGGAGTTTGAACGACCACCGGGCCGACCGCGCGCGGAGCCCGCTCCCACACCGACCGACGCACACGCCGCGCTGACCTACGAGGTGCTGTGCTTCGTGATGCAACACCCGGGATGTCTGCAGGTCGGCGAGCAACGTGCGCGGTACGCGGATGTCTACCGGCACTTCGTGCTCGCGCTGCGCGAGCGCCACGCCGACCTGACGGTCGCCGACTTCGCCGGCGCGATCGCGCTTCCGCTCGGCACCCTGGAGGACTGGCTGCGGTCGCCGCCCATCGCCGAGCCCAGCATCGCCAGCACGACCGCGCCGTGCGATACGAGCGCGACCAATGGTGTTCCCGATCCGGTACACGCGACAAGACACGACGCCCGGCAGGCGCAGATCGAGACCGTGCTCGCCGCGTGGCGGATGTGGCATGGCAGCTTCAGCGCGTTCTGCGCACACCTTCGCCGCGACCATCGTCTCGAGCTCGGCACGACGCTCATCGCGAGTATCCTGTTCGAGTACGGGCTGCGCGTCCCGGCGCGACGCGATGGCCGATCGCGCGACGACGAGGCGCTGCGCAAGAGCTTCGAGATCTTCTTCCCCGGGGCGCAGTGGGTCGGCGACGGCAAGCAGCTCGCAGTCGTGATCGACGGCAAGACCTTCCACCGGAACCTCGAGCTCGTCGTCGACGCGGCGAGCGCTGCCGCGGTCGGCATCAGCGTGCGCGACGAAGAGGACAGCGCCGCCGTGGTCCAGGCATTCACGCAGGGAGTCGCGGCCACGGGCGGAACACCGCTTGCCTTGCTGCTCGACAACCGGCCCTCGAACCACACGCCCGAGGTCGACGCCGCACTCGACGACACGCTCCGTATCCGGGCCACCACCGGCCGTGCGCAGAACAAGGCCCACGTCGAGGGCAGCTTCGGTTTGTTTGCCCAGAAGGTGCCACCGATCGATCTCGATACCCGTGATCCGGACGCGCTGGCGACCTACGTTGCGCGCCTGGTCTCAACCACCTTCTTCCGCGCCCTCAATCGCGCACCTCGTCGCGACCGCGCCGGCAAGACCCGCGCCGAGCTGTACGAGCAACTCGTGACGCCCGAGCAATATGAGGCCGCGCGCACGGCGCTGCGCGACCGCTGGCGCAAGCAAGAGCTCGCTCGTCAGACCCGCGCCGCCCGCCGCGATCCGGTCATCGCCGCGCTGCTCGACGACGCCTTCGTCCGTCTCGGCTTGCTCGACCCCGAGCGCCACGTCCGCGACGCCATCGCCTGCTATCCGCGCGACGCCATCGTCGATGCCATCGCGATCTTCTCTGGCAAGCGCACCGCCGGCACACTCCCCGACGGCGTCGATGCGCGATACCTGCTCGGCATCGTCCGCAATCTCCACCATCGCCATGAGGCCGAGCCCATCACCGAGGCGCTGATTCGCGAGCGGCTGTCGGCCCGCGATCGCTTCCTGGCCCCGCTCGTCGCCGAACGCGACGCGATCCTTGCCGCAAACGGCGACGACCTCGGCGCTGCGCTCATCGTCCTCGTCGACCGTCTCGTCAGCGCCGAGCGCACCCTCGATCGCCACATCTGGCTCGATGCCGCCGCCGACCTCGTCGCGCCGCATCCGCCTGACGTCCGCATCGCTCTTGCCAAGCGCGCCGCGCGGCGCATCCACACCAGCTTCGAACTCTCCACACGCGACCGCGCTCACCTCGAGCGCGCCCTCCTGCGCCGGCTCTGGCCGCTCACGTAGCCCGATCGAGGGTCGGCACGCTTCGGTCGGGCTCGCCAGCTCCGATCCTCACGCGGCCAGCACGTCGCGCGCCTTGCTTGCCTTACACCTCACACCACCCTCGGTCGTCCGCCATTCCGGACTGGCAGGTGATTGACAACCGCAGGTAACAATGTCGCCGGGCGCCCCACGTGGGCGCTGCACGAGTGGCGGCGGCGCAAGGTTGACTCACGTGGACAGCCGCTCGACGGACGAAGCTGCCCGCGTGCCGCACACGACTCCCCGCGCCCGTTCTTCCTTCGAGCGAGTTCTTTCCCATTGTTCAGAACATGGATCTCCTTGTGGTCGCGCGGCTCGAGCGCGCCCACGTGGGCGCTGCACGACGCTGACGGCACCGCGCGACGGACGAAGGCACCGCGCCCGACCCCCGCGCGCGTTCTCCCTTCGGGGAGTCTTCTCCTTTTCAAGAAAGAGGTCCTTGTGATCGCGCGGGCTCCCGCGCGTCCACGTGGGCGCTGCGCGGAGCTGACGGCGGGTTGCGCAGATCGCGTGGCTGCGCCGTGACTCGTGTGGACAGCCGCGCGCGGCGGACGAAGCTGGCGTCGGTGCGCGCCTGCCGCACACGACTCACCGCGCCCGACCCTCGCGCGCATTCTCCCTTCGGGGAGTCTTCTCCTTTTCAAGAAAGAGGTCCTTGTGATCGC